>Ga0197143_1002136_pt1 | contig 15199 bp, 19 predicted proteins | sample GBS70_MetaG_FD_148603 | JGI IMG/M metagenome (GOLD analysis project Ga0197143, IMG submission 148603) | Sediment microbial communities from Great Boiling Springs, Gerlach, Nevada, United States - GBS 70_MetaG | ecosystem: Environmental > Aquatic > Thermal springs > Hot (42-90C) > Sediment...
TGAGAGGCCCGAGGTGCGCGATCTGCGGTGCCGAGCCCGTCACCAAGTCGACCGATCACTGGTTCTTCGACCTCCCCGCCTTCGAAGAGAGGATAAAGGCCTGGATCGCGTCCAACGACCGGTTCCCTGACTCCGTGAGAAACTTCTCGATCGGGTGGATCGGCGAGGGTCTCAGGCCTAGGTCCGTCACAAGGGACAACAGGTGGGGCATCCCGGCCCCGTTCCCCGGTGCGGAGGGGAAAACGATCTACGTCTGGTTCGAGGCGGTCCTCGGGTACATCACTGCGAGCATCGAGTGGGCCGAGATGAAGGGCGACCCGGAGGCGTGGAAGGAGTTCTGGTACGACCGCGAGGCGAGGAGCGTTTACTTCATCGGCAAGGACAACATACCCTTCCACACCATAATTTTGCCAGCGCTTCTGATGGCATACGACGAGGACCTCGTCCTGCCGTGGAACGTTCTTGCGACCGAGTACCTGACATTTGAGGGGAAGAAGTTCTCCAAGAGCGCAGGCGTCGGCATCTGGCTCGACGAAGCCCTCGAGATCCTCGGACCGGACTACTGGAGGTTTTACCTCGTGAAGATAAGGCCTGAGACTGCGGACTCCAACTTCACCGCTTCCCACTTCAGGGACGTCATCAACGACGAGCTCAACGACATCATCGGCAACTTCGTCCACAGGGTCCTGACGTTCGTCCACAGGAACTTCGACGGAATAGTTCCGGAGCCAGGAGATCTCGATTCCCAAGACCTGGAGCTGCTGGCATCGATCAGGACGGCTGCCGAGGAGTCCGAGCGCGGCCTGGTGAGCAACAGGTTCCGGAGCTCGGTCAACGCGGTCCTCGATCTGGCGAAGAGGGGGAACGTCTACCTGAACGCAAGGGAGCCGTGGAAGGCGATCAGGACCGACAGGAGCTCGGCGATGAGGACGCTCTACGTCTCGACGCAGGTGGCCTACGGAGTCTCGGTGCTTCTGGAACCGCTGACGCCGAGGGCCTCCGAGGCGCTCAGGAAGGTCTTCAGGCTGCCTCCCGAGAGGTGGACGGTGAAGGAGCTCATCGAGGGAAGGCTCGTCGAACCCGGACACAAGATAGGCGAGCCCTCTCCGCCCTTCTCGAGGCTCTCGGATGAGGTGTACGAGCGGATCAGGTCCAAGGGCGGGTCTACCTGACGAGTAAGCACGTTACCCTTAATTGATTGTGGGTGAGAGGCCTGGCGTGAAACGGTACGAGCTTCCCCAACTTCCATACGCCTACAACGCTCTTGAGCCCTACATCATCGAGGAGATCATGAGGCTCCACCACACAAAACATCACCAGGCTTACGTCAACGGCGCCAACGCCGCGCTGGAGAAGATAGAGAAGGCCTCGAGGGGCGAGATCCAGATCGACGTCAGGGCCGTGCTGAGGGACCTGAGCTTCAACCTCGACGGCCACAAGCTCCACTCGATCTTCTGGCCCAACATGGCACCTCCGGGGAAGGGCGGAGGAAATCCCGGTGGGGCGATAGCCGACAAGATCAACGCCGAGTTCGGGAGCTTCGAGAACTTCAAGAAGCTCTTCAGCGACGCCGCGAAGACCGTCGAGGGCGTAGGATGGGCCCTCCTGCTATACGATCCCGAGGTCGACAGGCTGGTGCTGACGCAGATCGAGAAGCAGAACCTGATGCACCTGGCCGAGCTCCCGATACTCCTCGCGATCGACGTCTGGGAGCACGCGTATTACCTTCAGTACAAGAACGACAGGGCGAGCTACGTCGACAACTGGTGGAACGTCGTGAACTGGGACGACGTCGAGAAGAGGTTCAGCAAGGTCAGAAGGTGAAGGTCGGCTCATCCGTACATCGATCTAGCTGCGACCTCGTCCTTCGTCTTCACGGCCTTTATCAGCATCTCGATCACCTCCGTGACCGCCTTCTGATATGCCAGGAGCGCCTTTGCGGCCTCGCTCAGAGTAACCATCCCCAGCAGCTTGCCATCGAGGTCCACGACCGGCAGCCTCCTGAATCCGTGGCTCAGCATCAGCGCCACCGCCTCCTCGATCGGCGAGTCGGGACTCACCGCTATCACGGGATAGCTCATCACCTCACCGACCTTCGTCTTCGAGTGGTCCAAACCTGTAGCGAGGACCCTTACGACGAAGTCCCGCTCCGTGACTATGCCTATCAGCTTTCCACCCTTCTCGACGAGGAGGCTGCCCACGCCCAGGCGGTCCATCATGATGCAAGCCTCCCTCACCGTCCTATCGGCGTCTATCACGTTGATCGCGGACATCATCACATCGCGCACTTTGATCCTCGGGATCTCGTCGCTCCCGGACACGCTCTCATCCCCCTATGGTGTACATCGACCTTACGTGTGTGGGGATCTGATGTTTTCTGATCAGGGACTCGACGCCTTCGAACTTGTTCCAGAAGGCGGACCGGATGAAGTCCTCGATCTCCTCGTCGGATGCCCCTCTCCGCAAAAGCGGCTTCAGGTCGTACTCCGCGTTGCTGAAGAGGCAGGGAACCAGCTTCCCGTCGGCCTTCAGCCTGACCCTGTCGCAGTCATAACAGAAGGGCCTGGTCATCGAGGTGATCACGCCAATGGTCCCCTGAGCCCCGTCCGCGAATCTGTAGTTCAGGGACGTCGACCCCGGCTCCCTCTCCAAAGGCTCGAGCCTGTACCTCTCCTCGATCGCCCTCACGATCTCCTCGCCGCTCACCACCAGCTCAGGTCTCCAGAGCCTCTCGCCGTCGAACGGCATGTACTCGATGAAGCGAACGCTGATCCCAGTCCTCCGCGCAAGCTCCGCGAAGTCCAGTATCTCGTCGTCGTTGCACCCCCTAGTGACCACCACGTTCACCTTGACCGGCCAGAGGCCGACTTCGATCGCCCTCCTGATGCCCCGGACGACCTTCTCGAAGACCCCTTTCACGCCGACGACCTCCTCGTACCTCTCCGGCTTGAGGCTGTGGAGGCTTACCGTCACGCCCCTCAGCCCCGCTTCCTTCAGCTTCGCCGCCATCTCCTCAAGGAAGTAGCCGTTAGTCGTCATCGAGACGCTTTCTATCCCCTCGACCTCCGCCAACATGGATACGAGCTTCTCGATGCCCCGCCTGACAAGCGGCTCACCTCCCGTCAGCCTCACCCTGCTGACGCCCATTCGTGCGAAGATCCTCGCCAGCCGCGCGATCTCCTCGAAGGTCAGCAGCTCATTTCTGTCGAGCCAGACCGGGTTCCTGGGCATGCAGAAGTTGCACCTGAAGTTGCAGCGGTCGGTCACGGAGATCCTGAGTTTCCTCGCGACCCTTCCGAACCGGTCGACTAGTGGCCTCGGAGCCGCCAAGATCCCAACATTCGATCTCACGACACGCAATATAGTTATGCCGTCAACCCGTTCGGATTTCGATCCCGAGCCTCTCCCCGACCACCCTGGCGATCTCGGCCCTCACCTCCCTCAGCTCCCTGTCCGCAGGTATCATGACCATCTTTCCTTCAGCGCAGAGCTCGAGGTAGACGGCCCTGACCCTCCTCAGCACCTCGGGGTCCTCGAAGGCACCCGCGGAAGAGCGAAGCCTCCTCTTCCTTTCAAGCCCGGTGCTGGGATCTACGTCGAGGTAAACTGCGAGGTCGGGATGGACGCAGTACCGGTTGACCAGCTCGACCCACCTCCTGTCGCCGGTCAGAGCTCCCTGATAGGCGATCGAGGAGTAGAGGTACCTGTCCGTGACGACGACGAACCCCTGCCTCAGCCTCGGCTCGATGAACGTCCTGATGTGATGCAGCCTGTCAGCGGCGAACAGGAGAGCGTCGATCTCCGGATTCGAACCCCTTCTCGCCAGCGACCTTCTCAGGACCTTGCCGATCGGCCCCTCCGTCGGCTCCTTGGTGTAAGCCGCCCTGTAACCCGACTTCCTGAGCCTCCTGACCAGCCACATCGAGTTGACCGTCTTGCCGGCTCCGTCGATCCCCTCGACCGCGATCAGGTACCCTCGTTCCAGGACCTTCCCCCCACCCCTCAACGCCCAGACTCCTTGAGCGCATGGTTTATGGATATCAACCGTCCTACACCGACAGACGCCCATGACGACCATCAGGTTCGGGAGGCTTGTGCTGCCCGGCGAGCGGCTCGGCGTGATCGAGGAGTACCTTCCCGGCACGGGCGTGAAGGCGCTGAAGTCAGGTCACCTCGTGGCCGCGTACGGAGGGTATGCGGAGTACGACAGAAGGAACCACATCGTCTCGGTGAGGCCTCTGAGGGCCGTGAGGAAGCCCGTCGTGGGGGACACCGTTCTGGCGAGGGTCAGGGAGATACAGGAGAAGGTGATCTGGTCGGACGTCCTGGTCATCCTCGGGTCCAAGCTCACCACCTCCTACAGCGGTGCCCTCCTCCGGAAGGGCCAGGGCCTTGACTACGTTCCAGGCGACATCTACCTCGCGAAGGTCGTCGACGAGCTCAGCGGGATCTACACGCTCTCCGTCGAGGGCAAGGAGCTGGGACTGGTTCAGGGCTTCTGCGACATATGCGGCAGGCCTTTGACGCTGAAGCTGAACCACCTCGAGTGCAGGCAGTGCCGTCGGGCCTACAGGAAGAAGATCTCGGTCCACTACCAGAGGCCTGAATTCCTTAAAAACGTCCCATTGGAGGCATGGGCGATGAGGGGGTCCTGAGTTGACGAGGAGGGCCACGGTCGTCGAGAGGTCGCAGCAGCACCTCGTGCTGGAGGTCGAGGGGTTCGACTTCAGCGTCCTCGATTCGCTCCAGGAGGTCTTGAACGAGATGGATGAGGTCGAGTACGCTGGGACTTCGGTCATCCACCCCCTTTTCCCGAAGCTGAGGTTCGTCCTGAGGGTGAAGGAGGGGAAGGACGTGGTGGATGTGCTTGCGGAGGGTCTGAGGAGGTTGAGGGCTCGCGCCTCGGAGGTCGTGGGCCTGCTGTCCGAGACCCTCGCCAGGGCACACGCCGCGAAGACCCGTTAGGCTACCGCACGGCTTACGCACCGAAGTGGAACCAGCCCAGCTCAGGAACTTCTATCAATTCGCCGTTTCTCAAAAGCCACACGCCCCTCCTATCGATCACCCTTCCGATCACCTGGAGACGGCAGCCGACGGATTGGAGCTCCTCCCTCAGAGCCCTCTCGTTCTCCGGATCGAAGGTGATGATCAGCTCGTACTCCTCGCCACCTCCGAGAACCAGCCTTTCTGGGTCGAGTCCGTGCGAGACCGCGTAGCGTTTCACGTCATCGTCAAGGGGCAGAACCTCGATGACGTACCCGAGGCCGCTGAGCCTGGACATGTCGTACAGCGATTTCGCGAGGCCGTCGCTCGAGTCTATCATCCCGGTGGCGTACTTGGACGACACCAACCCCGCCTCGACCCGGGCCTCGGGCCAGAGGAAGGACTTCCTGAGCGGTTCCCACGTCGGATCGGTGTCACCCGTCAGGACGGAGTGGAGTCCTGCGGCAGCCCTTCCGAAGGGCCCGGTCACGCCTATCAGGTCACCGGGCCTCGACCCGCCCCGGGGAACAGGCCTCCCGGCCTCACCGAGTGCGAAGACGCCGAGCACGAGCTCCCTGGACGCGTTCGTGTCCCCTCCGACCACGAGCACAGAGTACCTCTCCCTCGCCCTCTCTATGCCCCTCCAGATCGCCTCCAACCCCTCGAAATCCATCTCGGGTGGAAGCCCCATCTCGACGTATGCGAGCAGCGGCCTCGCGCCCTTCGCAGCCAGGTCGCTCATCGACGCGGTCAACGCCTTCCACCCTACGCTCTCCAGCGGAGCCCCCGCCGGAACGTCGGTGCTCTCGACCAGCATGTCGCCGGTTACCACGATCCTGCCCCTCGGAAGGTAGTCGATGCCGTCGTCGCCGGGTCCGAGGTACCCGCCTGCCCTCGAGAGCCGCGGTATCAGGTAGTCCAATATCGCCCGCTCGCCCAGGTCCCTGAGTTTCAACGGATCCAAATTTTCGTGGTTCAGATTATAAAGGGTCTCGCGGGATGTCCCTTACGTAACTTACGTAAGATATTTAAGGATTGAACGCTTAAATACGTACCACTATATACCTGAAGGGGTTGAACGTAGGAATGGAGAAGCCGATCCGCATTCCCTCCCACATCACCGGTTTCTTCGTGCCGAGGTGGGCAGGGGATCCGCTGGAGACGGGCTCGATCGGCGCAGGGCTCGTGCTGGAACCGGGGATCGAGTTCAAGGTCGATCGGGCGAGCCTGAAAGGCCTCTCGTTGAACGGCTCCGAGGTCCGGTCCGAGGTGCTTAACGAACTGCTACCTGCGACGACCCGGGTCGAGGTCAAGTCGGAGCTCCCCCTCGGTGCAGGCTACGCGATGAGCGCCTCCTTAGCCCTTGCCTGCTCTGTCGCTGCCGAGCTCGAGAACGCGGAACCCGATCTCCTCTCGGCCTTCAGGAGGGCCCACGTAGCAGAGGTCAGGGCCATGACGGGGCTCGGTGACGTCTTGGCACTCTATGCCGGACGCGGTCTGGCCGTGCGCCTCAAGCCAGGAGCACCTGGAATCGGCGAGGTCGAGGCGATCGAGACCCCTCAGGGGATGGCGGTCGTTACCGCTGTTCTGGGCAGCATGTCGACGACCGAGATGTTGAGGAGGTACGCCGACAGGATACGGCAGCACGGCATCGAGGCCTTCAACCGCTTCCTCAGGGACCCGACGCTGGAGAGCTTCCTCGAGAACGCGAGGGAGTTCGCGAAAGGTGTGGGCTTCCTCACGCAGGACGTCGAGGAACGGGTGAGGCCAGTCCGTGATATGTTATTGGGCTACTCGGTCAAGAAGCGCGTCCTCTTCGCGGTGGTCAGGGAAGAGGAGCTCCATGCCGTCTCGTCGCACCTCCGGGCCGAGTTCGGCGAGGTCCACGTCCACAGGGTGTGTGATGGGAGATGGTTGAGATACCTCGAAGCCATCCGCGCTATCGCTCGCTGATCGAGCGGGAGAGGATCGTGAAGGGCCTGGCGATGGGCATCGTGGTCCCGGAGGGCCTGCTGGCCCACGGAAGGGGCGAGGCCCTCGATTACCTTCTCGGCGAGGAGACCACGCCTGTAGCCAGAAAGGCGACCCGCGCAGCAGCCGCGCTCCTCCTGACCTCGGAGAGGCCCGTGATCTCTGTGAACGGCAACGCCGCAGCGCTGGTCGGCGAGGAGCTCGTCAGGTTGTCGAGGACGCTCGGCGCACCGCTCGAGGTCAACCTCTTCTACCGGTCCGTCGAACGGGTGAGGAGGATCAGGGACCACCTGCTGTCGCTTGGTGCCGAAGAGGTTCTGACCCCGGTTGAAGACGTGGCGGAGGTACCGGGTCTGGAGAGCGAGCGCCGGATCGTCAGCCGCAAGGGCATCTACTCGGCCGACACGGTCCTCGTCATGTTGGAGGACGGCGACAGGACCGAGAAGCTGGTGGCGTTAGGGAAGAGGGTGATAGCGGTGGACCTCAACCCGCTCTCGAGGACCGCGAAGGCTGCGACCATCACGATCGTCGACAACGTTACGAGGTGCATACCTCTCCTCGCCGACGAGATAGCAGCGCTCAAGGGTCAGACGAGGTCGGAGCTCGAGTCGATCGTGAAAGGTTTCGACAACGAACAAAACCTCAGGGAATCGTTGGCCCTCATCGCCAAGAGGCTCGCGAGGCTCTCCGGTTACGAGGAGCCCCTCTCCGACTGAGGTGCGAGAGGATGGCCGAGAAGCTCACCGCATGGGACATCGTGAGGAAGAAGGCGAAGGGCGAAAGGATCGCTATGGTAACCGCCTACGACTATCCGACGGCGAGGCTGGTCGACGAGGCAGGCGTGGACGTGGTCTTGGTAGGCGACTCGGCGGCGATGGTGGTCCTCGGTATGAGGGACACGCGGTTCATCGGGATGGAGGAGATGCTCGTCTTCTGCAGGGCGGTCAGCAGCGCCGTCAGGAGGGCCCTCGTCGTGGGCGACATGCCCTTCATGAGCTACCAGGTCTCGACGGAGCAGGCCGTAGCAAACGCGGGCCGTATGGTGAGGGAGGGTGGAGTCGACGCGGTCAAGCTGGAGGGCGGGGCGGACTACGCCGAGGTCATCAGGGCCATCGTGAGGGCCGGCATCCCGGTCATGGGCCACGTCGGCATGACGCCCCAGTCTGCCGCTTCCAGCACAGGTTTCCGGCTCCGAGGCAAGTCGGCGGACGAGGCCGAGAGGATCATAAGGGATGCGGAGGAGGTCGCGAGGGCAGGTGCCTTCTCGATAGTGTTGGAGTTCACGACCGCTGAGGTCGCCGAGTACCTCTCCCGGACGCTCGAGATACCGGTGATCGGCGTCGGTGCCGGGCCGCACTGCGACGGTCAGGTCCTTGTCCTCCACGACGTCCTCGGCCTCTACGAGAACTCACCACCCTTCGCGAAGAAGTACGCGGACCTGAGGTCAGTCGTCCTCGACGCGATCAGCCGGTACGTCTCCGACGTCAGGAACGGCGCCTTCCCCGACGAGGGACGTTACTGGAGGATGGACGAGCGCGAGAGGGCGGAGCTGAAGAGGAGGTTGGAAGAAAGGACCGGGAAGGGAGGATGAGCTTCACCCGCGTAGCCCGTGGAGTCTACCTGATCGATACGGCGCCGGACGTCCTGCCGAGGGCCATAGCCTCTTACCTCGTCAGGGGAGAGGGAGAGGCCGTTCTGATCGACGTCGGCTACAGGTCCACCTCCAAGCAGCTCCTCAGGGCCCTGGACAGCATCGGTTTGGGGGTTGAAGAGCTGAGGTGGATCGTCCTGACGCACGTCCACCTCGACCACTGCGGGGCAGTCGCGGAGGTCCTCGAGAGGTACCCGAGGGCAGCGGTGCTGGTGCACCGGAGAGGGCAGAGGCACCTCATCTCCCCCGAGAAGTTGCTCGACTCGGCCCGTTCGATCTTCGGCGACGAGGCGTTGCGGAAGATGGGCGGGATGGAGGCGGTCCCTGAGGACAGGGTAAAGGTGGCCGAGGACGACGCCGAGGTCGTCCTTCCTGGTATCACGCTCAGGCTCTTCGAGACGCCTGGTCATGCGCCCCATCACATCTCCGTGCTCATCGAGCCCTACCGGTACGTGGTGACCGGGGATGCCCTGGCCAGCAGGGGCCCGCGATATCCTGAACCCATTCCCGACACGGCACCACCCCAGTTCAGCTACGAGGACGCCGTGAGGAGCGTCAGGCGGATATTCGAGCACCGTCCTCGCCTGCTGTTGCTCTCCCACTACGGGCCCATCATCTCACCCGATGACGGCGGAGAGGAGGAGATACGGTTGCTCGAGAGATGGATCGAAAAGGTACGGGCCCTCAAATCGGAGGGGCTGGATCCATTTTCGATAACGAGGCGGATAGTAGATGAGATGGAGGAGATGAGTCACAAAAGGCTCGACGTCGTTGCACGGAACGCCGTCCTCATGGCTGTGCTCGGCATCTATCTCTCGCTTCCCTGAAAGGCCGACTTCTTCAGCTCCTCGGCCCTCCTCTCGAGCATCTCTCTGATCTCCCTTATCCTCCGGTCGACCTGCTGGACCAGATCCTCGAACTCCTTTTCCAGCTCGGACTCGGCGCTCACGCCACCCATCTTTCGCTCCCTGATTTAATCCTGTTGAGGTCCTCGATGCCTACCCGACAGCAACTCCGCGGAGAAAGACCCTCAGGACGAGGAAGACGAGCACGACGAAGAGCGCCACCGTGAGCAGCATAATCAGCGGTAGGGATGCTCCGTCCGTGACTATGATCGGTATCGGCCCTATCAGGATGAGCCCGAAGCCCCTGACCTCTCCGCCTAGGATCCCGATGAGAATCGTCAAGGCGATCAACCCTAAAGCGATCATCGCGATTCCAAGCAACATCAAGACGTTAGGCCTCATACCCATTCATACCGATGGAGGCCTGCCATATACAGCATGCTCTCAAGGACCCGGCTCCCTCGAGGACACCGTTCAATGCGCGCATCTCCTCGCCGAGTTCGCGATGGAGGTGAGGTTCTATAGCCGACCAAGTGGGCTCTAGCTACCCCCGCTCAGAAGACGAGGAAAAGGAAGAGGAGAAGGAGCGCGGCAACCAAGGCGAAAGCCAGCAGGGCAATTCTCGCGCTACCCCTCAACACGAGCGGTATTGGGCCGAGCAGCAAAACGACGAGGCCCTTGGACTTGACGGCGCCTTCGTTCCGCGAGGCTGTCGCTCCAAGAAAAACCAGAAGGAAACCGACCGCTATCAGGACCGTCGAGATCAAGAGCAGCGCGAGGACCTCGATGGCACCCAGACCGGTCATGCCTTCTCGAGGGACGCGAAGACGCCCAGAAGCCCCATCCTCAGCTCCAGCACCCTGAAAGGCATCCGCTCGGTGAGGGCTTTCCTGAGCCTCCTTCGGAGTCCTATTGAGAACGGGCCCAGCTTCTGGTAAACGACGCACCTCCCTCCCTGCCTGAGGAGCCTGTAAGCCTCGTTCAGCAGCTCCCTCTTCCCGAGCACCTCTCCGAGCGCGTTCAGGACGAGGGCAGCGTCGAAGGTTGAGGGTGCTAGTGAAGGGTTGTGCTCGATAACGGGCGAGTAGAGTACTTCCGCGTTCTTCCTGCCAGCGAGGGCCCTCCTCGCCGCCTCGGCCTTCCGCTCCGAATTCAGGAGTATCAGGAGTCTGCCACCTTCTCCGATCGAGGAGAGCACTCTAAGAGGGACGTCGGCGCCTTCGAACCCGAACTGGACGACCCTCATCCCCTCCTCGAGGTTCAGGTAGGAGAGGAGGTCCATGCCCTCACCCCATCGGCCTGACCTGGTTGACCGGCACCGAGATCGGGAAGGGATAGGCGCTCTCCAGGAGCTCCAGCGTCACCTCCTTCCTGATCCTGTCGACCCTGGTCACCTTTCCCGTGAAGCCCTTGAAGGGCCCGGCTATCACCTCGACCGTCATGCCCTCCGATATCACGTCTATCAGCGGCCTCTCCACCAGGTGCTTCGAGACGTCCGAGAGGTCGACCTGGACAGGTGACTTGGACTTGACGTGCCTGAGCTCCCTCACCAATTCAGCGACCGTCTCCCGGTCCCTGCCCTCGACGAAGACAAAGCCCTTCAGCGTCGGAAGCACCAGTAAAGCGTAAACGTCCCTCGAGCCCTGCGGGATCCTGCCCTCGATCACGTTCACCACGTTCTTCTCGTAGCCGGCCGTTGTCCTGAGGGCGAAGAGCCTCCCCATCCGTGATGTCACCGCTCGTTCCGGATTTTAAAACCCACTTGACCCTGGCCCGGAGGGGGCCGAAGGGGTAACCTTGGTCAGCCGAGCACGGCCAGGAAGACGAACCTCACGATCATCGAGATCAGGCCCAAGACAGCGATGCCTATCAGGACTATCCGGCCGAGCACCGAGTACTCCTCCCAAGTCGGCTTCCTCGCGACCCTGAAGAGCACTACGACCGATTGCGCGAACTCCCTCAGCCCCATTTTCGTCCACCGTCAGCTAAAGGGCCGTCGTATATTTCCGTGACTGATGCGTCAGTAGATGGTGTAGGGCGCGATGAACCTGTCGAGGTGCCTGATCCTCTTCGCGGGGTGCGGATGGGTGCTGAAGAGGTCGGCCAGCGCGCTGACCTTCATCCTCCTGAAGCTCTCAACGGCCCTGTCCAGATCGACCGACGGGTCGATTGCAGCCTCGGGATCGGAGATGAAGAACATCTTCAGCGTCTCGTGCCTCACCCTCTCCGATTGCGGGAGCCTGCCGCTGAGGGCCATGATCCTGACGAGGGCCCGCTGGAGCTTCCTCGCTCCGTCCGGGACAGTCAGGGCAGCGTGGGAGTCAGCGTAGTACTCCCTCAGCCTGCTCATCAGGAAGACGAAGATGTTGAAGACGAAGCTCAGGACCATCAGTGCTATGCCGATCAAGACACCGTAGGCAGCGCCGCCGTTCCTCCTGACACCTCCGAACAGGCCGGAGAGGTAAAGGGAGTAACCGATGTAGTATAACACCGCAGGGATCAGGCTGATCATCAGCATCACCACGACGTCCCTGTGCTTCAGGTGCCCGACCTCGTGGGCCAGCACCGCCTCCAGCTCGTCCCTCGGCATCCTCCGCAGCAGTCCCCTCGTCACCGCGACCATCGGGCCCGTCAACGGGCTTCCGTAGGCGAACGCGTTCGGCAGCTCGATCTCAGCCACCATCACCTTCGGCTCCCTGCTCAGCCCGCTCCTCCTCGCCAGCTCCCGCACCGATTCGTGTAGCCAAGCCTCGCTGACCGGGTCAGCAGGCCTAGCGCGGTAGACGGCGTTGATGAGATGGGGCCCGAAAAGCCACTGGAGGACGTTGATCGCCACCACCAACGCGAAGGTCAGGTAGATGTACCAAGACGGGAGGCCGAGATAGAGCATTATGGCCGTCAGGATCAGCGTAGCCAACCCCACCACCGCGAACCAGACTCCCACCATTGTGACCCTCAGCTTGGCCAGAGAGAACCTCGCCGCCTCAGTCGCCACGACCCACCACCGCCCCGTTATCTCGTGGCCACCGTATTAGAATTTGTTAGGGTACGCGGAGTGGGTAGAGTACACCAATAAATAACAGGCCTGAGATCCCATTGCACACCGGTTTCCTCTCATACCGTTGCGTTGATGGCGGAGAAGGGCGGGTGAATCGGCGGACCCATCTGTTGGGACACCACCATTCCTGGGAAGGGGGTCGCACGCACCTCGACTAAGATCCGAGGCCGTTAGGCGTCTTTATTCGATGTCGTTTCACCGAAGTTGGTTGAGACGTCATCCTTAATCTCGGTGGTAACGACGGGGAGGCGATGGCTAAGACCTTGGGAACGCTCCGCCACTACATCGACGGAGGCTGGGTGCCGTCGAGGTCGGAGGAGGTCAGGCCGGTTTACGATCCGGGAAGCGGTGAGGTGATGGCAGTGGTCCCCTTCGCGACGAGGGAGGAAACCGATGCTGCTGTCGAGGCTGCGTCGAGGACCTTCGACCGCTGGAGCAGGCTCCCCATCACCGAGAGGGTCCGTTACCTCTTCAGGATGAAGGAGGCTCTGGAGAGGCACTTCGAGGAGCTCGCCACGATCAACACCTTGAACCACGGCAAGACCCTCGAGGAGAGCAGGGGCGACCTCAAGAGGGCAATAGAGAACGTCGACGCCGCTATAGCCGCAGCATATGCGCTCTCGAAAGGGGAGGCCCTTCAGGAGATCTCGCCGGGGATAGACGAGTACTCTTACAGGGAGCCGCTCGGAGTCTTCGCGGTCATAACGCCCTTCAACTTCCCGATCATGATACCGTTCTGGTTCATCCCTTATGCCGTCGTTCTGGGGAACACGGTCGTCCTGAAGCCTAGCGAGATAACGCCGGCCCCCATGAACCGGGTGATGGAGATTTTCCACGAAGAGGTCCGTCTTCCTCCGGGCGTCGTAAACTTGGTCCACGGAGGAAGGGAGGTGGCCGAGGAGCTGGTGAGGCATCGGGAGACCGCAGGGGTCGCATTCGTAGGCTCCACTAACGCGGCCAAGAACATCTACCGGCTCGCTGGCGAACACGGCAAGAGGTGCATAGCCCAAGGCGGGGCGAAGAACTTCATCGTCGTCATGCCGGACGCGGACCAGAAGGTGGCTGTGCCGGCGAGTATCGGGTCGTTCTTCGGCAACTGCGGCCAGAGATGCTTGGCGGGGAGCAACCTCGTGGTGGTGGAGAGCGATCAGGGGAGGGAGTTCGTGCGGTCTTTCGTCAGGGCGGCGTCCTCTCTCAGAATAGGCCACGGCCTTTCACCGTCGACGGAGATGGGTCCTATGGTGACGGAGGCAGCTAGGCAGAGGGTCAGGAGTTACGTAGAGAAGGGCATAGATGAAGGTGCGAGGCTCGTGCTCGACGGCAGGGAAATCTCTGTGGAAGAATTTCCGAATGGTTTCTACTTCGGTCCCACCGTCTTCGTCGATGTGAGCCCCGAGATGACGATCGCAAAAGAGGAGATATTCGGGCCTGTAGCATCGGTCATAAGCGCGTCTAATCTCGACGAGGCGATTGAGATGATCAACTCGAAGACGAACTACGGCAACATGGCCTGCATCTTCACCCAGTCAGGGAGACATGCTCGAGAGTTCGCGAGGCGCGTCAACGTGGGAAACGTCGGCATCAACATTGGCGTAGCCGCACCGGCAGCTTACTTCCCGTTCGCTGGGAGGCGGGAATCCTTCTTCGGCGTCCTCCACGGGCAGATCGACTCGGTTGACTTCTTCACCGACAAGAAGGTCGTGATCTCGCGGTGGTGAAGTAGGCGGTCACCGAATCGAGGTGATCGCGTGAGGGTCGAAAGGAAGTACAGGCTGGAGACATTGGTGTTGCTCTCAGCTTACGTCCTCACAGGTCTGCTAGCAGCCAGGACGCTCCTCGATCCAGTCCTGAAGGGCTTCCTCGCCGTCTTCACAGGCTGGCTGATCCTTTCGGTTACCGTCTGCGGCGGATGGCCCCTTTCTTATCCGCTCGGAGCGCCCAAGTTCGGTCTCCTAAGATCGGCTGCGCTCATGACGTTCATCCTGCTATCGGGTTCGGCCTTATCCTACGCGGTCACTGCGATGGCGGGCTTTGACGCCTTCATCTTCGGCTCCCTGCTGATAGCGGTCTCGGCAGTTTGGGGGATGGCCTTCGAGGCGTGGCCGCTTATGCACCTGAATCCTAAGAACGCGACGGCGACAGCAATCCCTGCGGCGGCAGGTATGGCGGTTGCCCTCTCGTCGGTCGCAGCCTGCGTATCGCGAAGCCTTCTGCTCATCACGTTAATGACCCTGCTGACCACCACCTTTGTCTTCTCTCCGACGCTCTGCTTCCAAGGATACCCTTACTACAGATTGTGGCGACAGCCCCGCATCGGTCTCGGCGTCCTGCTGACCGGCCTCTTCCTCGGCCTAACCTTCTCGCAGCTAATCGACGTTGGGCTGCCACTCGGCGATGGGGGCATAACGTTCTTGACGGATGCGTTATCAGCCCTTTTGCTGTGGTTGGTGGTCCTCTCGTGGGGGCTGCTCTACCCGCTGGGTTTGAGGAAGAGGCAGCCTCAAAGGGGACTGATCACGTTGGCGCTCGCGGTCGCAGCAGCTCTCCCGTGGACCTTTTTCCTTAGGGGTTTGGGCGTTGATGCGCTGACCTTCAACCTGCTATTCGTCCTTCCGCTCTACGTCCTGCACAACTCCCTCTGGTTGAGGTTTCCGCTGAAAAGCTACTTGCTCCCTTCGATGGTGGCTCAGG
>Ga0197143_1002137_pt1 | contig 15185 bp, 15 predicted proteins | sample GBS70_MetaG_FD_148603 | JGI IMG/M metagenome (GOLD analysis project Ga0197143, IMG submission 148603) | Sediment microbial communities from Great Boiling Springs, Gerlach, Nevada, United States - GBS 70_MetaG | ecosystem: Environmental > Aquatic > Thermal springs > Hot (42-90C) > Sediment...
GTCCTTCCTCAGCATCGGCATTTAATAAAACAACCTCTATAAATCCACCTGAATCGGAAAGTTCGTCGCGCAAGCTTTTCAAACCAAAAGCAGCTAAAATAGCCTTGATAAAGACGGTCTTTCCAGCACCGGTTTCTCCTGTGATGACATTTAAACCTGGTTCAAACTCAAGATCAAGCTCAGGTATGAACTTTAAACCTCGAGCAGATATTGCCTTAATCATCGAAGGCTATAAAATCTATGTATTTTTCGGACATATAAATAGAGCAATCAAAGGGACTTTTCAAGTCGTAAACATAACCGTCTAAAGCAAGGGCAATCCCTTCTTTTTTGCAGCTTATAAAAACAGGCTGAGCACTTATCCCTATAACAACAGGATTTAACTTTTGCTCAGGCGCAAGGAAGACGACACTTAGATTACTATCAGCTCCCACTATCTGGGCACCTCCGGCAGAGGCACAGTAAGCAGTTGACCCTGTTTCTGTTGCCACTATAACTCCATCAGCTCGAACATTTAATTTAAGACCTGTAGCCCTGAAATGAAATTCCGATATCTGACTCTCAGGATAGCGTAGAAGTGAGGCTTCATTTAGAAAATAAACTACATTTCTGTCGATCTCGCAGGCTGCAAGCCTACGTTTTTTCAGGCTGAATGACTTTGAAAAAAACTTTTCCAGACATTTAAAAAAATCTTCAGGCTGGCAGCTAGATAAATAACCTTTTCTACCGAAGTTTACAGAAAGCACAGGAGGGGCGCTGTGCTCACAGTTGTTAGCAGCAAAAAAAATAACCTTCAGCGTGGTTCCATCTCCACCAGCCGTAATTATCAGGTCAGCCTCACACACCGCCTTTTCGAGCCTGTCATCGAGAGAATAAACCCTTAACTCGTGGCTTCGAGAAAGATGTTCGCAGGCTTTGTCTATAAATTCTTTTGCATCTCTCTTTTTTTGGTTATAAACAAGCACAAACTTCATTTCTGTTTTTTAAATTGATTGAAAGCTGCAGCAACTATTTTATCAATAGGCAACGTCTTCTCTAAATTTTCCCTTTTTCCTGTAAGATAGCACAAATACTCAATGTTGCCTTTGGTACCTGTTATGGGTGATGCTACAAAGTCAACAAAAAACCCGTGAAGTTCGAAATATTGCCTGAAATCGTTAAGCAATTGTCTGTGTACCTCTGCATCATTTACTAGACCTTTTTTTACATGCTTTCTGCCAGCCTCAAATTGAGGTTTTATCAGAAAAACAGCTTCTGTTTCAGGTTTAAAGCACGCTTTTAGAGCCGGGAAAATTTTTTTAATTGAGATAAAACTCACATCACAGGTTGCAAAATCAGGCAGAAAAGGCAGGTCTTCAGGTTTTAAATATCTTGCATTTACGCCATCAAGGACGATAACGCGAGGATCATTTGCGAGTTTTTCGTGAAGCTGCGCCCTTCCGACATCAATTGCAATGACTCTTGCTGCACCGTGCTGGAGCAAACAATCGACAAAACCTCCAGTGGAGGAACCGATATCCATACAGTCAAGTCCGGAAACATTAATACACCAATATTCAAGTGCTTTCTCCAGTTTGTATCCTCCCCGCGAAACATATTTTGGCTTTGCCTGGATGATTATAGGTGCATCCCTGTCTACAAGGGTCGATGGTTTAAGAATAGCCTTGCCCGGAAGAAGTACCAATCCCTTTTCAATGGCTTCCTGGGCTTTTTCACGGGATTCAAAATATCCTTTTTCAACAAGAAGTTTATCCAGACGAACTTTAGCTACCATTGAATTTCAGATAATTCAGTAATTTCTTTATAAAGCTGCCATTATTTTGACGCTGATAATATTCCTTAACTATGGCGTATAGTTTCTCAGAGTCAATGCCAACAAGATGAAGCAGCTGATCCGGTCTTCCATGAGGAATAAAAGCATCCCTGATACCCAAACAAAAAGCTGGCTGAGGTAATCTGCGCTCAGCCGCAAACCGGCAGATTAATTCGCCAAAACCACCTTCTACAGTGTTTTCCTCTACGGTAAAGACAAGATCATGGGTTCTTAAAATGGTTTCAATCTCATCTTTATCAAAGGGCTTAATCCAGATAGCATTAAAAACGGTAATGTTGATTCCTTCCTGCTTAAGTTTTATACCTGCTTTATAAGCCTCGTAAGCCGGCCTTCCAATACCAATAATGGCCACCGTATTCCCTTGGTGGTAATATCTTCCTTTACCGGTTTGAAGTGTTAAACCGCTTTCTTCAAGCGGATCTTTAAATGCCTCACCGCGCGGATAGCGAAAGAAAAACGGTTTTTCCGCATTTACAGCGACATCCATTACTGCTTCCAGTTCCCTGTCTGTTGCCGGTGCACTCAAGATGATGCCGGGTACCGATCTGAGATAAGTTAAGTCAAAGATCCCGTGATGGGTTGGACCGTCTTCCCCGACAAAACCTCCTCGGTCAATAGCAAAAATCACCGGCTGTTCATTAAGAGCGACATCCTGAACAATCTGGTCGTAAGCTCTTTCAAGAAAAGTTGAGTAGATGGCACAAACCGGTTTCAGTCCACCAGCAGCAAGACCTGCAGCAAAGGTAACTGCAAATTGCTCGGCTATGCCAACGTCAAAAAATCTTTCCGGAAATTTCTCTCTGAATTTATCCAGACCTGTACCCGAAGGCATAGCAGCAGTAATTGCTACTATTCGATCATCTCTAGAAGCAAGCTCAAGCAGCTTTGAAGCGAAAACCTCAGTAAAGGATTTTCTGCTGGCAGCCTTACGTGGTTTTCCTGTTTCAATATCAAAGGGAGCAGATCCGTGAAATGCTTCAGGATGTTCTTCTGCAGGTTTATATCCCTTTCCTTTTTTAGTAACAACATGAAGCATAACGGGTTCATTCAGTTCAGAAGCCCATTTAAAAGCAAGTATCAGCCTTCCAAGATTGTGACCATCCAAAGGACCAAAGTATCTGATTCCAAATTCTTCAAAGATTACTCCGGGAGTTAAAAGAGCTTTCAAGCCTTCTTTTAGTTGTTCACCAACCTTGTAGAGCGTACTTCCAACAAGTGGAACTGATTTCAACGTTTTTTCAATTTCTTCTCTAAGCCAGTTATACTTAGGGTCGAGCCTGATGCGCGAAAGATAGGTTGAAATGGCCCCTACGTTTCGGGCAATTGACATTTCATTATCGTTGAGAACGATCATCAAGGGTATTTTCAGATGTCCAATATTATTAAGTGCTTCATAAGCTACACCACCGGTTAGGGCGCCGTCACCAATCACAACTGCAACTTTGCCTTCTTTGTACATTCTTTTCATTGCTTCTTTTAAGCCCATAGCAAATGCCAGAGAAGTTGAAGCGTGACCGGTTGTGTACGGGTCATGTTCGCTTTCATTTTTTGATGTAAAGCCCGATATGCCGCCAAACTGGCGTAAGGTTTTAAAAAGCTCCTTTCTACCGGTAATTATCTTGTGAACATAGCTCTGATGAGATACATCAAAGATTATTTTATCCCTGGGTGAATCAAGAACATAGTGAAGCGCGAGCGTGATTTCAACCACACCCAGATTAGGAGCAATATGACCGCCTACTTTGCTAACAACTTCAATTATGTAATGCCTTATTTCCTCAGAAAGAATCTCCAGCTCTTCAATTGTAAGTCCTTTCAAATCCTGTGGGCTGTAAATTCGATTAAGAATTCGGTATTCCATTTGACTGGAAACTATCCACCTCTAACTCTTCAATAAGGTCCTTAAAAGCAGAAGTTGATTCTTCAAGCAATTCGAGCGCTCTGTCAATATCTAAGTCGGGATTTTTAACTTCCTCTAATATTTTCTTTAACTTTGCAAGGAGTTCTTCAACTTTCGGTAGGTTACTCAAGCCGTTTTTACCTCCTCCTTAAGCTCACCGAGGTTCCTGACAATTCTTCCAAGCACACCATTGATAAAACGCCTGGCATCATCTGTGGAATAGATTTTTGCCAGCTCAACACATTCATTAATGGTCACAGCAGGAGGTACGTCATCTTCAAAAAGAATTTCATATAGGCCAAGCCTTAATATGTTTCTGTCAACCACTGGCATACGACTAACCTTCCAGCCTTCGCTGTACCTCTCTATAATCTCATCCAGAATTTTTTTGTTCTTAACAACTCCATGTAACAATCGAATGGCAAATTCTGAAAGAAAGATGTCAAGATTGAGAAGTTTTTTTGCTTCAAGAACATCTTTGATAGACTTTCCAGTCATATCTATTTCATAGAGAAGCTCAAGAACCAGTTTTCTATCTTTATGTCTAGATGGTGTCATGACTAATCTTCGAAGTAACCGGTGAATTCAATGGTCAGATTCTTAAGTTCAAAACCGGTGTTTAATTTAAAGGCCTCGCAAATCTTTCTTTGTATTTCCTCAGCTTTTTCAGGAACTGGAAGCCAAGCTTTAAGCTTGAGGCGCAGAGATGCATCAAAGGAGGTTTCAACTTCCCCTTTTGTTACAGTCACCGCATCGCTATCAGGTTTTATTTCGGCTATTTCGCCAATAATCTGTGATATTACCTCGGCAGCTGCTTCTTCGGTAAGCTCTATTTTAAAATCATGCCTGTCCTGCATTGACGGCATTGCTGCTCCCCATAAAGATTTCTTCGATATAACGAGTATAAACTTTTTGATCAAGAAAATCACTGCTATCCAGAATTCTCAGCAAAAATTCACGATTGGTATGGATGCCCTCAATTTTAAGTTCCAGTAAAGCCGACTTGCCTTTTTTTATAACTTCATCTCGTGTCTTTGCGTGAACAATTATCTTTGCTATAAGAGAATCATAATGAGGTGGTATCGCATACCCCTGGTAAAGATGGCTATCAATTCTAACGCCACGACCACCTGGAAAATGAAGTTTCGTTACCGTGCCGGGAGAAGGTCTGAATCCATTATCAGGATCCTCAGCTGTAATTCTGAATTCAATGGCATGACCTTCAGGTTGTGAATCGAGCAGTTCGTCTGGCAATTTTTCACCTGCTGCAACAATAATCTGAGCCTTTACAAGATCAACATCATAAATTTCTTCTGTTACGGGATGTTCTACCTGAAGCCTTGTATTCATCTCCATAAAATAAAGGTTTTTTCCATCGTAAAGAAACTCGAGTGTACCAGCATTAACATAGCCTAATTCTTTGATAGCATCAGCTATTTTTTCCTGAGTTTTAATTCTCAGCTTCTCATCCATTAATTCAAAAGGAGATTCCTCAATAATTTTCTGGTTTTTACGCTGAAGGGAGCAATCTCTTTCATTAAAAACCTTTACGTTACCATGCTTATCTGCAATAACCTGAAATTCAATGTGCCTTGGCTTTTCAAGAAACTTCTCAATGTAGAGCTCAGCCGAACCAAAAGCAGCCAACGCTTCCTGGGAAGCGGTTTTAATCTGATCAATTAACTCCTTTTTGTTTTTTGCTAACCTGATGCCCCTACCACCGCCACCGTAAGAAGCTTTAATCAATAGCGGATATAAACTTGCGTCAAGGCGCTCTACTGAATCTTCCAGGTTATTAAAATCTATCTCAATCTCAGGTATTGTTGGAATACCCAGCTGAGCCATAGTTTTTTTTGCCAGAGCCTTATTTCCCATGAGCTTCATTACCCTGGCATCAGGGCCTATAAAGACAATCCCATGAGCTTCGCAAGCTTCTACAAAAACTTCGTTCTCAGACAGAAATCCATAACCGGGATGAATGGCATCGGCACCAGTTATTTCAGCAGCAGAAATTATGTTTGCCATGGAAAGGTAGCTTTTGCGAGCTTCAGCCGGTCCTATACAGATTGCTTCATCTGCAAGTTCTACGTGTAAGGAATTCCTGTCAGCTTCGGAATATACTGCAACACTTTTAATGCCAAGTTCTCGCAATGCCCTGATAATCCTGACTGCAATTTCGCCGCGATTAGCAACAAGTACTTTTTTAAACATCTATTTTTCAGCACCCTCAATTGGTTCGTAATACATCAACACCTGGCCGTATTCTACAGGCTGGGCATTATCCACACAAACTTCCCTGATAATTCCAGCTTCATCAATTGTTATCTCGTTAAACATTTTCATAGCTTCAATAATACAGACAACATCACCAGGCTTAACTTTCGAGCCAACCTCAACAAATGGGGGTTCATCCGGGGCAGGTGCTCTGTAGAACGTTCCTACCATTGTTGATTTTATTGGTTTCCAGGTTGAAGGTCTTTCTTCTCTTTTCTTCGCGCTTTCTTCACCAACTTTAGTTTTGGTTTGGGTAACCTGAGTGTTTGAGGTCTCAACCGCACTAACTTCCAATTGAAGTTTCTTTCTAATGGCTACTTTCATTCCGTCCTTTTCAATTATTACCTCAGCAATATCTTTATCTTCAACATAGTCAATTAATTTCTTAATATCATCAATGTTCATGTCCTCACTCTCCTCAAAATTTTTCGTGATTTTAACCTGATAGCGCTCCTGTTCGTATTTTTTTCTCTTTTCAAAAAACTCCCTGGCCTCCTTAGGAAAAAGTGCATAGCTCAAAACGTCTTCTTCGCTTTCTGCAAGGTCTGCAATTTCCTTCTTATAATCTTCAAATGTTTTTGTAAGTAGTGCAGCCGGTCGGATATCAATAATTTCGTCGCCATCTTTTAAAACCTTCTTAATGACCTCTTTTGAGACCTTCCCAGGAGGTTTTCCATACAACCCCTTAATATAATCGCGCATTTCTCTCGAGACAACCGACCAGCGCTTTCCGGTTAAAACATTGAGAACAGCCTGCGTTCCCACAATTTGTGAAAGCGGGGTCACAAGGGGTGGGTAACCAACCTCAGCCCTAACCCGAGGCACCTCTTTGATAACTTCATCAATACGGTCAACAGCCTTCTGCTGCTCGAGCTGACTGTAAAGATTGGAAATCATTCCTCCGGGTATCTGATGAGAAAAAATTCTCATATGAACCAGCGATGTCTGTCCTCGCTTAAATCCCCTTCTCCGCCTTACCTCTTCGAAATATTCAGCAATCTCATATAGTTTTTCAAGTTCAAGTCCTGTATCATGCGGTCCGCCTTTCAAAGCCGCAACCACAACTTCTGTTGCTGGTTGAGAATTACCAAAAGCAAGAGGAAACGAAGCAGTATCAACTATGTCAGCACCTGCTTCAATGCCTTCCACATAATTCATTGTTGCCATACCGCCAATATAATGACAGTGAAGGTGGATCGGTTTCTTTGTAAGTTTTCTGAAAGCGCGTACCAGCATTACAGCTTCTCTCGGTCTAAGGATTCCAGCCATATCCTTTATTGCAATAGAGTCAACTTCCATATCTAGAAGCTTTTTGGCAGTTTGAATGTAATGTTCAACTGTATGAATCGGTGAAATGGTATAGACAATTGTCCCCTCTACCCAGCCTCCACATTTCTTAATTTCATCGATTGCAACTTCCAGGTTTCTTAAGTCATTTAAAGCATCAAAAACCCTGAATACATCTATACCGTTTTCTTTTGCCTTTCTAACAAATCGCCTGACAATGTCGTCCGGGTAGTGCCTGTAGCCAACGAGGTTCTGTCCTCTCAAAAGCATTTGCAGGCGGGTGTTTTTAAAAAGCGCCCTGAGCTTTCTTAGCCTATCCCATGGATCTTCATCAAGGTATCTGAGGCAAACATCGAAGGTTGCTCCACCCCACATTTCAACTGACCAGAAACCAACCTCATCCATAAGCGGGGCTATAGGAAGCATTTCTTCAGTTGTCATTCTTGTAGCCCAAAGCGACTGGTGGGCATCACGAAGGGTGGTATCCGTAATGCCAACTTTCCTCTTTGCCATGCTAAACCCTCGTTACGTAGGTACCTGTTCTTGTATCGACCCTAACCCTGTCGCCTACCTTTATGAAAAGAGGGACCTGAATTATTTTGCCTGTTTCAAGTTTAGCTGGCTTGGTGCCCCCGCTTTGCGTATCACCTTTAACACCCGGATCGGTCTCGATAACTTCAAGCTCTACGAAGTCAGGAGGGTTTACAACAACCGGCTTTCCGTCCAGAAGTAAAACCTCGCAAACCATATTGGGAATAAGCCATTCGACCGCCTCTTCGATTTGTTTATAAGGAATAGCGTACTGCTCATAGTCCCTGGTATCTATAAAATAGTAATTTTCTCCATCATTGTAAAGATACTCCATTTCCCGCCTATCAAGATAGGCAGGTTCAAACTCCTCACCTATACGAAAGTTCTTTTGAATTACATTACCTGTTCTTATGTTTTTTAATTTTGTTCTGACGAAAGCCTGCCCTTTACCTGGTTTTATGTGCTGGAATTCTATAATAACGTAAATATCACCCTCATAAATGAGGGTTAGCCCATTCCTGAAATCACTCGTGGTGATCGCCATAGGCAACCTCCATATCACAAAATTATTAATTCGTGAGAAAGCTTTGATAATTTTACAGGTTTTTTGAAAAAATAGTACCCGTCTTCTAGCCGGAGGCCATATTTTCCGCTAAAGTAAAGACCCGGCTCGATCGTAAAAACCATTCCATCTTCTATTACATCATTGCTTCGAACTGATAGATAAGGTGCTTCATGGATCTCTAGGCCAAGTCCATGACCTAAACTGTGCGTAAAGTATTCCTCCAGACCGTATTTTTTCAGGACCTTTCTGGCAGCCCTATCAGCTTTTTTAGCTCTAGGATTCAGAGTTAATGATGCTTCAGCTGCTTCCTGAGCCTCCTTGAGATAACGATAGTACTTGAAAGGTTCTTCGGAATTATTACCAAAGCTAAAGCAACGAGTAATATCCGAGCAGTATCCCATGTACCTGGCTCCCGCATCAATGAGGATCAGATCACCTTTTTTAAGCTTCCTCATTCCTGACTTTGCATGCGGTACACTGGCTTTTTCTCCAAAGACAACTATATGTTCGAAAGAATCCGATTCCGCCCCATTCTTTCGAATTCGGTAAGCAATCTCAGCCTTAAGATCAAGTTCAGTTATTCCCTCTCTGACAGTTGACAGGGATTCTATCACTGCTTTTTCAATAATTTCGTAAGCTTTCATGATGGCATTGATTTCCCCGTCGTCCTTGATACTCCTCAAGGGCTGGGTTGAGACAATTTTTACCTTATGACCGCTTCTTTTTAGGTGTAAATAGGTGATGACTCTTTCCTGATTGCTGATTAAAAACCTTCCTTTTGGAAGATCCTTTAGGCGACCTTTAAGCTCTTTTGTATAGTCATCCTTTAAGCAATCAATAGTACCTGTAAGGCTTTTTTGAACAGCATCCTCGTAGTAAAGAGGGTTTGTGAGTAAAAGATCGTAACCACCGCCGTAAAGAAAATGTCCTTCAACAGCAACTCCGGTAAAATAATAAATTTCATGCTCAAGCGAGGTTAAATAATAGTCACAACTGTGTTTTGCAAGATATTGTTCAAGCTTTTCTAAACGTTTTTTTCTTGCGTCAGGATTATTCTTAACCATTTAATTCCAGCAGGGCTCTTAAAGCAACAGCATATACGCTAGGTCCAAAACCTGCAATAACAGCATCTACTGCCTCTCCGGTTATGGTTTTTTTTCTGTATTCCTCGCGGCTAAAAATATTGGTTAAATGCACTTCGATTTTTTTTCCCTTAAAGATTGCAAGGGCATCCCGTAGTGATACCGAGTAGTGGGTAAGGCCACCCGGATTAATGATTAGGGCATCATAATTTCCACAGGCTTCGTGAATCCTGTCAATCAGTTCACCTTCATGGTTGCTTTGAAAAAAGGCAATTTCAACACCAAGCATTTCGGCTTCCTGAACAAGCTTTTTCTCAATGTCCCTAAGAGAAAGTTCACCATAAATGGACTCGCGCTTCCCAAGCATGTTAAGGTTTGGCCCGTTAATTACCAATACTTTCATTTTTCACCTTCCGCCGAATTTTTTTATAAAGCTCGAGATAAGCAGTATTATGTGGGTCAAGTTTCAACGCTTCTTCCGTATAAAGCAGAGCAACATCCTGCGCATTCATATTGTAATACCCGATCGCAGCCAGATAATAAAACCCGGACTCTTCAGGCTGTAAACGGATAGCCTTTTCAGCGTCCTTTACAGCCTTCCTGTATTCACCTTTTCTTATATAGGCAGATGCCCTGGCACCATAGGCTTCTGCCATTTCAGGATTCCATCTTATCGCCATACTGTAATATTCAACAGCCCTATCTATCTTCTGACTTGAAAGCTCCAGGTTACCCATAAGTAGAGCAGCCTTAGACATTGAATAATATGGGTCGTACTCATTTTTTCCTTTTCCGGGTGCATAAGATTGTTTCACATAGGAAGGTTTATAGTAAACAGCAAGAGCGATTGCCTGTGAAAGATATTTACGGGCAAGATTTCCATTAAGGCCTTCATAATACAGCCTGCCCAGCTGATAATAATAAAACGGCTGCTTGGGTGCGTAATTTATTGCCTTTTTATAAAAATAGGCTGCCAGCTCCGGCTGGTTTTCCGACTCGTAAAAGTAACCCAGCTCAAAATAATATCTGGGGTTATAAGGCTGCAAAAAAATAGCCCTTTTCATTTCAATTATTCTTAACAGGCGATTTGATTTATTTCTAAGAGCTCCGACACTGTATGCCTGTGCTAACGACCGGTGATACTCTGCTTCAATAGGAAAGAGATAGGCAGCTGTTCTCAAATATCTTAAACCTTCTTTGTAATTTCCAAGCAGTTGAGTTTTTCCTGCCAGATTAGAATAGTAGGCCATATTCACAAGGATTGAGAGTACCAGGAAAAAAAGAAGCAATGCTATAAAAGCATTGCGTGGAAAGTCGCGGTGCAATATTATTGATTTGTCTATATCAGAGTAGGCAAGTCCCACAGTAACAGCAAAATAATATCCGACAAGCAGATAATACAACAGCGAATCAACAGTGTTCATAAGAAGAAAACCGGTTGTCCCAAACCCAATAAACTTTGAAAGCGTTACTTTCCTGTTATAGAAACAGCATCTTAAAAAAGTGTACAATGCCAGCATTAAAAAGCCAGCGCCACCAAAAATACCAGTTTCGGCAAAAAGCTGGATAAAGGTTGAATGGGCATGACTAGAATAAAAGCCGTCTGATTGATACCTGAAGATGATGTCCTTAAAAGCAAAACCACCAACGCCAGTTAATGGGTTTGATAAAAACATATTAATGGCTGTTTTCCACAGGCTTACCCTGCCGGCAAAGGACGTCTGTAAACTGTTTAAATAGCCGCTTATTTTACCCAGACCGGCAAACAACAGAGGCACACAGATAATCAAACATGCAGTAAAAATAATTAAAAGTGGTAGCATATATTTTTTCAATAACTCTCTTTTCTCCTGGTAGAAAAACCTAGTCATCAAAAAAACCTGAAATGCGACTGCTACAATTGCTGATTTTGAATAGGTAAGCAGCAGGGTCAGGAAAAAGACTAAAATGGTTAAACCATAAAACAGCCGCATCAAACTTTTTCTTTCCTCAACTAAAAATAGCAGCGCTATAGGCCAGGTCATTATAACCAGCGAAGCATAGGCAGCTGGATTTGTAAGGACCGACGTCAGCCTGAAGTCAAATAACCGGTTTACGGATGGGTTTGTCTCTTTGAGAGCAGGAAAAACAACAAAGTACTGATATAAACCATAAAGTGCCAGTCCAAGCATAATAACCAGCGATATAAAAGCAATTGTTTTTCTATGTTCCTCTACATAACCAAAGTAGTTTGCAAGAAAACCGAGACCCACAGCATTACAAAGATAGATTGCCATCTCTGAAGTTGCTGCTATGTTGGTGTGTGGAATAAGTGAAAGAGAAATTCCCACAGAAATCAGCAGTATGGGTAAAGAAAAACCTGTCCTTTTTGATTTAAATTGAATATTTTCAAATAAGAAAACAAGCAGCAAAAAAAGAATCAAAACATACGAAAGGCCGCGGTATTCAAAAAAAACTCCTCCTCCAACCAGCGCAGGAAAAACAAATCCCCAGGGAAAGAATAGAAGAGCAATTGTAATTACGAAAAGGTAAAACGTAAATGATTTTTTTATGAGGACGTCGTAATCTACTATAACTTTATTCAAGGCCTGCAAGCACCCTTTCAAGTAATGATTTAAATTCTTCCTCAGGTAATTTTAAAATAGCAGGTCTGCCGTAATCACGTAGATAAACCCAGCGAATCTGTCTGTCCTCCTTGATTTTTTTGTCAAATTTTATGTAAGGTAGCAATTCCCCGGCTTTTATTTTAATAAGGTCAAGGCCCGAAGAAGAAAGCATTTGATTAATCAAAGGTGTGAATCTCTTTATTTCTATCCCCTGTTCAACAAAATAACACTCAGCCATAAGCTGCTCATAGTAAAGTCCGGATGCTACTGCCACCCCATGTTTTACCTTTCCTGCATTTGATGCTTCAATTGCATGTCCCAGAGTGTGACCAAAGTTAAGCCATTCTCGCTTACCTCTGGTTTCCCGTGCATCTGCTCTGACAATCTTCGACTTATACCTGATACAATTAAAGATAATCTCTTCACCAAGCGGATTCTCAAAGAACTTCTTAATTATTCTTTTTTCGCCTATGAGAAGAAGCGTTTTAATGATTTCACCGATTCCGCTTTGGATTTCATCTTCAGGAAGCGTATCAAGAAACTCAATATCCACAAAAACCGCTTCCGGTTGATGGAATGTACCTATTTGATTTTTTATGGCGTCAATGTTTAAAGCAGTCTTTCCACCAATAGATGCATCTACCATCGAGAGCAAAGTTGTAGGTATCAATATGCTCTTTAAACCCCTGAGTGCAACGGAAGCAATGAAGTTACCTGCATCAAGCGCTGCACCACCGCCGGCTACCAAAACCTTATCATTACGCGTGCATCCATTTAAAATAATTTCTCGAAGAAGCTGAGCTGCAGCTTCAATTGTTTTAGCATCTTCGCCAGCAGGCAAATAGTAAATCTCAAGATCAAGCTGAAGCGACTCGACGTTTTTGATGACCTTGATTTTAAGGGTCTCGGGTAAACCTGAATCAATAAGCAAATGTATCTTTTTAGTATTTTGAAAATGATTTTTTCTGGTCTTCTGAATAGACTGACCTAGCTCACCAATATAAATCCAGGTTTTGGTGGTTTGGACTGTCCGGTAACTAAGCTTATTCAACCTGAAGCTCTCCCTTGATTGCTTTAACTATGGTTTCAGGATTTTTATTCTCCACATTAATAACATGGTGGGCAACTTCAAGGTAAAGAGGACTCCTTTTCCTGTAAAGCTTTTTAAGTTCATCTTTAGAAAGAGCCGCTTTGGGTCTTGAAAGATCTCCACTTATCCTTTGATAACATAATTCAAAAGGTGCCTTCAGGTAAACAACAATAAAATTTTCTTTAAGTATTTTTCTGTTTTCATATCTTTCAACTATTCCCCCTCCACAAGCAACAACGGAAGGTTGCATAAAAACTGTTTTCTCAAGCATCATGGTTTCAAGCATTCTGAAATAATCTTCACCGAGTTCCTTAAAGATCATTGCAATTGTTTTTGCCTCTGTTTTTTCTATAAGAATGTCAAGATCAACAAAATCTAAGGCAAGATCTTCTGCCAGCAACCTGCCGATGGTTGTCTTGCCAGATCCCATAAAACCTACCAGTGCAATACTTCTGCTCTTCTCCATTTAATCCTCTTGAGGTAACTCTCGTATGAGGCTCTGATGTCCTCTTTTGAATCTCCTCCAAATTTTTTAAGCAACTCCTTAAGAATTGCATACGCAAGCATTGATTCAGCTATAACACAGATAGCTTCCCCGACAAAAGTATCGCTTCTTTCGTAAAATGCTTTTTCTATACTGTTTTCTTTAAGATTGTAACCCTTAAGCGGATTTTCCTGGGTGGGAATAGGTTTAAAGTAAACCTGACCGTAGATTACCTCTCCATTGCTTACACCTCCTTCAATTCCACCTGCAAAATTTGTGGTACGCTTTACATAGTCTTCACTTAGCTCAAACTCGTCAAGAACCTCGAATCCATTTTTTTCAGCTGCTTCTAGTCCCCTGCCAATGACAACTGCTTTAACTGATGGAATGCTCATCATTAGACCACCAAGACTATAATCCAGACGGCTTGAATAATCTGCATAGCTGCCAAGTCCTGGGGGTACCCCGAACGCACAGAAACAGGCTGAACCACCAAGGGTTGTACCAAGGTTTTTAGCCTGATTTATTTCCGCTTCAGCCTTTGCCACTTCATCTACCCTGAATACAGGCATTTCATTGTTCCAGACATTCTCTATATCTCTGAAGGTAATCTTTTCAGGTACGGTAAACTTTATCCTTCCCATTGAAGTCAAAAAGCTGCCGCAAAATATTCCGAACTGCTCAAGAACGGCTTTAAAAACCGCTCCGGCTGCAACGTAAGCCACCGTATGTCTGGCAGAAGCCCTTTCAAGTACCGGTCGAACTGAGTAATGATTAAACTTAACTGCTCCGGCATAATCGGCATGACCGGGACGGCAAACATATCGTTCAAGCTGTTCATCTGTTTTCTTTCCCTCGAAAAACTCCTTCCATTTTTCATGCTCAGTGTTTTTAATAAGAATAGCAATTGGAGCGCCTGTTGACTTACCTTTATAGACTCCCGCAAGAATTTCAACTTCATCTCTTTCTATTTTCATCCTATCGCTGCGTCCTTTTCCTGCTCGCCGGCGCATCAGTTCATTTTCTATTCTTTCCTTATCAACCAAAAAACCAGCAGGTAAGCCTTGAATCAAAGCAATAATACCCATCCCATGAGATTCACCTGCAGTTTTCAAGTCAAGCATTTTCTCTCCTGGAGCCTATTTTGGAATGATTATAACTGAGAAGGTTTTGCCTTAAAAAACTAAGGCTTAAAAGATTGTCCGACCTGTAAAGTAAAAGGCATATCCCCGTAAAGAAAACGAGCTGTTGTTTCATCCACAGATATGAGCAGATAAGGTCCAACTGTTTCTCCCGGTGAAATACTACTTACAGCACCTTCATATGATACAACAGCCATGACCCTGCCTTCATCATAAGTTGTTCCAAGAAAGACCAGCTGCATTATATCTTCTTTTTTCTCTACAGCCGTTGCAGTAGTCGGTGTAGTTTCAATCACCATTGGAGTGAACGGATCCCTTAAAACTTCCTTTGAAAAAACCTCAAAACCGGTTTCCAGGAAAAAGTTGTTTTGAGATGGTTTTCTAACTCTG
>Ga0197143_1002138_pt1 | contig 15173 bp, 9 predicted proteins | sample GBS70_MetaG_FD_148603 | JGI IMG/M metagenome (GOLD analysis project Ga0197143, IMG submission 148603) | Sediment microbial communities from Great Boiling Springs, Gerlach, Nevada, United States - GBS 70_MetaG | ecosystem: Environmental > Aquatic > Thermal springs > Hot (42-90C) > Sediment...
CCAATTTCTTCAATCCTGTGGCCAGAGCTTTTTGCGCCATGATGGCCTTCGTTATTGCCACATACTGCGGCGACCTTGTCATCCCTAACGTTAAAGAGCTAAGCATGGCTTTCTCCTGGTTGCGTTTCCAGTGGTTTGGCATTTCCTTCATCCCCGCCGCTTACTTCCACTTCGCCGATGCCATTTTAAGGGCGTCAGGCTCTTTCTCCCCCTGGCGGAGGTGGATTTCCTGGGTTCTATACATCCTTGGCTTCCTCTTCTTCCTAATAGCACTGAAGACCGACTTTTTAGTTTACGATGGTCGTTACCATGGAGGGCTTGTTTATCTCTCCCCCGGCCCACTTTTCCCCATTTTCACCGTTTTCTTCATCCTCTCCTGCCTTTCCAGCTTGTTCATCCTCTACAAGGCAAGGCAGAAAGCTTTTACCTCCACATCCCGCCGGCGCCTTTCCTACCTTCTGGGAGCATTCATCGGGCCTGGAATAGGCGTGTTCCCTTACCTGCTCCTCTCACGAACTGCTACCCTTTTGACCCCGCCTTTAGTCCTGTTCCTCTCCATAGTGGGCAACGTAATAGTCGCCCTCATGCTTACAGTAATGGCTTACGTGGTCGCCTATTACGGCGCCCTCGCCCCTGACCGAGTAATCAAGCACCAGCTCATCCATTACCTACTGCGTGGGCCTTTCGTCGGTATATGCGTCATAGGAATAATCTTGCTCCTTTCCGGAGTTGATAACTTCCTCGGCTTGCCTGGCGAAACCGTCACCATCTTCGCTGTGGTCATGGCTATAGTCTTCCTCCAAATCCTCATCAATAAGGCTAAACCGTTCATTGACCGGCTAATCTACAGCCGTGACCGGGATGAGGTCACTTGGATTCAGGAATTGGACAGGAGACTTCTCACCACGACCGACTTACAACAGTTCTTGGAAAGCATCCTGGTAGCACTTTGCGAGCTCCTCAGGGTACGGTGGGGATTTGTAACCTTCCAAGGCAAAGCTATAGAAGCTCACTGTGGACCGCTCTCGGCAGTTAACAAAGCGCTTAATTCCCTCCCAGCTTATCTGGATAAAGCGCCAAGGGTCAATTTGGTGGAAGGCCTCAACATTTACGACCTCGGCTTTTGGGTTATACCCATAGAGCTTAATGAAGAGGAAATAGGCATCTTGGCCGTAGAGGCTCCCCCGCCGGAAGCCGAGTTCTCCAGTGAGGAACTGGAAGTTTTTAAGACCTTGGTCCGGAGGATTGCCAGGGCCCTTGAGGATAGGGTCCTCCAGCAGAAGGTCTTTGAAGCCCTCCAGCACATAATCCCCGACGTAGAGAGCATAAGGAAGTGGCAAAGCTCCCTTTATTCTATGCCGCTGGGGAGAGCGGAAGCTATCCTGGAACTGGCCGGCCCTGAATATCAGCAGTGGATTAAAGAGGCCTTGAGCAATTACTGGGCTGGCCACAAGCTCGCGCAAAGTCCTCTGCTCAAGCTCAAAGTTGTGGAGAAAGCCCTCGCTGAGCACGAAGGCAACCCCGTAAAGGCGCTAAGGGCAGTCCTTAAAGAAGCCATTGAAGCCTTGAAGCCTGAGGGCAAACAGCCTTCGGGTTCCTTGGAATGGATGCTTTACAACATCTTGGAAATGCGCTTCCTCCAAGGGAAGCGCCCACGTGAGGTGGCTGAACGCTTGTCAATAAGCGAATCGGACCTTTACCGAAAGCAGAGGATAGCAATTGAGCAAGTCTCAAAAATCTTGGCCGAAATGGAACGGAGGGAAGCCTATGGTAATGGAAAATATGATGGATGAGGCTGTAATTTCTGAACCCCATTTCCAAGGGGGGCTATCTTCCGCCGATTGGGAAGAAGTGGAGCGCCTGTTCCAAACCGGAGCTATCCTGGAACTACCGATTATAGGCTACAACCGCGGCGGCTTCGTCGTCCAATTCAACAGTATAAAGGGCTTTGTCCCGCTGTCTCAGGTTTCCTTTGTCCCCTACGGCCTCCCCCCAAAAGACAGGCTTTCTTTCTTGGCTCGGTGCATCGGGGAAAAGCTCAGGCTCAAGATTGTTGAAGTAGACCGCGCTCGCAACAGGCTCGTCCTATCGGAAAGGGAGGCCATCTTGCAGGATAAAGGGGAAGAATTCTGGCAGAAAATCCGGCCGGGCCAAGTCCTCAAAGGCGTTGTTACGACCTTAAGGCCGTTCGGGGCTTTTGTGGAGCTCGGCGGACTTGAAGGCTTGGTCCACATTTCAGAAATTTCCTGGAGCAGGATTGAACACCCCTCCCAGGTCCTAAGCCCTGGGCAGGAAGTGGATGTTTTGGTCTTAGATGTAAACCCCCAAGAGAGGAAGATTGCCCTGAGCATAAAGCAGCTTCAGCCCAACCCCTGGATTGGGGTTGAGGAAAGGTACAAAGTGGGGCAGATTGTGAGAGGCAGGGTGACCAATGTCGTGGATTTTGGGGTATTTGTGGAAGTTGAAAAGGGGCTTGAGGGCTTAATCCACATCTCCGAGTTAGCCGAAGGCAACTTCATGCACCCCCGCAACGTCGTAGAAGAAGGGGATGAGGTTGTGGCTATGGTCTTAGAAGTTGATGAGGAAAGCCGTAAGCTCAGCTTGAGCACCAGGAGGGTACCGCGCTCCATTATCAAGAAGAAGAGATGAACTGGAGGGAAAGGCTCAGGAAACTAAAGCGGGCAGGCCCTTACGCTTTGTTGGCTCTCGGGAGCCTCACCCTTGTAAGCCTCCTGCCCTGGAAAGGTGGGATAATAACTGGATGGCTTGGGAGGTGGTGGCGGTTGTTGTTCGGGCTGGGGGCCTTCCCAGCCTCCTTCCTCCTCTGCTTTTTCGGATGGTCGCTCCGAAAAAAGGAGCCACCTTGGAGACTCTTGGCCGGCCTTGAACTCTGTTTCTTCTCCCTCCTGGCCCTTTTGCACCTCCTCTGGCCCACTCCCGACCCCCTGAGCTTGGCCTATGCTGGAGGAGGGGGAGGGTACGTGGGGTGGGCTATTTCCTCATCGCTTTCCACCTTCATGGGCAAGGTTGGAAGCGCTTTAGCTCTCCTGGCCTTAATTTTCTTGGGAGGAAGCCTGCTTGGCTCCCCAGCTAAAGCGTCAGCTCCTCAACCTCCGCCCCCTAAGCCTCAACCGAAATCCCCTCCACCTAAACCTCAAAAACCTCAGCCTGCCCCCGCACCCGCAAAGACTCCAAAGGACCTCCCGCCCATGGACTTATTCCGCTCGCCCAAACCGAGGAAAACCGAGGAGATGGACCTGCAAAAGATAGCCCAGCTTTTGGAAAGGACCTTAGCCGGGTTCAACATCCCGGCCAAGGTTGTGGCTATAAATCCCGGCCCTGTAGTAACCCAGTTCGGGATTGAACCAGGCTTTGTGGAAAAGGTTGGGAAGGATGGGAGAATCCAGCGCACTAAGGTCAGGGTTGCCCAAATAGCCGCCTTGGCCGATGATATAGCCTTGGCCCTATCCGCATCGCCTATACGCATTGAGGCTCCCGTCCCCGGCCGCCCATACGTCGGGATAGAAGTCCCCAATAAGAAGCCTGCCCTGGTCACCCTGCGCGAGGTAATGGAAAGCAGAGAATTTCGCCAGGCAAGAGGCTCTCTCAAGCTGGCTTTAGGGAAAGGGGTGTCGGGGGAACCTGTGATAGCTGACCTGGCCTCCATGCCCCACCTGCTCATCGCCGGAGCCACCGGTTCCGGGAAAAGCATATGCATAAATTCAATCGTAACTTGCCTTGTAACTCAACACCCGCCCGAAAAGCTGCGCTTAATCCTCGTAGACCCAAAGCGGGTTGAGCTTGTGCACTTCAATGGCCTACCTCACCTCATAGGCCCGGTAATCGTAGAGGTAGAAGAGGCCATAAAGGCTTTAAATTGGCTATTGAGGGAAATGGAAGCCAGGTACGAAAAATTTGCTCAAAGTGGGGCCAGGAACATTGAAGAATACAACGCCAGCTATCCAGCAGAGCCAATGCCTTGGATAATCCTCATCGTGGATGAGCTGGCGGATTTGATGCTTGCCGCCGCTGATGAAATGGAAAGGACGCTTGTACGCCTGGCTCAGCTCAGCCGGGCTACCGGAATACACCTCATCCTAAGCACTCAGAGGCCGAGTGTGGATGTGATAACCGGCCTGATAAAGGCTAACTTCCCGGCCCGGATAAGCTTCTTGGTTACAAGTCAAGTGGATTCCAGGGTAATCCTGGATATGGCGGGGGCCGAGCGCCTCCTGGGCAAAGGAGACATGCTCTTCCTCCCCCCAGACCAACCTTACCCAATAAGGGTGCAAGGGTGTTATGTGTCCAAGGAAGAAGTAAAGAAAGTGGTTGATTTTTGGCGGGCCAGGAGGCCGTTTGAAGTGCCTCCGTCCGCCCCCTGGGGGAAAGGAGCCCCCAAGAGCGAAGAAGAGGAGCTCATAACGGAAGCCTTGGGAGTCCTTGCCTCCCACAAGCGCATATCCATCTCCCTCCTCCAGCGCAAACTTCGCCTTGGTTATCCGAAAGCTGCTCGCCTCTTGGAGACGCTGGAGGAAAGAGGATACGTTTACTACGATGAAGAACTAAAGGCCTATGTGCCTGCAAAAGGAGGGAAAGCCAATGAACCCTAAGAAAGAAGAGCCTAAGAAGAAGAAAGAAGTCCTGGAAGTGGACGGCACCGTAATCCAGGCCCTTCCCAATGCCATGTTCAAGGTCAAACTTGACACCGGCCACGAAGTCCTGGCCCATGTCTCGGGCAAAATGCGCATGTACTACATCCACGTATTGGTGGGCGACAGGGTTAAGGTGGAACTATCTCCCTACGACCTTACGAGGGGCCGAATTGTTTACCGGTATAAGTAAGGGGCTGAAGAATCCTCTCATCTGGCGTGGCCTTATCTTCCTCATAATCTTGTGGTTTGTCATAAGGCCTGCCCCCATAATCGTTACCCTCGGCCCCCCTCAGAAAGTCGTCACCATAAACCCGAAGATGGGGGTCCACACCCGCCTCACCGATGAGGTTGAGGAATGGAAGATAAAACGGACCCTCCAGATGGTTCGGGAGATGGGGGCGCCGTGGATTGTGGAATACTTCCCTTGGGGTTATTACGAGCCTAAAAAGGGCGTTTACAGTTGGGCTCACCCCGATACTGTAGTGAAGCACGCTTTAAACCAGGGCCTTACGGTCATAGCCAGGCTTGGCTTTGTGCCCAAGTGGGCCCGCCCGAAGGACTCTATCTTCTCCTACCTGGACCCAGAGCATTACGATGACTTTGGGGATTTCGTTTACGCCTTTGTTGAGCACTACCGAGGGAAAATACGCCACATAATCATCTGGAACGAGCCGAACATTGCTTTGGAGTGGGGATACAGGCCGGTGGACCCAGAAGCCTACACCGAGCTTTTGAAAGTAGCTTATCGCCGAGCCAAAGAGGCTGACCCCGAAGTCCAAGTCCTGGCCGGAGCGCTGGCCCCTACCCTTGCCCCCCCTGGTGATCCTTGGGGGATGAACGATTTGGAATTCCTAAGAGGCATGTATAGGGCTGGGGCAAAGGATTACTTTGACATCCTCGCTGTCCACTCCTATGGCTGGACCTTCCCCCCCGATGACCCACCTGCTCCGGACAAGGTCAATTTCCGTCGAGTTGAGCTACTGCGCCAGATAATGGAGGAGAACGGTGATGCCCACAAGACCATAATCATAACCGAAGGGGGATGGAACGACCACCCTCGCTGGAGCAAAGCTGTTCGGCCTGGGCAAAGGGTGGAGTACACCATAAGAGCTTATGAGATTGCCCTTAAGGAATGGGAATGGTGCGAGGCTGTTTGCCTCTGGGCCTTCCGCTACCCTTGGGCTACTCACACCTACCAGGATTACTTCACCTTCGTGGCCGTGGACTTTACCCCTAAGCCCATATACTTAGAGGTGCAAAGATATGCCCGTGGTGAACTGGCTCAGGAAAAATTACCTTAAACTTCTGCCTCTCCCCCTTGTGCTCCTGGGGCTTACCATTTACCTCCTCTTTTTCCGGAAAGACAGCGCTTGGGAGGAAATCCTCAAGCGCGGCTCCATAGCCGTATGCCTTGACCCAAGCTACCCGCCTTTTGAGTATACCGACGAAGCCACGGGCGAGCTCCGTGGGTTTGATGTGGAAATGGCTAAAGCCATTGGAGATTACTTGGGTCTCAAAGTAGAGATACTGACAGTTGGCTTTGACGGCCTATACGATGCTGTAAAGAGCCGAAGGTGCGATGTAGCAATCTCCGCTTTGCCCTACGACCCTCTCCTAACACAAGATGTAGCCTTCTCTATCTCCTACTTTGAAGCCGGCCTCATGCTGGTGGTGAAAGAGGGGGAGGAGAACATACGCTCCCCGGATGACCTCAAGGGGAAGAAAGTGGCGGTGGAGTGGGGGTCAACAGGGGATGTAGAGGCGCGGCGCTTGAAAATAAAGCTTGGGGAACTGGAAATCAAACCCTATCCGACGGTAGAAGAGGCCTTGCGGGCGGTGAAAGAGGGCCAAGCTGATGCTTGCTTTGCTGATGCTATATCCGCTTATTCTTTCTGGGGGCGAGAAGGAGGGGTAAAAGTTATCGCTCCGGCCTTAGTCAGCACCCCATACGTGGCCGCAGTCAACCTGAAAAACAAAGCCCTCTTGGGAAAGATAAACGAGGCCCTCTTCCACCTCCGAGATACAGGTTTCCTCCACTCCTTGGCCGAAAAATACTTTGGAGTTCGGCCGGCTAATCTATGGCCTTAACCTCCACAAAGGAAATCTTGCCTGCTTCTACTACAACCTTCCGCTTGTAAATATGCGGTCCAACCTTCACTTCCAGCACATACTCCCCTGGCTCTACATCGCCGAAAACAAAATTCTCCCTAAGCTCATCATCGGAATTTATCCCCCGCCCAAGCCGGTAAGTCCAAGTTTCCCGCCTATCTTTCCCTTCAAGGATCACCAACACCTCCGGAGGGAACCTCCCCTGCGCATCCAGGATTCTTCCGGCCACTATCCCTCGCCTCGGTAGAGGCTCCATCCACAGCAAGGGGTTCCGGGTAGAAGCATAGGAATTTTCCCCAACCCGCACTTCAAGGTGGAGGTGGTATCCGAGGGCAATGCCGCTTTTACCCACGAACCCAACGATTTCCCCTCTTTTAACCTTCTGTCCTGGTTCCACCAGGACCTTGGAAAGGTGGCCGTAGAGGTAATACACTGGTTGGCCCTTGTAATCTTGGTCAAGCTTCACAATGACCAAATTGCCGTAGAAATTGGTCGTGGGGCCGTAAGCAACCTGGCTATCGTCCCCGGCTACTACAACTTCTCCATCGCCTGCGGCCAGGACTTTTGTATCTGGGCTTCCGGCCATATCAATCCCGTGGTGGATGAGATACTCCCCTCCTCCTGTAGTCCCGTAGGGGTATAGGAAGTTTACCCACCCACCTTCATTTAAGGAGATAGGCCTTGCAAGCCACAGATGTGCTGGGTCCAATATTTTAGCTTGAGGCAAAACGAAAGGAGTTGGTGTCGGGATAGGCGTGGGAGAAGGGGTTGCAGTGGGGGTTAAAGTAGGGGTAGGGCTTGGGGCTGGAGTCGGGGTGAAAGTAGCGGTCGGAGTAGGCGTAAAAGTAGGGGTTGTCAAAAGCCCAGAGGGGGATGGCCCTTTCCAAACCTGAGAGGCGGCCACTATACCTGCAATCGCCAGCATCATCAGAAAAGCCAGACCGTTCTTGCCCTTCACCCTTAGCTCCTCCTATCTGAATTGCACGGATTATAGCACTTTACCGCCGTTAAGACAAAGTGGTACAGGGGATAGCCTTGCTCCTAACTTCCCGCCGCTTGAAATCGGCCTCCGCCGACTTTCCACCCCCTAACCCTCCTACGAGAGGGGTATGGGGGTCCAGGGGGTGAAACCCCCTGGCAGGGAACCTGGGGGATGTGCCCCCAACCTCCCGTAACCCTCCTGCGGGGGGTAAAAAGGGAGCTAATGGCCTTCCCCTGTAGTCCGCCCACAAGTGGGACCCAAAACCCTGGTAAACCCTCAGCCGACGGGGGCGGGAAAAACTTTTCACCCCTCTTTCGGCCTTCGCCGATGTTAAGCCTTAAGCAGCTTCACACACTGCATTTGCCCAAGAAGGCCAATTCCCAATCGGCGAAATCAATAGCGACAGCTCAGCCTGACGAAATTGGACAAACACAGACAGAATAGGTGCTTGACGGGTTCAGTCCCATGCGGTAAAATTTAATTACACTCTCAGCGATGAGGGGAAGGCCGATGGAGGCCTTCCCCTTATTATGCTTTTAAGGAGGGTAGGACCATGAAAGGGAAAGCGGTGGTAGGACAATCAGGAGGGCCTACAGCTGTAATTAACAGCTCATTGGTGGGAGTTGTCCAAGAAGCTCTCAAGCATTCGGAGATAGAGGCTATTTACGGGGCAATAAACGGCATAAAGGGAGTATTGGAGGAAGAGTTCGTTGACTTGGGCCAAGAGCCGGCTGAGGTCTTGGAAGGATTGCGCCGAACCCCAGGAGCTGCTTTGGGAAGCATAAGGTACAAAGTGAAAGAAGGGGATTACGAGCGCATCCTCCAAGTCTTCAAAGCCCACAATATCCGTTACTTCTTCTACATCGGCGGGAACGATTCCATGGACACAGCCATGAAGCTTGATTCCCTGGCCAAAGAAACCGGCTACGAACTCCGAGTCATAGGCATCCCCAAGACCATTGACAACGACCTCGCCTATACCGACCATTGCCCAGGCTATGGAAGCGCTGCTCGGTTTGTGGCTATGGCGGTGAGGGATTCAGGGTGGGATACCAGAGCTATGAGGGTGAATAGCCCGGTTAAAATCGTGGAAATCATGGGGAGGAACGCAGGCTGGCTCGCCGGAGCAGCCGCTTTAGCCAAAGAGCGGGAAGACGATCCCCCTCACCTTATCTACGTCCCCGAACGGCCCCTCTCCAAAGATAAACTGCTGAGGGACGTAGAGGAGGCTTACCGACGCTATGGCTACGTAGTCATCGCTCTAAGTGAAGGGTTGGTGAACGAAAAGGGCGAGCCTTTTGGGGGAGAGTTCGCTCCTAAAGAGGTTGATGCTTTCGGCCACGTGCTCAAAGGGGGCGCTTCCGATGCTGCGGCCTCCCTCATAAAAGCTGAATTGGGCCTAAGCACCCGCATAGATAAGCCCAATTACCTCTACCGCTCCTTCTCCCTGGCGGTTTCGGAAGTGGACCGAGAAGAAGCTTACGAGGTAGGCAAAGCGGCAGTGTTAGCAGCATTGGCCGGAGAAACAGGCAAGATGGTCACTTTGATCCGGGAACCCGGCCCCGTTTACCGTTCCACCACTGGCCTTGTAGAGCTGGAAAAAGTGGCTAATGTAGAACGCTACCTCCCCGATGACTTCATAAACGGGGATGGCAATTTTGTAACCGAAGCTTTCATAGAATACGCCCGTCCCCTCATTGGAGGGGATTTGCCGCCTTACGCCAGGCTGAGAGGGGTAAAGGTGCCGAAGAAACTGCTCTAAGGAGGGGGTTATGCCGTTAGTTACCAGTAAAGAGCTACTTCAAAGGGCTTTTGAGGAGCATTACGCTATTGGAGCTTTCAACGCCAACAACATGGAGCAAATCCAGGCCATAGTGGAAGCGGCTCAAGAGGAACGAGCCCCTGTTATACTCCAGGTAAGCCAAGGGGCTATCCGCTACGCAGGCCTTGAGATGGCTGCTGGCATGGTGAAAATAATAGCATCGCAAGTTGATATACCTGTGGTCTTGCACTTGGACCACGGTACAAGCTTTGAGCAGAACATGCTTTGCTTAAGGGCTGGCTTCACCTCGCTGATGTTTGATGGCTCCAAGCTTCCATTTGAGGAAAACGTAGCCATAACCCGCAAAGTCTGCGAGGTAGCCCATGCTGTGGGAATTCCCGTTGAGGCTGAGCTGGGCCAAGTCCTCCAGGTAACCGATAACGTCACGCCTGAAGACGTAGAGAAAGCCATGACCGACCCTGACCAGGCTGCTGAGTTCATCCGGCTTACAGGGGCGGACTCTCTGGCGGTAGCCATAGGCTCAATCCATGCGATGAGGTCTCAAGAAGCTACGCTGGACATTGACCGGCTCAAGGCCATCCGGAAGAAGGTCAATGTGCCATTGGTCCTGCACGGCTCATCGGGGGTCAAAAATGAAAGCCTCTTAGAAGCTATAGAGAACGGGATAAGCAAGATAAATGTGGCCACCTACCTCAACCAGGCTTTCATGCGCGGCCTCAGGGAAGGGCTTGAAAAGATGCCCGACGAGGTTGACCCCCGCAAGGTTCTGGCCATAAGCCGAGAATACGTCAAGGAAGCGGTCCGGGAGAAGATAAGGCTTTTCGGAAGTGCGGGGCGGATAGACTCAACCGGCGGCTTTGTAAGCCCACGCAAAGTTTTCGGGGTTGTAAAGCCTGGCGACGTAGAGTAAATTCGCCTTCGGTTTAAGCCGCCAAACGGTTCCCCGAAAAGGGCGAAGCAATTTCCAGCCGTCGGGAGATTGGTTGGGGTGCTTTACACCCTCACAACGGAGGTTAAGTGCCATCGCAGGCCGACGGTGCAGCCATCTCCAACCATCGGAGAAATTGCTTCGTCGCTTGCGCCGCCTCGGGGGAAGCTCCGCGGCGGCGGGTGTAATAACCTTTCTGAGGCAAGGGCACGCCCACTTACTTCCTGTGAGGGGATTAGGCTGAGAGTCCGCCAGAGTTTTGGGCCTCGCTCTAACCCCCCGGTCTATCCGGTTTGAGGGCTTCTTTTATCTTTTCTCTCAGCTGGTTTATGCTGAAAGGCTTGGTTAGGTAAAGTGAGCCGGTAGAATGGAGGAAAGCTTCCGTGGCTGGGGTGAGGACATCGCCAGTTATGAAGATGAAGCGGCTGGCGAGGTGCGGCTTAGAGGCCTTAACTCTCTCGTAAAGAGCTATCCCGTTGAGCCGAGGCAAACGCACATCCGAAATTATGAGGTCAAAGTCCTTTCCTTCCAAAATCCGCAGAGCTTTTTCCCCATCCTCTGCTAACTCCACCTCCATCCCCTCCTGGGCCAGGATGGTCTTAAGCACATTGGTTATGGCCACTTCATCTTCCACAACCAGGATTTTTAAAGGTGGAAGCTTCCCCTCCTGCTCTTTAAGGAGTTCCTCGGCCCACTTTGCCTCCTCCCCAGCTATCACTGGTATTTCCACGAAGAAGGTAACCCCCGGTTCAGGAGTATTGTTGCGGGCCCAAATCCTCCCACCGTGCTCTTTCACCAGATTGTAAGCAATGGTAAGCCCCATCCCTGTCCCCTTCTCCTTTGTGGTGAAGAAGGGGTCAAAGATGCGGGACATGTGCTCCTTGGGGATGCCAGGGCCATCATCGCAGAACTCAATCCGGATGAAATTTTCAGGGGTAAGGGAAGTCCTCACGGTTAAAGTCCCACCCCCATGGGCTTCATACATCGCCTGCTCGGCATTTATGATTATGTTCAAGAAGACTTGCTGAAGCTGTTGCGGGTCTGCCGATGTAAGTGGGAGGGAAGGGGAAAGCTCTTCCTTGACCTTCACATTTTCCACCCTCATCTCGTAAGCCCTGAGGGCCAAAGACTTGCGGACGAGTTCATTTATGTCAACGGTTTCCCTCTTAGGAGGACGTCTCCGGACGAAATCCAAAAGGTTCTGGACGATTCCGGCTGCCCTGCGGGCCTCCTCTTCTACCCACTTTAAACTTTCTTTAGCTTTCTCGGGGATTGAGGGATCCATACTCAGAAGCTGGGCATGCACCAGGACTGAGGTGAGGGGGTTATTGAGCTCATGGGCCACCCCGGAAATCAGCTCACCGATGGAGGCAAGCTTCTCGGCTTGGAAGAGTCGCTCTCTCAGCTCCTTCTCAGCAGTCACATCCCGTATGGAATGGGCTAAGGCAACAATATTGCCCTGCTGGTCAAAGATGGGGGAAAGACCAATGGATAGGATCCGCTTAAGGTGAGGTTCTTCAATTTCCTCTACCACGGGTTTCCGGGTTGCTATCATTTTGCTAAAAGGGCAATGCGGAGGAGGGGCATTGGTGCCATGGACGAGGGAGTAGCACTTTAGGCCTCTTAGCTCCTCAGGGGATGAGAAGCCAAGGAGTTGAGCAGTAGCTCTGTTGGCCCTCAAAATCGTTAAATCTGTATCGGCAACGAAGATGGCATCGGATACGGAATTGAAGGTCAATTCCCATTCTTCGCCTAACAAGCGAAGTTCAGAGGTCAAGCGAGCATTGTATATAGCAACAGCTGCAGCTGAAGCGAAAGCCTCAAGCCGCTGGGCATCTTCCAGCGTAAACTGGCCGGGGCGGGTTCCATCCGCATTCAAGAACCCAATGGTCTCGCCACCGAACCGGATAGGTGCAGCAACATAGGAGCGGAGCCATTCAAAGCCAGGGATTTTAACCCATTCGGGCTCGGATTCAGTATCGGGGATAAGGACGGCTTTGCCTGTCTCAGCCATACGCTTAAGGTTTGGAAAGAAGGGGAGGGTCATGCCAACTACCTTATCAGCCACCCCAAATTTTTCATACCCTCGAGCGCGAGCTACTTTCACCATTTCTCCTTCCAGGAGTAGGACATTGAAGGCGTCCCCTGGGATTAAGGAACTGACATGCTCAAGTATTAGGTCCAGGATTTCCTCAAGGTTGAGGACAGAGCTAAGTTCTACTGCAGCTTGGGATAAGGCTTCGGCCAGAAGGCGGGATTTGCGCTCGGCCTGGAGCAGGCGGATGTTCTCCAAAGCTATGCCCATGTAGTCGGCCAGGATTGTGAGGAGGCGGATGTCTTCAGGGCTAAAAGCATCCATTCTCTCATCTTCAACGTTTATAACCCCGATAACTTGCCCCCTCGCCTTGACCGGGACATCTACTTCGGAGCGGGTAGCAAGGTCCCTTGGAGCTCTGATAAAGCGGGGGTCCTTTGTAACATCGGGGACATACACCAGTTCACCAGAGCGAGCAGCAGCCACGGTAAGGCCTTTTTCCCCTTCTAAAGGAAGGGAGAATTCCCCAGGTATTTCATAGCCTTTAATGGCCTTCAGGCGGAGGACTTTTTCATCCCAATCCGCTTCCAGGTAAGCAATGGCCTTGAACTCCAAAACCGAGCTGGCTATCTCCAGGACAGCCTGAATTACTTGGTCCTCATCCTGTGCAGCGATAAGTTCCCGTCCAAGCCAATGGATGGCTTCCATCTTTTCGGCCAGCCTCTTCTCCCTGGTTATGTCCTGACGGCCTAATACTATCCAAGTGGTCCCAGGGACTGGAACAGCAAAAGCTTGGAAGGTTCTACCATTTTCCCCCATTTCCCAGTAGACTGGTCTTCCTCCTTCCAATGCTTCCCGAATTTTGCCTTCAAACTCGGGGCTTTTTATAAGTTCAAAGCATGGCTTCCCTAAGGCTTCTTGGAGTGAGAGCTTGAAACTTTCAAGGAAAGCCTTGTTGGCTGCGATTATGTTTAAATCACTGTCCAAAATGATAAGCTCCATGGGCAAAGCGTCGGCGGAAGTGCGTAAGAGCTCCCTTTCCTCCTTAAGGCTTTGGTAAAGCCTGGCATTGTGGAAAGCTATCGCCACCAAGGAAGCTATAGATTCTAAAGTTGCAGCATCTTCGGGAGTGAAAGCTCCAGGCCTGGTGTCCTGAAGGTCAATAGCCCCCAAGACTTTTCCTCTGAAGCTTATCGGCACGCAGATTTCGGAGCCAATCAGCCCAGGAGGGACAGGGCCGGGGATATAGCGGAAATCCTTGGAAACATCGTTGCACAAGACCGTTTCATTGTGGGTTATGCTCCAACCAATTATCCCCTGGGATAGGTGCTGGCGGTACCCAGGCCCAGCGACCTGAGCATATTCTCCAGTCACTGCCTTCAGGACTGCTTCTTCTCCTTCTACCAGGAAGAGCAAAACCCCGTAGTGCCCAAGTTTCTCCCATATTAGTTGGGTTATTTCCTGGAAAAGAATTTCAGGGCTAACAGGGATAATGACCCGGCGGGCTATTTCGTTCAGGATGGAAAGCCTTTCGGCGAGTTTAAGGGTTCGGTCATGGAGAACGGCATTGCGGAAGGTTAGAGCGAGGTAAGAAGCTAAAGCAGAGAGCATTTCGGCATCTCTGTGGGAATAAGAGGCCGGGGTATAAGATTGGATTGAGATTACCCCTACCACTTTGTCCTCTACAATCATGGGAACGCCGAGGTAGGAACGCGGGACTTTGCCAGTGCCCCAAAGGGTGTAGGGGTAAGGTTCCTTTTCCAGGTCAGTTATGAGGAGAGGGGCTTTGGCGTTGATAACAGTCTGGGTCAGGCCTGGGGATAGTTTACGGCGCTCCCTTGGCTCCCTTACCCCTTCATCCACCCGGATTATGAAATCCAGTTCCTCGGTTTCGGGGTAATACAAGGCGATGTAGAAGGCGTCCATCGGCATAAATTTGGCGAGCTCTCTGTAAATAGCTTCGGCTATCGCTTCTGGGTCCAGGGAAGAGGACGCAGCTTGAGATACTGAAGCTAAAATGGGCAGGTATTGATCTGGGGGAAGAGCCTGAGGAGCCCTCTCTAAAGTTAGGACTATGGCTTCTTGCCCCTTTTCTGGAACAAAGGCTGGGGTGACCAGAACAGGGATTCTTTTCCCTGTGGGGCAAACAAGTGTAGTCCTGAAAGGCTCGGAGGCGATGGCCTTAGTTATGGCTTCCAGGGCTTTCTGGTCAAGGTTAGGGATGAAGGAGCTTATATCTTTCCCTTCCAGCTCCTCAAAGGAAGATTCGCAAATTTCCAGGGCCTTTCGGTTAGCGAAAATAATCTTACCTTCGGGGGAAAGGGCCAGGATTCCAGTGGCTACTCCGTCAAACCACGCTTGCGGAGGCTTTCCTTTCACTTTCGTTTCCCCCTTTTAGGCTAAGAACATTATACACCCTATGAAGGGTAAAAACAAGGCTTTAATTGTGCAAATATCCTCGGACCCCCTTGGACCTCTACGCCCCTTCGCAGGGGTATTATGGGGGATTCCCCACCCCCGTTTGCTGGGGGTTTACCAGGGTTTTGGGTCCCACTCGTGAGCGGGATGCAGGGGTTAGCTACTCTCCCCCATTTTAAAACCTTGGGGGGACACCCCCAGACCCCCCATTACCCCTTGCAGTGGGTTTCCCTCCTCCGTTTGCTGAGGGCCACGCCCTAAAAGGT
>Ga0197143_1002139_pt1 | contig 15168 bp, 7 predicted proteins | sample GBS70_MetaG_FD_148603 | JGI IMG/M metagenome (GOLD analysis project Ga0197143, IMG submission 148603) | Sediment microbial communities from Great Boiling Springs, Gerlach, Nevada, United States - GBS 70_MetaG | ecosystem: Environmental > Aquatic > Thermal springs > Hot (42-90C) > Sediment...
AAGAAAGAAGTTATTCCAATTATAATTGGAAAGGAGATTTCAAAGAAATTAAAGGCTAAATTGGAAAAATTAAATGTTAAAATTGTTTTGATTAAGGATTGATTACTTTTTTATATCCCCTTTTCATAGAAGGCACTATTTACTGGGGGTTTTAATGTGGAGCCTCGCTCCCCAAGGTATAAAATGGGGTATTTTAAAGTGGTCCGCTTATTCTTATGCTTTAAAATTTTTTTATGTTAATTTATCTTCTTTTAGCTCCCTCCTTGGAGATGATTAATTATTATAAGTATCTTGATAGTCTTTTCTCAAATATAAGCATAAGTGAAAGTGTTGATAAAGAACTCTTGAAATCTATTGCCTATGTTCAAACACGATTTTATCACCATAAATGCCCATCTATTGATAGTTCTATTGGAATAATGGGTATAAAGGACTTTTCAATACCCATAAATTATAACAAAATAATTGAAGTTGAATGTGAAAATTGTTTAAACAAAAAAATTACATTAAATGGAATAAAAGCTTATTTGGTTGAGAATGAAGAAAATAATATTAGATATGCTTCTAAATTATTAAAAAAGTTTTTGATTGAATGTTCTAATAATTTAATCTGTGCTTTAAAAAAATATGGAAAAAATGATCTATTTGTTGAAGATGTCTTAAAAATTTATAGAGAAGGTATTGAATTTTATAATTTATCAATAAAACCACATTTAAATATTCCTCAATTTAAAGCTAATTTGATACTCGGTGCTGATTGTTCTCCACAACCAGAATTTAACTTTGTAAATCAATTTATTCCTGCTCATAATAATAATTATACTGATGCTAATAGACCCTATGATTATCCAATTAGTAAAGTTATTATTCATACAACACAAGGTTCTTATAATGGTGCTATTTCTTGGTTTCAAAATCCTAATGCTCAATCATCAGCACATTATGTTTTAAGATCATCTGATGGACATTCCACACAGATGGTTTGCCATAAAGATATTGCTTGGCATGCTGGACATTGGGGTTATAATACAAGATCCGTAGGTATTGAACATGAAGGTTATGTAAATCAAAATGGATGGTACACTGATACACTCTATTCAATATCTGCTAGGATAACAAGAGTACTTTCAAATTTATATTCAATACCAAAAATTCGTGATACATCAGCGATACTTGGACATAATCAAGTTCCTGGTTGTAATAACCCAGGTGGTGGAGGTTATAGTTGTCATACTGATCCTGGACCATATTGGGATTGGAAGTATTACATAGCACTTGTAAATGGTTTATCTTGGAAAGATACACTTTTTGATGAATTTAGTTTAAATTTCAAAAGGGGTGGTCCATATACTTCCTGGTGGTTTGATAGTTTAGTTGGTTATAATGGCGGTCATCATTTTTGGACTTATTCCTGGACAGGTGCTATTACTAATTGGGCAAGATGGACACCAATTCTTCCATTTCCTGGAATTTATAAAGTAAAAGTTTATATTCCTCAAAATAGTCAAGCTTATGTTAGATATAAAGTCTATCATAGGAATGGTGTTTCACAAAAATGGGTAGATCAAAGCTTATATAATAATCAGTGGGTAGATTTGGGTAATTATGAATTTAATGCTGGATATTCAATAAGTAATGGTTCTGTAACACTTGGAGATACTACAATTTCAGGTAGAGAAAATCAAAGGATAGGTTTTGATGCTATCGTTTTTATTTATCAAGGTCCTCTTAATGGTTGTAATGATAGGGTTGTAGATGATGGAAATGTTGGATGGTTTGCTTATGGTACCTGGCCATTGAGTTCATATAGTGGTTATGCTGGCGATTATAGATATAACTATACATCAAATAATGATTCAATAATTTATGATCCTCAAATTAATTGTCCTGGTAGTTATAGTTTAAGAGCTTGGATAAGGAAAGGAAGTAATAGGACTACACAAGCAAAGTATAAAATTTTAAGAGCAAACGGAGATACAATTATTTATTTAAATCAATTTTCAAATAATTTAAATGATACAGGATGGATAAACCTTGGAAGTTTTTGCTTAAATAATAACTCAAAAGTTATTCTATATTCAAAAACATCCGAAAATTCAAGTAGTATTGTTGTAATTTCTGATGCAATTGAATTTAAGTATGATCCGAATATAGATTGTAATATAACTTCTAATAAAGAATTTAATAATGTTTGGACGATAAAGCTTGAAAATAATGGTGTAATTAAGTTAAACCTTGGAATTAATAGAAATGTTAGTTTGAAAGTTTATTCTATAAACGGTAGAAAGGTTTATGAATTTGATGGAAATTTAAATGCTGGATATAATGAAATAAAAACAAATTTGAAAGATGGTTTATATATTTTGAGGTTTGATGGAGAAACTTATAAATGGATAATAAGAAGATAAAAATTTTAAGGAAAGCAAAGCAAATTTTCACAAGTTCAAATCCACTAATTATTGAAAATGGTTCAATTGTTTTTGATGATAAAATAATATGGATTGGAAAGGATAGTGATCTGCCTTATGAATATATAAAATTGGCAAGTAAGGTATTAGATGTTTCGGGAAAAGTTATTCTTCCAGGTTTTGTAGATCCTCATACACACTTAGTTTTCTATGGAGATAGAATTTTTGAGTTTGAATTAAGGTTAAAAGGTTTTGATTATTTGAAAATTAGAGAAATGGGAGGTGGTATTTTAAAAACTGTTAAAGATACAAAAAATGAAACAAAAGAAAAAATAAAAAAATATGTTAAAAAATTTATAAAGAAATTTATTGAATATGGAACTACTACAATTGAAGCTAAGAGTGGTTATGGCCTTGATTTAGAAAACGAAATTAAAATTCTTGAAATTACTAATGAACTAAATGATAAACCAATTACGATTGTTCCAACATTTCTAGTTCATGATTTTATGGGTGATAAAAGAAAATATATAGATGAAGTTATAAAAAACTTAGAAATAATTAAGAAGAAAAATTTGGCTAAATTTGTTGATGTTTTTTGTGAAAAGGAAGTTTTTGAAATTGAAGAAACAAGGAAAATTTTAAAGGAGGCTAAAAAACTAGGATTTTTATTAAAATTACATACAGATGAGTTTTATAATATAGGGGGTGTTAAGCTTGGAGTTGAATTTAATGCTATTTCACTTGATCATTTAAATGAAATAACTGATGATGATATTAACCTAATTTCAAAAAGTAAAACAATTTGCGTTTTATTACCTTCTACAACATTTTTATTAAGAAAAAATAAATATTCACCTGCAAGAAAGCTAATAGATAGTGGTTGTAAAGTAGCAATAGGAACTGATTTTAATCCAGGAACATCATTTACTCAAAATATGCAATTTGTTATTTTGTTATCAGTTATTATATTAAATATGACAATTGAGGAGGCAATTTTAGCTAGTACTATAAATTCAGCAAAAGCAATAAATATGGATAAGTTTGTAGGAAGCTTGGAAATTGGAAAATTTGCAGATTTTATTGTTTTCGATTTTGATGATTATAGATACTTAGTTTATAATAGTGCTGTAAATAACTTAAAAATGGTTTTCAAAAAAGGAAATCGTATCCTTTAAAATTTTCATTCCATAAATTGTTAACTAAAAGGGGGTAAAATATGGAATGGAAAGGAAAAAAAGTTTCTGAAAGTGCTAAAATTATTTTAGAAAATGCCCAAAAGATAGCCAAAAAAAGAGGAGAACATATAATTGATACTGACCATTTACTTTATTCATTACTTACAACCTCTGAGAAAAATCCTTTTGCTAAATGGCTTGAAAAGAAAGGAATATCTGTTGAGCAAGCAAGAAGGGAAGTCCAAAAAACACTTGAAATGCTTTATAGTCAATTAGAAGGCTTAACCCAATCTTATAGAAGAGCTTTTAATGATTTGGAAAACCAAATTGCATATAATTATTCAAGCTCATTTGCAAGAGAAATAATAAATAAATTCTTACAACTTCTTTCTGAAAGTATTGAAAATTATATAACAGGTAAAAGAGAAAGAGATTTTGTTCAAATTACAACCCAAAGATGGGTTCCTACAAGAACAAGAAGTTTATTTAGAAGTATAATTGAAGAATTATTTTCTGAATTTGAGGGATTATTAATTCCAGATGAGTTTTCAAGTACTTGGACATTAAAAGAACAAACAATAAGTGTTCCTAAGAAATTTGTAGATAGTATAAAAGAAATAGCTTCCAAATATGGTTATTATAATGTTGATGAGCTTATTTCAACACTTGCAGACTATGAAGATAAAATCAGAAGCTCACTTATTCATTTATATGATAATGGAATAGATCCAAGAAGAATAATTTATAAAATTTTAAATAAAAATGAAAAAGTTGAGTATTCAATTTTTGTTCAAAGTATTTTAAATAAAATTGCATCTGTGAAAGATGAAATATCCGCTAATGATATTATAGAAGCTCTTGCTGAAAGTAAAACAATTGGTGGAACAATATTAAGTCAATTGTTAAATGCTATAAAATCTGCTGTAAAAGCAACTTCTTGGAGTGATGAAATAAAGGAGGAAGAAAAATCCGCTATTGAAAGATGGACGATTGATATTACCAAACTTGCAGAAGAAGATAAACTTGATCCAATTATTGGAAGGGATAGAGAAATAGAACAAGTTATAGAGATTCTTGGAAGGAAACAAAAGAATAATCCAGTTTTAGTAGGACCTGCAGGTGTAGGTAAGACTGCTATTGTTGAAGGACTTGCTCAAAAGATCGTCAAAGGTGATATTCCAGATTTTCTAAAAAATAAAAGAATTTTACAACTTGATGTTGGTGCCTTAATTGCTGGAACAAAATATAGAGGCGAGATGGAAGAGAGGACAAAACAACTATTGGATGAATTAAAATCAAGAGATGATGTCATTTTATTTATTGATGAAATTCACACAATTGTTGGAGCAGGTAGAGCAGAAGGAGCACCCTTAGACTTGTCAAACATGTTAAAACCATTACTGGCAAGAGGAGAAATTAGGGTAATAGGAGCAACTACACCTGATGAATATAGAAATTATATTGAAAAAGATAGTGCATTAGAAAGAAGATTTCAACCTGTTTGGGTAGATGAACCTGATTATTATTCAGCTATTGAAATTTTAAGGGGTCTTAAAAATAAGTATGAGGAATATCATAATGTTAAAATAAGTGATAGTGCTATTGAAAGTGCAGTTAAATTGTCAAGTAGATATATACAAAATAGGAAACTTCCTGATAAAGCAATAGATGTTCTTGATAGAGCTGCTTCAAGGAAAAAATTGAAAATACTATATAATAAACCTACAAAAGAAAAAATTTTATCTGAAATAGAAAGAGTAGATAAGGAAATTAGCAAAGCTAAGGAAGATAAAAATTATGAAAGAATTGAAGAACTAAAAAAGATAAAAGAACAATTAACTCAAAAATTAAAAGAAATTGAAAATGTTCAAAAAACAGATGAAGAAATTGAAAAAAGAATAAGTGAATTGGAAGAAAAAATTAAGGAAGCAGAAAAGAAAGCAGATATTGAAAATTGGGAGAAGTATTCAGAAGAATTAAAATTATTAAAGAAAGAATTACTTTCAAGAAGAAAAGAAAGGAAAGATGAAATTATTGTTGATGAGGAAGATGTTGCTGAGGTTGTTTCAGAAATAACAGGTATTCCACTTCAAAAGATGATGGAAGAAGAAAAGAAAAAATTATTACATATGGAAGATTATTTACATCAAAGAATTATAAATCAGGAGGAAGCAGTTAGAGCAATTTCAGAGGCAATTAGGAGAGCAAGAGCAGGGATTAGTGAGCCAAAAAGACCCTTAGGTTCATTTTTATTTTTAGGACCAACCGGTGTTGGTAAAACTGAATTAAGTAAAGCACTTGCAGAATTTTTATTTGGTTCAGAGGATGCTTTAATTAGACTTGATATGTCAGAATTTAAAGAAGAACATTCAATTTCAAAGCTTATTGGAGCTCCACCTGGTTATGTTGGTTATGAAGAAGGTGGGAAATTGACGGAAGCTGTTAGAAGAAAACCTTATAGTGTTATTTTACTAGATGAAGTTGAAAAGGCTCATCCAAGAGTTTTTGATTTATTCTTACAAGTTTTGGAAGATGGAAGATTAACCGATAGTCAAGGAAGAACTGTTAGTTTTAGGAATTGTGTAATAATAATGACATCGAATCTTGGTAGTGATTACATTAGAGAATTTATGGAAAGATTTTCTGAAAGGTTTAGAGATGTTTATAAAAGAGGAGATGACTTAGAAAAGGAAAAACTAACAAAAGATTTCAATTTTGAGTTTGAAATTGTAAAGGAGAGAGTTATTGAAGTTGTGAAAAGATTTTTTAGACCTGAATTCATAAATAGAATTGATGAAATTATAGTTTTTAAACCACTTCTTTGGAATGAAATTATTGAAATTTCAAAATTATTAATAAATAGATTAAAATTAAGACTTAAAGAACAAAAAATTGATATGGAAATAACTGATAAAGCACTTGAACTTTTGGCAATTAAAGGATTTGATCCAATACTTGGAGCAAGACCATTAAGAAGGGTTATTCAAAAAGAGATTGAAAATGAAATAAGTAAATTGATTTTAAGTGGTAAAATTAGTCAAGGTTCTAAAATTACTATTGATGCAGAAAATGAAAAATTTGTAATTAAATAGGGGCAATAGCCCCCCAAATTATCTTAAAAATTTTTCTCCTGTATTCTCTACATCGTATTGATTTTCTTTCTTAACTTTCTTAAACTTTTTATTAACATTATAACTTAATTGAAATGCAATATAAGGATATGGAATTCTATTAAATTTATAAGCATAATAATTCTCTCTATTTACAGTAATACCGAATTTATAAATTTTGAAAGGGTCATTAAACACCAATGAGAATGTGTAATTCTTTATTTGAGTCATAAGAGCTAATTGAAAATAAATTTGCTCTCCTGTTCTTCCCCAATAATAATCATAACGAGGAGTATAATATAAGTTCCCTTGAAGAACAAATAATAAAAGAAAAGCTTGAATTGAACTATTGATTTCATAAGTTGTAAGTGAAATGTTTTTATAAGAATAATTATAAACATTCGGATTTACACTTAATGTTAATATCTGAATAGGATTATAATTTATATTTAATAAAAATCCAAAATTTCTACCTTCATTTACATTTATATATTCCTTTACACTTACATTAAATGTATCATAAGGATACTCATTAATATCAAGTATTTGTATTGTTCTTGTAAAGTAAATCTCAGGATTTATTGAAATTTTTTCAAAATTTAAATTTAAACCAAGTGAAGCACTATTTGAGTTTTCTGGCAAGAGCTCTGGATTTCCTTTTTCAATCTCATCAAATGTTTGATAGTGATATAATGGCAATAATTGATAATCTGATGGTCTCCATATACCATTTCTATATCCTAAGTATATTGAGTGATTTGAAAAATTATATAAAAAGTTCATTGAAGGAAAAAGATTTGTATAATTCGTTTTTATAGTATCCGCTTTTATTTGGGTATTTTCAACTCTTAAACCAAGTTGATATTGAATATTCTTATAATTAGATGAAAATACCAAGTAACCAGCATTAACAATTCTTTTTGTAGATATAGAATAGCTTGGAAGATATGGAAATTTTGGATTTGAGATTGTATCAAAATCAAATCTATTAAAGTAATTACTTATACTACCCTTATATCCAAGTGAAAATTTATCCTTCTTTATATCAATCTGACCATAAAATTTTTCATTCGGTTTTTTCGTAATAACTTTAACACCTCCATTAGTTGATGAATCCTTAATTTCATCAATAAAATTATTTAATTTTGAGTAATATCCTAAGATTTTAATGTTTTTGTATGTGTAATCAGATGTTAAATAAAAAGATTGGCTTTCATTTTTATAATTATGATTTCTGATATAGTTTATACTTGAAATGGTTTGATTATATTGGTTTTTTCCTTCCACGTTTGATGCTCTTAATCCTAATTCAAAATTAAAATTATTATAACTAATGCCAAATGTAGGAACAATAGAAGGAGAATAAAGTTTTATAGTAGCACTGTCTATTAAAGTATCTTTTTGAAATACCTTTTTCCCTTCAGAATATAATTTATTTACTTGCCTTCCTCCAATCAATCTTACATAAGTAGATAAATTGCCTGTTTTTAAGCCAAAAAACACATTAGAATTAATTGTTCCATAACTATCCATATTAATATTTACATTAAAGCTATATCCATAATCTTTTTGTTTCTTTAATACTACATTTATAATTGCATTTCCTTCCGCATCAAATTCTGCTGATGGATTTGTTATTACTTCAATATATTCTATTTGACTTGCAGGTATATCTTTTAAACTTAAATTTGTAGGTTTCCCATCTACAAATACTATATATCTATCACTATTTTTTACTTTTACATTTCCCTCAGGACTTACTGATATTCCCGGAACATTTCTTAGCACATCAACAGCACTTCCACTTCTTGCTATTATATCATTACTAGGTGATACAACTTTTCTATCTACTTCATATCTTACTCTCGGAGCAGTTCCTATTACTTCTTGTTCTTTTATTTCTATTCCTGAGACTCTTAATTTTATTACTATACTTGTATCCTTATCTATTTGGATATTTATCTTTTGCTTTTCATATCCTATAAAGTGAGCTTGTAGGATATATTCACCAGGTTTTATATCTTTTATTATGAAGTTTCCTTTTTCATCTGTATATGTCCCTGTTATTAGTATTGTATCTTTATATAGCATTATAGCGGTATATCCCATAGGTTCGGATGTTACTTCATCTAACACTTTTCCACTTATGGTAATGGAAATAATAAAGTTAATCATAGTTTAACTTCCTCCTTTTTTAATTCTATAATTCGGTCAAAGAAATTTATATATTCCTTTATAATTAAGTCATGGGTTGTTAAGATAAGGGTTTTTTGTTTGGTTTCATTTAATATCATTTCTATAAGTTTTCTTTTGTCTTCTATATCCACACTTTCTAAGGGTTCATCTAATAAATAAACATCAGCAGGTTTTGATAAGGCTAATGCTACTGAAAGTTTTTTCAATTGTCCTGTTGATAATTCAGATGGCTTCTTATTTAAATCCAAATTTAGCTCATTTAACATATTTATAAGCTTTTCTTTTTGAAATGTACTTGTATTTAAAAACTCCTTAATAGGAATATCTAAGAGGCTTGTAGTAGAAATAGATATATCTTTTATAGTTTTTATAGTGCCCTTTTGAGGTTCTAAAAATCCTGATATAATATAAAGTAATGTAGTTTTTCCGCTTCCATTTGATCCAAAAATTAAAATTCTTTCTCCTTTTTCTATTCTTAATGAAAAGTTTTCAAAGACTTTATAACCATTGTAAAAGAAATTTATTTCTCTTAATTCTATAACATCTGAAAATTGAATATGTTTTGGTTCATACTTTTGATTTCTAAATGCGTCTATTCTTTTTAATTGTGAAACAATTGAAAAAATCTTAGGAATTGATTCAAATAAACTTCCTATACTATAATAGAATGGATAAAATGCATTAAGGAATCCTACAAAATCTCCAAATGTAATTTTCTTTATAAATAAAAGATAGGCATTTATTGTAATAAATCCTATTTGAACAATTATGGAAGCATTAAGAGAAATATAAGAAAAATTAGCTTGCTTTTTTACAAGGTTATAAATAGTGTTTAAAAAGTTCTTTAAAATCTCAGATAGCTTATTTTTAACTAAATTGTAAGCGTTATTTATATTTACAAAAGTATAGGAAGATATAAAGTTTCCAATTTGATCTCTTAATAATGCTTCATATTCTAATTGTTTTTGAGTAAGATTGTGAATTGAGGGTTGAAACACTCTACTTAGAAAATATGAAATTATAATAAGTGGAATTACAACAATAGCTGCAAAAGGAGAAAGTATAAGCATAGCAATAAACCGTGCAATCATATTAAAAATATCTCTTAATATATTTATAAATAAATTCAAACCATCTATTATAGCATGTGTTGGCTCTTCATAAATTCTACTTATAAAATATCCCTTATCTTTCTTCATTACTTCTACATAGGGAATTTCATAAAATTTCAATACTGTTTTTTCTACTATAAATTCCCTAATTTTATTCCCTAAATATCCATCGTAAATTTGAATTATATATTCAATTAAAATGAAAACAAATGAAAGAAGGACAATTAGGAAAAGGAGTAATACAAATTTATTAAAATCACCTTTCATAATACCATAATCAAAGAGATATTTATTCAAAAGTGGTTCAAGGAATGATAAAATAGGAATAACTAAGCAGATAAGAAGGATTTTAAAAATGATAAAGAACTTAAATTTAAAAATTACTTCTTTTAGAAATCCCATAATGTTCTATTCCTCCTTTTATTATATAATCTATGTAGAAAATCTAAGATACCTGAGGAGCCATCTGCCCAATGAATACCTATACTATCTAGATTACTCTTTGGATAGAATATACAATTATCTTTAAAAATAGCAAAAAGTCTTAAACCTTCTAAAACTTTGTATATTTTTGTTTTATAATTTAGTCTTAATTCTAAATCTAATAAGCTTTCACCTAAACCTGCAAGTCCATCAATTTGTGATGGGAATATAGTAAATGTCCTTTCTAAATCAGGTAATATATTTTTTATATATTCTAAAATCCATTCTTCTTTTAAAATTTCATAAAATCTTATTAAAACCCCTAATATACCAGCACTTCCATATTCTACATAAGGCATGACTCTAAAATCATCATCTGCTACTGGAAATGTCAAATATCCATTTGTATTTATTGCTTTTTCTAAATCTTGTTTTAATAAATAAATAGCAAAATTTTTTATATCTTTATCTCTCAAAAATTCATATAACCTTATTACAAATAGTGATATTCCACTTGCTCCATGTCCATATCCAATTTCTTTAAGTTTCAATTCTGTATTTTTTATAAATTCATAAACTTCAATAGCATTATTTAAGAATGTTTCATCTTTTAACTTTTTATAAAACTTTAAGTTTGTTAATCCATATCCCGAAATACCGTAAAACATATCAACACTCTCATATAATAATGGACTTTTCCTTGCTCTATTTATTGCTTCTATTGCTAAATCATTTAAATTTAAATCTAAAAATGCCCAAGCTATTCCACTTAAACCTACATATAAACCGGGTGGATAATTTTCTAAACTTTGAGATTTTAAATATTCTATAAAGTTTTCACCTTCACCTACAACATTTAAAGTATATATTACTCCTAAATCTCCAAATGCAAAATTTAAATTACCTTCTTTTTTCTTTTCAAATATCTTTATAATTCCTTTTTTTGTTTTTTCAATATAGGTTTTTAAATCTATTATTTTAACATCTTGATTATAATAAACAATTTTCTTTTTGCTCTTTAATATATTTACTGCTTCAATTGGTTTTATGCGAGATTGTGGTTCATATCGTGTTAAACATAAGATAACCTCTTTGAAAATTTTGGGAAAATGATAACACTTTATAAGTCTATTTAAGAATTTTTTTCTTAATTTTGGAGCAATAAAAAATAGATTATTGTTTCTAAATAATAGGGCTTGTAAAATTTCACCAAAGGCATAATAATCATATTCAAAAGTAGGTCTTTTGTTTTTTCTCAATTGAGGTGAAGAAAAACCAGGTGTAAAAACATTATACCATTTATCATCTCCTATTATATAACTACCTTCAAAGTCTATAAATTTTACATTAAGGTCCTGAGGATTGATAATAATATTATTAGGTGAAAGGTCTCCAAAAACAACATTATATCTATGAAGAATATAAAGATTTTTTGCTATGTTTTCAGCAATAATAATAAACTTCTCTAAGTAATCATAAAAGTCTTTTTCACTTGCCAATGAGTTTAGTATCGGTGCCTTTATAGCTACAAAATGTCCTAGGTTTATCCCTGGTAATTTTTCTTGTACTAAAAATAAATGTTCCCATTCTTGAAAAAGTTCATAGGCTTTTGGTGCTATATTTTCATTTTCTAACATTTTTAAAATCTCATACTCTTTTCTTAATAAATAAACTGCATCTATACCATTTAAAGTCATACTTACATTAGGTCTAGCTTCCTTTATTATTACTTCCCTATTTTCTAATAAATCGTAAGCTTCATAAACTCCGCCATTATTTGAAAATTGAATTGCTGAAATTACCTTATATCTTTCTTTAAGAATAATCTCTTTTTTTGGACTTATCGTTTCATTACCAAATGGATCTTTTATCCAAGGTGGTAAGGTATAAAATGGATATCTAATATCATCATAATAACTTCCATCAGGTGCTTTAATAACATAAATTCTTTCACCTTTTATATTTATTCTTTCCATTTTTTGAAATCCACCATAGCGATAATACAAAACTTTACAATCCTTATATCTCATATCAGAAAGTATATAAGGACCTTCATAGTGTTTTAAAACTTTATATAGCTTTTCTAATAGTATTTTAAAAGTTTCTTCATCTGGTGGATATATGGTTATGAATTTTCCACTACTGCCTCTATTTGCTATTCTTGAAGTTATGAATAATAAGTTTTTTAATTCTTTTAAAAACTTGAAATTTGATTTATATTGAACAATTATAGGAATAGAAGTTTTTAAAATTTCTTTGGCATTTAAAACTGTAGCACTAATATGAATTTTAAATCCTTGCTCTGGAAAAATATTTTTTGGATTAAAACAAACTACCCAAATATTATCCACTTCTTCTATTTTCCAATCAGAAGGTAATAGTTTCTTAGCTAATGACTTAAATTTATAATTTTTTTCACTCATAGCTAAAGAAAGTTCCATAATTTTATAGTATGGGGGATTAACCCCCATTCCTCATTAATATTTACAAAATATAGAACATTTGTCCAATAAATAGTGTTAATTCATTAATAGTCAATAATTTGTAAAAAGTGTTTTAAAATTATTTATTTTATGGGGGTTTTTGAGCCGAAGGCTTATTCTTAGAATTATTGAACAAGGCATCTGCAGCACACCTTTGGGCTTTAAAATTTCAACACTAAAAAACTGGAAAGACTGAAAGGGGTGAGATGTATGCGCAAGCGTAAGTCATTAGGGGTCCCTGTAAAAGTCTACAATCTTGGTTCGCCAGCAGGGACACAAATGGACTTTGGTCGAAGAGAACTTTGGAACCGTATGGATGCAGAAATGGGGCGAAAAGCTATATCCATTCCAGTATTCCTCGTCAATGAAAAGCAAATAGATACCCTTTACCCACCGAGATCTCGCAGGGCTTTGGACCCTGAGTGTGTGCGAGAATTGCTTCAAGAGATAAGTAAAGAGAGGGAGATAGATTTTATCTTTGAACGTCTGAAGCGCTGTGAAGAAAAAGGTTGGGAGAAGTATGAAAAAGTGGTTGCTGTTGGACTGTATATTAATCCGAAATCAAAGGGAAAACTTGTGCTGGGTTTGGGAGATAGCAGTGTTCTCACACACCAAGCATATGATGCTTTCCTACAACACGATGGACCTGCAATTTTCTTATGCTGCGAGAGAATCATGGACTGGGCAAACAGTTTGGGAGTTTCTCATCATCTTGTGATGGACAAGGTGTATTATCATGAATTGGGACATGCCATAATGGACACACTCCCCATGGATGCACCTGATCCCTATCTAGAGCAATGGGGGCGTATTGTGGAAGAGAGCCTTGCAAATGCAATTGCCTATCGTTGTTTCAAAGGGAAAGAAGCAAGATGGGTTCAGAAGTTGATTCAAACCCAGCCTGCAGAGTATCTTGGATATTTTGTCGTAAACGAAGTTTTGCCGTATAGCGATAGGTTTACTCGTTATATTGATCTATGTCCATGTTGGTGGCTTGATAGGTTTTTGAAATATGCGTTTGAGGATATGAAAACATATTATGGATACCCAATAACTGTATCCTTACTCCTGAAGAGGCGTTTTGACTCATTAAACATTGCTTGCTGGAAACACTTCAAAAAAACGATAAAAAACGCTAACCAATACCAATTGCAAATTTGGAAAGCCTTTGCAATATATCTCTTAAAGGCTAGCTTAGATTGACCCAAGTTGTTGTCCTTAGTAGCAGGGCAGACCCTATTAATGAGAGGGGTGAAATAGGCTTAGTTTCAGGTTGGATTGGGAAAAGAAGAAATAATATATATTTCCGAATTCCTAAACAAAGCAACTTTTTACTAATTTTCCACCTGACGTTTATGTATTATAATTCTTCAGTATGTTTACTATCTTAGGTAGAAGAAATAAGCGGGTTAGGTTTCTTATTAACACAGAAAAATTTGATCATATATATCCTTATGCTGCGATCCATTTGCTTGAAAATGAAAGGATTCAATTAGGAGCTTTTTATACTCCACCCACTATTGTACAAAAGGTGGTTGAATTGATCTCTCCTTATTGTGAAGAGAACAAAGATAACGTTGTAATTGCTGATATTGCTGCAGGTTATGGTGCTTTTATATTTCCAATATTAACCTTAGGGGTAGACTATAGGATTGCGGATTATGACGAAAAAGCAATAGCCTTTCTTCAAAAGTATTTTCAGTCTAATAAAATTTTTCATACAAATTCCCTATTGAATGTAAGTAGAGAAAAGTTTAATATAGGGAAAGAACAATATTTAATTATTATAGGCAATCCACCTTATAATGATATAACTTCTCTCTATAGAAAAGGTAAAAAAGGTTCTTTTGAATGTGATCAAGATATTTGCGATAGAGATGTAGGCATCGCCTTTCTAAAAGCTTTTGCAGAATTAAATGCGGACGTCATTTGTGTATTACATCCTTTATCTTATCTTATTAAGGAATCTAACTTTAAGAGGCTTAAAAGTTTCAAGGAGAAATATAGACTTAAAGTAGGATATATATTCCCCAGTTCCATGTTTATGTTTACTAAGAGCACTAAATTTCCGATTGTTATAGCATTATATGAAAAGGATCCCTTAGGGATGAGTTACGACTACATTAAAACTTTTCATTTTAAATTTTTAGAAAGAGAGGGAGAGTTTGTTTTAAGCAAATTTACAACTACAGACGGCTATATAAACAAATACCCGCCAAGGAAGGGAGAATTGCAATTTTCCCCAATTGATATTTATT
>Ga0197143_1002141_pt1 | contig 15162 bp, 11 predicted proteins | sample GBS70_MetaG_FD_148603 | JGI IMG/M metagenome (GOLD analysis project Ga0197143, IMG submission 148603) | Sediment microbial communities from Great Boiling Springs, Gerlach, Nevada, United States - GBS 70_MetaG | ecosystem: Environmental > Aquatic > Thermal springs > Hot (42-90C) > Sediment...
CAATCCATACCTTTGGTGGGGGCGATATTGGCGGTGGCTTCTTATGCCTTATCTTGGGTTGTTGCAAAAGCATGGCGGTGACCAACTTAAGGCAGTTAGCGGAAATGCTGGCGTGTTGCTTTGCCCGAGCGATAGTGTTGCGCCAGTGCGATGGGATTCAACTTCATATGGCTATTCAGCAGCATTTTACCACAGCCCTGAACAGATTGAACAAATGAGCACTGAGGACTTATACATGCGTGATCCAAACAACTATCCTTTCCCTAACATTACACAAACGTTGTCCTCTGTAGCGCATCCGACAAAGAAAGCCGTTATGGCTGAATGGCTTACCAACCACGACCCTGAGTTTAAGGTTGGTTGGTGGGATTGGCATGGCGGACGAAACTACCTTTTCGTGGATGGGCATGTGAAGTTCTTAAGAGCCACTCAAATACTCCCTGCTGTCAACGGTTATCCAGACATCAACCTAACCAGAAACGGTATAAGAGGCAAAGACATCCAATAGCGTTGGGAATCCATCCCCTTAATTTGGGCTAATAAGGATGTAAAATAGCGCAGGAGCGTTATCGTAACTGCACTATAATTAATGGGTAGGGATAGATTGCCTGCTCAAGCTGGTTTGCGAAATGCGTGGTTTACCTCTCACACCCGATGAAGGAAAGTCTAACACCAAAGTGTAAGAGGGCGTCAGGTGGTTTTTATGAGGCATTACTTCATTGTAACATTCGGTTGCCAGATGAATGTTCATGATTCGGAGATTATCGCTGGATTACTTGAAAGCATGGGGTATACACCAGCAAATTCGTTGGAAGACGCAGACATAGTGCTTATAAACACATGCACCGTCCGTTCAAAGCCAGTTGAGAAGGTGTTTTCATTTTTAGGACAGCTCCGAAAGATGAAGCAGCGTAAGCAAGATTTGCTCATAGGTGTTTGTGGTTGTATGGCACAGCGTGATGCCGACCTAATAAAAAGGCGTGCACCATTTGTTAACCTACTTGTTGGACCAAGGAATCTACACCATCTTCCCGAGTTAATTGAGCAAGCCATTAGTTGTAAGCACATGGTTGAATGGCGTGATTTAAATGAACAACCATGCCCACCGCAATTTATCAAGCGCAGGAGCTCGATTAGCGCTTATGTAACGATTATCCATGGTTGCAACAGAAAATGCACATTTTGTGTTGTTCCGACAGCAAGAGGTCAACAGTGGAGTGTTCCTCCGGAGGTTGTTCTGAGAGAAGTTGACAATTTGATAACAGATGGATATAAAGAGATCGTTCTACTCGGTCAGAATGTAGATGCGTATGGGCATGATATCAAAGATAAGCAAGTTAATCTTGCCTGGCTTCTCAGACAAATTGATAAATTGGCAGCTCCAAGTAAGGTAAGGGTGCGTTTTACGACTAATTATCCGCTTTATGTCACAGATGAACTGATTGAAACAATTGGTGAACTTGAGAGCGTTTGCGAAGCGATACATATGCCAGTTCAATCTGGCGATGACTACATCCTGAAGCTTATGAGGCGTGGCTACACGGTTGAACAATATTTGCGTATTGTAGAGAAGCTTCGTAAGCGTATCCCTCACATAGCGATTGCTACAGATGTTATGGTGGGCTTTCCTGGAGAAAAGGAGGAGCATTTCAAAAACACCCTAAAGCTCATGAGAGAAGTTGAGTTTGATCAAGCTTTCATGTTTGCATACTCACCTCGTCCAAATACACCTGCAGCAAGTATGCCAGAGCAGGTTCCAAAGGATGAGAAACTTAGCAGACTAAAGGAGCTGATTTCACTCCAAAACGAGATACAATTACGCAAAAACGAGCGTGAAGTCGGAAACATCGTAGAGGTTCTTGTTGAAGGAAAAAGTGAGAAGAATGGAAACAAACTTTCAGGCAGAACTCGCACGAACAAAATAGTGGTGTTTGAGGGTGATGAAAAACTTTGTGGCAAATTTTTGATGATAAAATTGAACAAAGCTTACTTATGGGGCTTTGAAGGTGAACTCATTTCAGTTTCACAATAGACACCCCTTTATGCACAAATAACCTACTTGACCTTAGCAGCTTGCTTTGACAATTTTTCAAGCGCCATGCGGGCAGCGTCATGTTCGGCTTCCCTTTTACTTTTGCCCTTGCCAGTAGAGATGTATTTTTGCCCAATATACACAGCAACAGTAAATGTCCTGTTATGTTCTGGACCGCATTCGGTTATGACCCTGTATGTAGGTGTAGCCTTGAAATAACGTTGCGCTAACTCTTGCAAACGGCTTTTGTAGTCTATGATGATGTGGTTATCCCGTATAAGCTCGATCCGTTTGCTTAGGAGACTAAGCACAAAATCCGCAGTAGCTTTTAAGCCCTTCTCAACGAATATAGCCCCGACAAGAGCTTCAAATGCATCGGCGAGTATTGAGGGGCGTTTTCTTCCACCAATTTGGTCTTCTCCTTTACTCAAAAGCAAGAACTCTCCAAGACCGATTTCCTTCGCCACCTGTGAAAGCACCTTCTCACTCACTGCTGTAGCTCTAACTTTGGTCAGCTCTCCCTCCGATAACTCCGGGAATCGCTCGAAAAGGTATTTGGTAACTATTAACCCAAGCACGCTGTCACCGAGAAATTCGAGCCTCTGATTTGAGGTAACACCCTTATGCTCAGCGCAATAAGAGGGGTGTGTCAATGCTTCGTTAAGGAGTGCGAGATTACGCAAGTTTATCTTGAGGCGCTGCATCAACTCTTTTAGCTTTTGTTTCCGTTCCTTGTCAATCTGTTCCTTTGTTGCTGACATCGGTTTCTGCACTCCGTCGTGTGGCACCGATAGGGAATTAGCTAATAGCAGGATGAGTAGGATTATTATTTCTCAACCATCGTGCTCGTGCACAGTGCATACATGTAGCCAGCATGAGAAGTGAAGCAATGCCTATTACTGCTTTGTAATGTAGAGGGATGTTCGGTGAGAAAGAGACGAAGCCTTCCACCAATGATGCGAGTGCTAATGCTGCTATAGAGACGAAGCCCAATTGAAGTGCTTCAAGCATCGCACTCTGTAGGTGTTGGAGAGTTGAGTGCAATATCGCTTTTGTAAGCCCGTATCCAAGACGCAGTCCACCAGCGCCAGCCAATACTATCCCTGCAAGTTCAATTGGTGCATGGGCGAAAATACATATGCAAGTTGCCCAGCATGGAGCTATATGCCAAATCAGCATGACCATGTATCCGACCGCCATCCCGTTGAGCACAAGAAGGATGAATGTTCCAACACCAAATGCCATTCCGAGGATAAGCATATGAACGCTTACGCGCACGTTGTGCGAAAGTATTTGACCAATGGATGTTTCATTTAGCGCCTCAAGCAAAGCTTCGTAGGTGATGTTGGATTCAACGATACCGTTTACCTCTCCACCCAACTTTAATGTGGCATAGCGCGATACACCATCAGTAACTACCGCGATTGTAACACCACCTATGAAGACAGCGCATGCGATTGCAATGAAATACCTATTGGACCAGATTGTCCACCCGAGGTCATGAAAAGCAATGCTGTCAGCTTTGCAAGAAAAGCCTTTGAGGTCACTATTCCCCTGATCACTCTCTTGCTTCGTTGTTCGGATACATCGCCCCATCTTGACCACTGCGCTTTAGAATGCTATACACGGCGTCTTCAATACTCGTAATAATTTTGGCGCAGTTAAACAGAAGATGCCATGTTAGCGCTTATGAGTTGTATCACACTGCATCGCCTTGCGATGGGTTTTGCATTTCAATCCTGCAGTGTCTATAATAATGTAAACAGCACAAAACCAACGGTGGGAGAAGCGGAGGTGTTGAGGATGGGCGAGCTTGAAAATGAATTTCGTCTCGTGGGGCAAGTTGGCTATGGAAGCGCGTTTAGAGGTGCTCCGTTTTGGTCTTGGAACGACAAGCTTGACCCAGAGGAACTGCGTCGCCAAATAAGGGTGATGCAGAAAGGTGGTTTAGGTGGACACTTCATGCATGCACGCATAGGGCTTGAAACCCCTTACTTGAGTGAGGAATGGATGAAATGCATTGAAGCATGCGTTGATGAGAGCAAGAAGGTAGGGATTTATGCGTGGCTTTATGATGAGGACAAATGGCCAAGTGGCTTTGCTGGTGGGCTTATCTCTGGGCGTGGTGGCGAATACAACAGGAAAAGCCTACGTTGTAGGGAGTTGCACATAGATTGGAATGTTAGGGAGTTTGTTCCGATGAATGGGAGCCTCCGCTATTACTTAGGCGTTAAAAAAGGACGCACTATCTTTGAACTTGCAGATGTCACTGGTGTGGCACTCAACATGAGCGAACACAGGGGTAAAACTGTGTTTGAGTTTTATGTTGAAAGGGATGGTTATGTTGACCTACTTAATCCGAAAGTAGTTGAGGCTTTCATTGAAAGCACATATGAACGATACCACGAACGCTTCGGAAAGGAATTTGGATGGGAACGCACGATACCAGGCATCTTCACTGATGAACCAAATTACGGCAGGATGCCTTGGACGGATGAACTCCCAAGGACATTTAAGCAGAGACGCGGGTATGATTTGCTTGAGCATCTACCTTCATTGTTTTATGAAGTAAGCATAGGTGGGCGTGATTGGAGGAAAGTGCGTCATGATTACTTCCGCACCGTGACCGAGATGTTCGTTGAGATTTTCACAAAACGCATTTACGAATGGTGTGAAGCGCACGGGCTGGCTTTAACTGGTCACTTCCTCGCTGAGGATAATCTTTTCTCCCAGACGAGTGTGATCGGGGCTGCGATGCCACACTATGAATTCATGCAGATACCAGGGATTGATCACTTATGCAGAAGACTTGGGAGCACGATGCTCGTTAAACAGGTAAGTAGCGTTGCACATCAGTTTGGTGGTAGGCGCGTCCTATCGGAGATGTTCGGATGTTCTGGTTGGAACATGTCGTTTGAAGATCAACGCTGGATCGCTGAGTGGCAGTTTGCGCTTGGCGTTGATTTGGTTTGCCAGCACCTTGTTCTATATAGCTTGCGTGGCTGTAGGAAACGCGACTTCCCACCTTCATTCAACGATCACCAACCTTGGTGGGATTACTTCCATTTGGTTAACGATCGCTTCTCGCGGATAACATTTATGCTCACAAGAGGGAAACATATCGCCAACTTACTTTTGCTTCATCCGATATCAAGCGCTTGGTGTGTCTATCATCCAGATCATCCTCAGGAGGTTATGAAGATAAGCGATGCGTTTGAACAGTTGAGCAAATGGCTCCTTGAGTTGCATATTGATTACGACTATGGCGATGAACTCATCATGCGTAGGCATGCAAGGGTAGACAATGGATTGCTTAAGGTAGGGAGTTGTTCTTACTCCCTCGTTATAGTCCCACCATCTTTAAGCATGTTTAGCGAGACATTCTCGCTTCTTGAAGAGTTCGCCCGTTCTGGAGGTAACATTGTAGCTGTTGAGCCACTCCCAACCATGGTTGATGGAGAGGAGTGCGACGATGTAAGCAAATTCCTGAAGCGCAAAGCGAAGGTGGTCCAGCTTGATAAAGGCAAAGTTAAGAGGGCGATCGAGAAACTTGCAGAGCGGTCAATATCGCTTTTGGTCGGAAACGACGAAGCCCCATCGTTAGTCTACCAGGAGCGTGAGCTTGAAGACGGGAGGCGCGCATTCTTCATCGTCAACATAAGCAGAGATGAAACAATTGATGCGACAGTCAAAGTAAAGGGCTATGGACAGCTACAAATCTGGGATGCTGACAATGGCATTATATCACCACAGCCTTGCTCAGTTGAAGATGGTTGGGTGACAACAAAGCTTAGGTTCGCACCAGTTCAATCCTATATCCTCGTCATCGATCCGAAGAAGCAACCCAAAATTGGGGAGCCAAAACTTGAATATGAAACAATCCAAGTTGTAGAATTGAAAGGGCGCTTCAAACTACATGTGCATGACCCGAACGCTCTTACACTTGATTTCTGTGACTACCAAATTGATGGTGGGGAGTGGCAGCTTAACCAACCAGTCATAAGGCTTAATAGGCATTTGGAGTCAACTGGTGAGCCATGTAACCTTGTCGTTCGGTATAAGTTTGAAGTTGAACAGCTACCAGAGCAGAGCGATGAAAAAATTTGGCTCGTAATTGAGACACCACAACTGCAACGAATATTCGTAAATGGGAAACGCATCCAAAGCGAAGACGAAGGCTTTTACCTTGATCACGCTTTCCGAAAACTTGATATAACAGGAAAGCTGCATGTAGGTGAAAATGTGATTGAGTGTCATTGGGACTACAAACCACCAATGGAGGTTGAAGCCTGCTACATCGTTGGTCCATTTGGAGTTAAGTGTGATGAGGCGCTTACAAAGTTCGCTATTACAAGGTTAACCGCAGATGAAGTTGACGGGAGCGATCTAACAAAAGAAGGGCTACCTTTCTACTGTGGTAAAGTCACCCTCTCACAGCGCTTCACCCTGCCAACCCTTAAGGAAGTTGGAGCATCAAAAGCAATACTTGAGTTTGACCGCCTTGATGCCATAGTTGCTGATGTTAGCGTCAATGGCGTCAAATGCGGTGTTGTAGCGTGGCATCCTTATCAGCTTGATATAACGAAGGCGATAAAGAAAGGAGAAAATGAGTTAAGCATAACCCTTATCAACAGCCTGCGTAACCTTCTTGGTCCGCATCATCATCCAGCTGGTGAGCTGTTCATGGTTGCACCTTGGAGTTTCGGTGACGGCGAGTTCGTTGAGCGTTACTGCTTTGTGCCGTTCGGTATATCTGGTGTTAGGATTAACCTCGTAAAGTAGCCTTACATAAACGCTACGAGAGCTGAACTTATGAACCTGCGAAGTTCGTTGCAATGTGGGCGCCTTTCAAGGTTGCTTATGGCAGGTCTGTTTTTATGTGCCGTGGTATGCATCTTTGTTTTGCGCTGGCGCTACTTCATGGTGGTTGAAGTAACATCTAACTCTATGTTCCCAACGCTGCTTATAGGCGATAGAATCGTTTTCCTCAAGGATGCGTATAGACATTCCAACCCACTTCGTGGCGACATAGTTGTGTTGCGCAGACCAAATGGAGATGGTGAGTTGATAATTAAGCGTGTTGTTGGGCTGCAGGGAGAAGTAATTGCAGCTTACAGAGGTAAGGTTTATATCAACGGTAAACCGCTTGATGAGCCTTATGTTGGAGGTGTTGTCACTACGTGGATAAAGCCAACCCTTATCCCAGAGGGGCATGTCTATCTACTTGGTGACAATCGCCCTTCAAGTGAAGATAGCCGTGACTTTGGTCCTGTGCCAATAAAGCATCTGCTTGGGAAAGCCGTGTTGCGTGTTCTGCCAATTGATAGATTTGGGAAGGTGCACTGATTTACTTCTCACACTTTACGAGTGAGCATAATCGCCCGATTGTGATAGTTAAAGCGAATGCTATAAGCAGACTGCAACCCGAAATTGCGAAAGGAGCACTAAAGCTATGAGCGAGTGCGATTGAGCCAGAGAATGGACCGAGTATGAAACCGATGCCCTGAGCCGTTGTTGCAAAGCCAAGTGAAAGCCCTCTTTCGCCTCTCACTGCTATATCATCAACTGTTGCAAGCACTGCAGGAAATCCCATTACCCAAGCTGCACCCGTAAGCATGCCCAAGAGGAGGAGCAATGGCATTGAACTAATCCTTGGTGCAAGGGCAAACACAACTGCACCAATGAGCAACGCTGAACGCATTACAAGCAGCCTTGGGAAAATATCCGCAAGCCGAGATAAAGGTAGCGCCATTAAGCTTAGCAGGAGCGCAATTGCAAATACGCTTACGCTTATTTGCGCGTCTGTGAGCTTGAGTATCTTATGGGCATAGATGGGCAACACAGGTATCTGCACCGCAATGGAGAATTGAGAAAGACCAAGAACGAAAGCAAGCAGAAGCATCGGCTTGTTACGGAAAAGCCGTGCCAAGCTATGTAATGTAGTCATGCTGAAGCTAAATTTATTTTTTTGCCCACTGCCTGTAAACGCAGTCCGCTGAAAAAGTAACAAGGATAGCACTATGACCGACGCCACAAGCAGGATAAGTGAAGCGAAAGCAAATACAACCTTTGATTTGCTGAAACTGTGGCGAATGAAGAAGGCACTTGAAACGCCAATAACAACGCCTACGAGATAACAAAAGTTATCAAGACCAAGAGCAGTTGCCTTGTTTTCCATTGGCATAAAATCAAGGAAGGAAGCAGTTAGTGATGTCCATATCATCGCTGCTGATAAGCCGACTATGGGATGAAGTAGCAGAAATGGGGACCATGCTTTAACAGTGCTCATTAAAGCCGTTGTGCACGTAGCTACGCATAATCCAGCAAGCATAATCCTCAAGCGCCCATATCTATCACCGAGTGCGCCTGACGGGGCTTTAAAGATTGTCTCAACGAGTGCGAAAGCAGAGATGACAAGCCCTGCAAATATTTTCGGAGCTTTACACTCCTCAAAGTATAGTGGTAGGATGCATATGATTGAGGCGAACGCACATTGCGTAGTTATAGCTACGGGGATGAGAACAAAAATGAGTGGTCGCTTCGTGAGCAATTCAAAAATGCTTCTTGCCCGCATCGTCCTGCTTTCCCCTATATTTCCCGTTTAATACCCAAGCTTTGAGTAGCATCTTTCCGATGTCCCAATACATACGAGTGCGTTCTATTAGTGCTCTGTTCAAACCGAGTTTCTCTTCTTTCGTCACATGGCTTACCCCTTCAAGCATTACATGCTTGACTTTCCAGCCATGCTTGCTTGCCCACCAGTTCAAGAAGGCTTCAAGTCCGTAACCAAGTCCATTTGGGCATGGCATGCAAAGCAGTAGCTCCCTTCTTAACCCTCTTTGTCCCGATATCTCTGGTGCAATTCTATGCGACCAGTCCGTTATCCAACGCCCTTTGCAAAACACGCCTATCGTCATGTCCACATCGTCGCAATTTATAGGTTCTACAAGCATCTCAATATGCGTTGGTAGCAATCCGATAAGATCGGCATCAAGCATAACGATAATAGGTTGCGCTATCCGTTGCACCCCAACCCAAAATGCCATTGCCTTACCCATGTTCGTAGGTAGGCGTATCACTTCAACAGCGTCTTCTCTTGCATACTTCGCAGCAACCCAATATGTCCCATCAATAGAACCATCATCAACAACTACGACTTGCTTCACCATGCTTGAATGCAAAACAGCGTGAAGCACTCGCTCAATCCTTTCAGCCTCGTTGTATGCTGGGATAACCACCCCAACTCCTCCCATCTTTCTCACTCCCCTACACTGGTCTTCCAACCACTACCGTTTAGCCACTCAGCAGTTGCAACAAGCCGAAAACTGCGTGTTCTACCAACTTTGACTGCGTTGGTTCACATCCAAAATCAACCGATGATAGATACAACATCAACTGCTTTACCTTGTTCAAGCGAGACATACGCAGCTTCAACGACAGCTAAGCTGATAAGCCCATCGTATCCGCTAACTGGTGGCTGTTTACTTTCAATTATTGCGCGCACAAAGTCTTCAATGAATAGTTTGCGATCGTCCCTTTCCATTCCTGTTGAGGGCACATCAACCCACTTATATGTTGGGTAAGTGAAGCCCTCAAGCTTCGTATACAAATGCAATGGCTCTGTGAGGACGAGTGTTCCATGTGAACCATAAATCCTGTCGCCACTCCATTGTCCCGGACCGAAAGAGCCAGCAGCACATGAGAGTGCTTCAATCAAACCTATAGCACCGTTTGTATACCGCAAAGTAGCGAACGCCACATCCTCAACATCAACGCCTTGAGTCGCAAGTGTTCCATACTCAGCATATACCCTTTCCACTTCAAGCCCCGTAATAAAGCGCACATAGTCAATGTTATGGATGGTGTTCATGATAAGTATGCCTCCACCTGCTTTTTCACGGTGCATGCGCCAATCAGTTTTAGCTCTGCCAGTGTATCCACCAACCCAGTAAGATGAAGGCTTGTCAATTATGGCTTTAATGCTCACCCCTATAACGCTACCTATAATGCCACTTGAAAGCAGTTCCTTTGCCAACTGTATGTTTGGGAAATAGCGTAATGGAAAGCAAACCGACAGCGCAACACCGTTCTTTTCGCATGCTTCAATCATTTCCTTTGCTTCCTTCACATTTAGAGCCATCGGTTTCTCAACCACAACATGCTTTTTTGCCTCAGCACACCGAATCGTCTGAGGCGCATGAAGATAATGCGGGGTGGCTATATACACTGCATCCACATCATCCCAAGAGAGCAGTTCATCAATTTCTGTCGTCCATTTTGCCTTATACCTTTCAGCCATATCCTTCGCTAACGCCTCGTTTACATCCATTGCTGCTGTCACTACAGCGCATTCGGACTTCGCTATCGCTTCCGCAGTTCTAAGAGCGATCTCACCGCAACCTATAATGCCAAAGCGTATCTTCTCCATGTGGCTCACCTCCAACACGAAGGATTTAATGTAAACTGTATTATGCACGCATGTTCACCGACTTGGAAAACATGATGCTCACCTCAATGGTGAGATAGGTTCTTCCCTTCTGGCATCGTGTCCTGTTATAAATGGAAATGCCGAGGTGTTCGCAATGGCATCAAATAGCATTTTGCCACTAATCAACTTTTTACAGCATGCTGAAGAAGCCTCAATGGATGCACCGAGTTTGGCTACCGTAGTTGAAGAGCTTAAGAAGTTTAACAGCCCTTTGTTCTCGTTTGGGCAAACAGTGTGGTGGGATGAACCAATGAAAGTTGTGCTTCTTTTGCATATGCACCAGCATGGTCTCCACCTGCCATTTGTCTTTTCAATACACGATGTTGATTACTTCAGCAAGCTGAGGCGTGTCTTTTTAGGTGATGAGGAGTTTTTAATTGTCTCTCGCAATGATGGAACTACAGCAAACCTGTGGGCTTCGGGATGCGAGACAGCCATCCTATTTGGTAGCGAAGCTACTCCAACAATAAGCGACTACAACAGGTGTGGTATACCACTGGCAGAGCTCGCAAAGAACTATTCAGAGAACGCTTCTGACTTCATTGACAAGTGGACAGAAGCATGGGGTTGGAAAGCAGTTGTCCACAACTCTATACGAGGACCTGTTACTGCGTTCGTTCGCGTTGGCGATGTCATTAAAAGTATGAAGGGGCTGTTGGAGTGGGCTGTCAAAAATACCATTACGATGATTGAAAGGTTTGCAAACACGCATTTGGAGACCGCAAACGCATTTTTAATGCTGGTTGATAGATGTGCCGAAAAGGTCGGATTGAACGCATGCTTGAGCAACTTCTATGAGGAGATTTACAAAAGCATTGTGAAAATGCTTCTTGGCTTCGTCCCAAGCCAACTTATAACGACAAATTCATTTCGCTTCTTCAACTTTAACTCAAGAACATGCATGCGCGAAAGGTTTAAGGCAGTTGACATTTTTATCTCTCCACACACAAGACAACTCGCTACCGAAGCATATGATGAAGTTGCTCCCGCAATCGGTGCATGGAGGCTGAATGAGTTTGGTCATGGAGCATTGCCGTTTGAACTTCTCTCCGAAGATTTTGGGCGTGGCACCATTTGCGTTGACGGCAACTGGCTTATCATCAGAACACCAACGAGAAGAATTGAAGCCAAGTCAAATGAACCGTTAGTGTCAAGAAAGGCACTCGCCATGCTCATTGAAGAATCTTTTGGCAGTAAGTGTGCGCTGATTGGAAAAGCATTAATAACGCCATTGATGCTCTGCAGTGAAGGCGTAATGGTGCTGAGTGAAACTGGTTCTGCATATATGGATTCAACGAAACGACTTGTAGCGAAACTTGCAGATGCAGGCATAAGGGTAAGCTTACGACCCATACTGCGGGTTTGCTATTCCACATTTGATGCTATACGCAATAGCAACCTCAAGCTAACTCTCCCAAAGCACATCGCAAAATTTGTCGGAGAAGAGATTTTGAACGCAAGCGACTTTGCGAATGCATGGCATGGCAGTGTTAAGGAAGCAAGAAGAGTGGTTGAAAGGATGTGCGCGTCAGCCTCGCTTGACTCAACATTTGACCTGCTCAGGCTTTACGATGAACAACCCGAGTATGAACAAGTTGACTCACTCAAATCAGAATTTGAAGACACATCTCTACAGCTACACGAACTTGGTGCCGAATTGAACGAGCTAATACAAAGGTGCAAAGCGCTTAAAAACGAGGAACGAAAACTCATTCAAAAACTCATTAGCGCTGAAAGGTATGCCAGCGAGCTCAAGCAAATGATGGCACGCATGAATGAGCATCATCTCGCTGACAAATGGGAAGCTTTAAAGGAAGAACGAATGAACACCCTTAGCAAATTGCATCAGTTGCATGATATGCTAAACAGTTTGCGCTCCGAAAGGAGGAGGTTATTCCAACGACTCCTGCAAAGGGCATACAGTGAGGGAGCTGAAAAGTTGCGACAAGCAAGAAAAGAGCAAACCATTAGGCTTCAGTTTAGAAGGTTGTCGGTCGCAAGAGAGGCTCTTTTAGCAGCTGTCGTAACATATAGCCATTTTCGCCCATGTGCATGGTGGCTGCCAGTAGTTGACCCAAGCGGCGAGTGGTGGCGTTCTGTAGGAAAGCTCGCAAAGGCGAGGTTTGAAAGATGGTAGGAATGCGAAAAATCAAGTTCAGTAAATTCCACGCTTGCGGGAACCATTTCATCTTGATTGAAGCAAAGGAACGAGATGAGCACGATTGGGCGAAGCTCTCAATGTCACTTTGCAGGCACAAGTTCGGTATCGGTGCTGATGGGTTGCTCATCGTCTTGTGGGATGAACGCAAGCCAAGCGAATTTGAGTTTCGGATGTTCAATCCAGATGGGACTGAGGATGGATGTGGAAATGGACTGCGTTGTGCAGCACGCTACCTTTACGAGCGAATCCTGACTAAGTATGGCTTTCAACAAAAGTTTTTCGTCGCTAAAACGATTTGGGGAAAACGCACAGTGCAAATCATAAGCGATGATCCAAAAGAATTTTTGGTTGAAGCCGACATAGGAGTTCCCATATGGCATCCCAAAAAGATACCGCTTAATGTAGCCATGATGCCAAAACAAACAAACCCCGCATTCCCAACGGAGCTTGTTCTAAACCTTTATGGCATACAAGTGCACTGCATCGCTGTCAACACAGGTAGCACACATGCCGTTGTATTTTGGGATGAAGAACTTGAAGATAAGCTATGGTTGCGTTTGAACACAGCAATTGAAAAGCACCCACTATTCCCGATGCGCACGAGTATCATGTGGACAAAAGTCATTAGTAAAAACAAGGTCAGAGTGAGATGCTTTGAAAGAGGTGTTGGCGAAACGCTTTCATGTGGCACTGGAGCATGCGCTGTAGTAGCTGTAGGCATCGCCACGAGAAGACTCGAAAGAAGTGTGGATGTGTTCTTTAGAGGAGGTCAAATGCATGTTCGCTCAGATGAGCACGGTAGATTGTATTTAAGAGGGCATGTTGAACATCTCTTTGACGCAGTCATCCCACTACCAAAGTGAAGCACTCAAGCTACACCGCATTGTGATTAGAAGTTTTAAACCAAGCGCGCTATAATTGCAGTCGACCTACCCAAATTCTGCACCTTGAAAACGATATAGAAATGGGGTGGCAGAATTTTCCCATATAATGCATGGTTTCTTCCCCTCACATTGCAGTCGACCCCCTAAGGGATTTAGGGCAACCGAAGGTCGACTGCAACCACATCAAAAACATCACTCATAACTTATAACTTCTCCCACTATCATGCTTGGGTCGCAATCGCACCATAGTGGGATTGAAATCCGATGTGTCCAACTATTCTTTTCGTCGTCGCATGTAGTCGCAATCGCACCATAGTGGGATTGAAATTGGTTTTCTCGGGCGTGGGGCGCCGACGCCATAGGTCGCAATCGCACCATAGTGGGATTGAAATGAGCAGGATGAGGTTTATTTGCATTTGCATGTTGCGTGTCGCAATCGCACCATAGTGGGATTGAAATAGAATTTACATCGTATAATGTTCCATACACTTCTGTTGTCGCAATCGCACCATAGTGGGATTGAAATCAATCATAAACCAGCCATACAACAAGCAGCTTGAAGCAAGTCGCAATCGCACCATAGTGGGATTGAAATACACTAACTTAGTTGAGAGTGCAGTGACGAAGGCAATGTCGCAATCGCACCATAGTGGGATTGAAATGACAAATACTGGTGGCGTGCACTGGCGTATCACATGCGGTCGCAATCGCACCATAGTGGGATTGAAATCAACATCTACGCCCCAAAATCCCTTGCGCTCGTCATAGTCGCAATCGCACCATAGTGGGATTGAAATTACTCATTTGTGGACGGCAGTTGGTATACGTATTCTTGTCGCAATCGCACCATAGTGGGATTGAAATAAGCGTGGGGAAAAGGTTTTACACATATATGTTCATGTCGCAATCGCACCATAGTGGGATTGAAATGAGCTTGCTTTACGGTGCAGGATTATGTATGACGAAAGTCGCAATCGCACCATAGTGGGATTGAAATCAACGACAATGGTTTGCTCATAAACCTTCATCAAGAGGTCGCAATCGCACCATAGTGGGATTGAAATGTGAGTTTATCTTCCCTTCAATGGTTGAAGGGGAGCGTCGCAATCGCACCATAGTGGGATTGAAATGAGGCTCACACCGAATGAAACACGAAGGCTCATCGTCGCAATCGCACCATAGTGGGATTGAAATTGTCCTCGCTGCGTGTCAAGCAGCCACGCCACAGCCCGGTCGCAATCGCACCATAGTGGGATTGAAATGGGGTGATTAGGATGCTGGTCATTACTACGGTTAGTGAGTCGCAATCGCACCATAGTGGGATTGAAATGCTTTACAACGCGTTGCAAACTTTTTTCAATACACTGTCGCAATCGCACCATAGTGGGATTGAAATGGTAAGAGTTACGGCATGGTTTCAGATGCTCTGAAGCTTGTCGCAATCGCACCATAGTGGGATTGAAATGATAAGAATAAAGTATTTACCTCTAAAGAGGTGTGTGGTCGCAATCGCACCATAGTGGGATTGAAATGAAACCTCCGCGATGGGTCTGCACAGCGCTGAAAAAGGTCGCAATCGCACCATAGTGGGATTGAA
>Ga0197143_1002143_pt1 | contig 15157 bp, 16 predicted proteins | sample GBS70_MetaG_FD_148603 | JGI IMG/M metagenome (GOLD analysis project Ga0197143, IMG submission 148603) | Sediment microbial communities from Great Boiling Springs, Gerlach, Nevada, United States - GBS 70_MetaG | ecosystem: Environmental > Aquatic > Thermal springs > Hot (42-90C) > Sediment...
GTGTAACGTGTAACGTTTAATAATTAAAAAAACATTTTAACAACCTTTATACTACTTTTTACCCAATGTTTACCCTTTATTATTTTTTTTTAATGTTTAATGTTTAAAGTTTAATGTTATCCGTTACACGTTCCACGTTAGACGTTTTATAAAGTGTTAGATGTTAGAAGTTAGTTGTTAGGTGTTAGATGATTTTTACCGTCAACTTTCTTATATACTCTTATCACCGGATGATCAAAAACGGTCCATGTCTCCTCAGCTTCCTCATCAGGAAATTCGAATAATGTTTTTCCAAAAAAAGAAATTTTTGGGTAAGAAGAAAATTCCGCTACTTTTTTAAAACCAAGTTGACCTGAAAAAAGATTTTTATAATATTGATTCAAAAGGGGAAATTCTTTTTTAAGCTTATCACAACGATGTTTATTGTAACTTAAATAATCGAAAAAGTAATTTTTCTTTTCTGGCCAAAAACAAGTATAATTGGCAAAGATTCGTCGCGAGGGAACAAAAATATAATCCGCCCGATTTAAATGATAAATCAACTCTTTTTTTAACTCTTCATTTTTATCTAAATCATAAAAGTTAAAAGAAATAATTTTATAATTTTTATTTAAGTCTTGATTAAAGCTTTTACTCTTGGGATTTAATATTGGAATATCAACGACATTGGCTGTCTCTGATAAAATATAAGAGTTTTGGGGAATATTTTTAAAAATCCATTCAGAAGAAGAAAATCTTATATCCGGTCTTTGATAAATTGAAAGATAAGAAAAACCTAAAATTAAAGAAAGAAAAATAACTAAAAATTTTATCAAAAAAATTTTAATTTCTTCTAAAACTAAAATCCCAAAAATTAAAATTAGGGGAAAAATTGGCGCCAAAAATCTAGTCCACTTTGTAAAAATAAAAGCATTGGGTAAAAAATAAATTAAAAAAGCCAATCCCAAAAAATTCAATCTTTTGTCTTTTCTTTTAAAAATAAGCCTTAACAAACCAAAAACTCCCAAAAACCCAATCGTTCCTAAAGCAAAAGGAATTATTTTAATAAGTGGAAAAATAACTGGTATACTATAAGCAAACTGTTTAGTATAAAATACCACAATCTTTCCTAAGGCTACGGCGCTTTCGTAACTTAAAGAAGAAATAAAATCTTCCCAAGAAATAAAATTATGGGGAGAAAAAAATAAGAAAAAAATCAAAGAAAAAGCAAAAAAATAAATGATTAAAAAAATTTTTTGAAAAAACCTTTTTTCTTTTATCAAAAAAATGGCAAAAATTGGCAAAAAAGAGTAAATTAAAGAAGAAACTTTTGTCGCCAAACTCAAACCAAAAACAAAACTAGAAAAAAAAATAAACTTCTTCAAGGTGATCTTTTTTTCAAAAAACAATAAAGAAAGGTAAATCAAAAGAAGATAAAAAAAAACAAGCAATGACTCAGTTGTCCCAAAATGGGAAGATTGAATAAAAAAAGGCGAAAAAATAACTATCAACCACCAAAAAAACTTTTCTTTTTTAGTAATTATCCTTAAAATCCCAATCACAATAACCGCCGAAAATATCGATGTTAAAGCCGAAATAAATCGCAAAACAATCGTTGCTTCCTCAAATAAGATGTTAATTTTCCCAAAGTGATAAAATCCCTTAAAAGCCCAAATTAAAAAATAGGAAAGATACAACGGAAACTGTCCATAAGCGAAAAAATGAGGATTAAAACAGTCTTTAATACTTATTAGTTGATTATTAATCTTTAATGACCCATTTAATAACCCACATTTTAAATTTTGAACAGCAATCGCCATATTTCTCTCATCCGGATGCATCGGGTAGGGAAGACCCCAGCTAAGACCAACAAAGCGTGTATAAAGAAGAAGAGCAGTAATCAATAACCAATAACTAATAAATAAAATATTCCTCTTGATTTTTTGCATTCTTTAATTATAATAATATTTCAATGACTTTAGAAGTTAGAGAATAGAATATTTTTGATGTACGAACTTATCCTTCTTCTTGAAAAGGAAGAAGATATAAAAAAAGTTGGGGAAATAATCACCCAAAATGGTGGTAAAATCGAAAACAAAGAAAAATGGGGTGAAAGGGTTTTGGCCTATCCAATAAAAAAGAAAACCAAAGCTCTCTACTTTATCATTACTCTTACCATGGATAAAAAAAACGTTTTTTCTTTTAAAAGGAAATTAGACTTTAACGAAAAAATTATTCGTTATCTATTATTAGTTAAAAAAGAAAAATAAAAAATATGGCAGGTCGTTGTCTTAATCGAGTAATGTTAGTTGGTAATTTAACCCGTGATCCAGAGTTAAAGTATACACCAGCAGGTACGGCAATTTGTACTTTTGGTTTAGCCACCAATCGCTCATGGATTACTAGTAAAGGCGAACAACGAGAAGAAGTTCAATATCACCGCATCGTTGCTTGGCAAAAATTAGCCGAACTTTGCGGAAAACTTTTAGCCAAAGGCAATAAAGTCTATGTTGAAGGTCGTCTTACTTATCGTACCTTTACCGGTCGCGATAATGTTCAAAGAACGATTGCAGAAATTGTCCTTGATGATTTTATCGTTTTTGCTGATGGAAAAAAAGCGCCTAATTCCGTTGAATTAGAAAAAGTGACAGCCACCAAAGAAGAACCAGAAGACATCGAAAAAGAAGCTATTCCCGTAGAAGAAGATACTTTACCCAAAGAGGAATTAATTGTGGAGAAAAAAGAAGCAAAAAATAACACTCAATCAAATACCGTTTCTCAACCGTCAGAAGAAAACCCAAAATCAGAGGAAAACGTTAAAATTGAAGAAAGTGATATTCCTTTTTAATTTAAATTGAAAATTTTAAAAATCATTATGAAAAAGTGCTATTTTTGCCAAACAAAAACAGAACCTACTTTTAAAAAACCAACAATTTTGGAAAAATTTTTAACTCCAAGAAAAAAGATTATGGCTAAAGAAGCAAGTCAACTATGTGCGCGACATCAGAGACGTTTGGCAAAACAAATAAAATATGCTCGTTTCTTAGCCCTCATTCCTTATGTTTCCTACCAAGGAGTAAAATAAACTTAATATAAAACTATAAAACCTATAAGACTTATCAGACAAATGCCGCCGAAGCCACACAATCATTTTTTTCCGAAAAACGCATTAAAATTACCCCCTTGGCCACTCTAGAACGGCTAGGTATTGCGGATAAAGGAATTTTTACCACCTGACCTTGACGACTAGTAATTATTACTGTTTCATCATTGTCTTTTATAATCTGAGAAAAGGCAACCCTACCAAATTTTTCATCAACCTCAGCAATTTTTATTCCTTTCCCCCCTCGATGTTGATCTTTGAAAAAAGATAAAGACGTTTTTTTACCGATCCCGTGTTCCCCAATAACTAAGATTTCTTTATTAAAATCATCTTCAGAAAAAACATCGGCCGATACAACAAAATCGTTATCAGAAATCTCCATTCCTTTAACTCCAATTGAGGAGCGGCCGGTAGTTCGTACTTCTTCTTCTTTAAAGATAATGGCTTTACCAAGTGAAGAAATTAAAATCACCATCTTTTTTCCATCGGTTAACTTTACCCACAAAAGTTCATCTGAAGGCTCTAGTTTAATAGCAATAATACCATTACTTCTTATATCAACATACTCAAAGAATTGAGTTTTTTTAACAATGCCTTTTTTTGTAACCATCAAAACAAAGTATTTTTCTTTTTCTTCCAAAATCTTTTTATCATAAACTAAGACGGAGGTAATTTTTTCACCTTCCTTTAACGATAAAAGATTAACTATCGCTTTTCCTTTGGAAACGCGAGAACCAACTGGAATATCCCAAACCCGGCTTTGAAAAACACGGCCAAAGTTGGAAAAAAAAAGCATGTAATCATGAGTCATGGCTGAGGTAATAAAATAAACATTATCGCTTTCTTTTGTTTCCATACCAGAAACCCCTTTACCTCCTCGATTTTGGATCCGAAAAGTTTCTCTTGGTATTTGTTTGATATATCCCTCTTTGGTTAAAACAACAATTACTTCTTTATTTTCAATTAATTGTTCGTCTGTAATTTCATCCGGCTTAGTTTTTATAATTTGGGTTCTTCTTCCATCACCGTACTTTTCTTTAAGATGCAAAAGTTCATCTTTTATCACTTTTAGCACTTTAAAAATATCTTTTAAAAGAGAAGAAAGATAGTTAATTAATTCCTTTAAATTAGCTAGTTCTCCCTCAATCTTTTCTCTTTCCAAAGCGGTTAATCTTTTCAAAGGCATATCCAAAATCGCTTGGGCTTGGATAGGGGTTAATTTAAATCTTTCAACTAATCCTTTTTTTGCCTCTTCTTCATTTTTTGATTTTTTAATCAAAGAAATAACTTCATCAATATGATCCAGTGCAATCAAATAACCCTCTAAAATATGAGCTTTTGCTTTTGCTTTTTCCAACTCAAAAGAAGACCTTTTAATTACTACCTCCATCCGATGGCGAAGGTATATTTCCAAAATCGACTTTAACCCCAAAGTCTGTGGCACCCCATCAACCAACGCCACCATATTAATTGGAAAAGTTGTTTGAAGTTCGGTATACTTAAAAAGATTATTCAAAACCTTTTTATAGGAAGCATCTCTTTTTACTTCAATCACAACTCGCATTCCTTCTCTGTCTGATTCATCGCGAAGATCAGAAATACCCATAATCTTTTTTTCTTGGACTAATTGCGCTATTTTTTCAACCAATACCGCCTTATTAACCTGATAGGGGAGTTCTTTGATGATAATTGCCATCTTGCCATGACCTAACTCTTCTTCCTCAATCTTCCCCCGCACAAGAATCGATCCTCTGCCTGTGGCATAGGCATTTTTTATATCAGAAAGACCGTAGATTATCCCTCCGGTTGGAAAGTCTGGGCCTTTTATGTAGTTTATTATTTCATCCAATTCAACCGGAAAATTTACCTCTTTTATCAAATCATAAGCTTTTTCTTTTTCCTGTAAAACCTTTTCATCAACAAAAGCTCGATCAATCATAAAAATCAAAGCATCAACCACTTCTGAAAGATTATGGGGTGGGATTTTAGTCGCCATCCCAACGGCAATTCCTTCCGCTCCCATTAAAAGTAGATTTGGCAGTTTTGCTGGTAAATATAATGGCTCTTTTAACGTCCCATCGAAGTTATCAATCCAAGAAACAGTATCTTTTTCAATATCATAAAGCATCTCCTCAGCAATTTTTGAAAGCTTTGCTTCAGTATAACGCATGGCAGCCGGTGGATCACCATCAACCGAGCCAAAATTTCCTTGACCGGCAATTAAAGGATAGCGCATGGAAAAATCTTGAGCCATTCTGGCCAACGCCTCATAAACTGGGGCATCACCATGCGGATGATATTTACCCAAAACCTCACCAACGATTTTGGCCGATTTTGAAAAACGTGCCCCTGACGTTAAACCCATCTTATACATCACATACAAAATCCGCCGTTGAACCGGCTTTAAACCATCACGCGCATCAGGCAAAGCCCGAGAAACAATCACCGACATGGCGTAGTTTAAATACGCCTGTTTCATCTCTGTTGTTATCTCTATTGGTTTAATATGAGTCATAAAAATCAACTAACAACTAACAACTAACTTCTAACATCTAACTTCTAACACTAAACACCTCACACTTAACACCTAAACATCTAACATCAAATATCAAATATCTTATAAAACGTATAACTTATAACGTGTAACGTGTAACGTTTAATAATTAAAAAAACATTTTAACAACCTTTACACTTCTTTTTACCCAATGTTTACCCTTTATTATTTTTTTTTAATGTTTAATGTTAACTTTTTTTCTTACTTACCTGAACTCTTCCGAATTCTTCGGATTTATCTGATTTATCCGAAAATGTTTAACGTTTAATGTTGAACATTTAACGTTTAACCATCCCTTTTTTAATCGCCTCTTGGGCCTCTTTTTTACCCAAAAATCTTTTTGTTTTTACCCATTTACCAGGCTCAAGCTCTTTATAATGATTAAAAAAGTGTTGAATCATCTCTTTAGTCTTTTTTGGTAAATCTTCTATTGTTTCCACATCGGCATAAAATGGATCAACTTTTTTTGTGGGTAAAGCAATAATTTTGGTATCCACTCCCGCCTCATCTTCCATCTCAAGCATCCCAATGGGACGAGCCGGGATAACAGTTCCGGGATATACTGGATAAGAGGAAATTACCAAAACATCCACCGGATCACCGTCTTCTGCTTTAGTGTTGGGAATAAAACCATAGTTAAAAGGATAAAACATTGCTGTATATGAAAAGCGATCAACCATAATCACTCCTTTTTCTTTATCAAGTTCGTACTTAACTGATGATCCCTGAGGAATTTCAACAAAAACATTAATCTCCTCAGGTGGGTTTTTACCAGAAGTTATTTTCTTAATATCCATAAGCGTTTTTTAAAAAACTTATAACTTATAAATCTAAATTTGCCAGTTTGGCGTGGGTAATGATAAACTTTTTTCTTGGTCCAACTTCTTCTCCCATAAGCATGGAAAAAACATAATCGGCTTCCTCAGCATCAGCAATAGTTACTTGTTTTAAAAGTCGATTTTTTGGGTTCATTGTCGTCTCCCAAAGTTGATCAGGATTCATCTCTCCCAAACCCTTATATCGCTGAATAACAATTAGATTTGGGTTTCCTTTATAAGGCTCCTCTTGTAAAATCTCGGCTACTTTTTTTTCTTTTTCTTCATCGGAATAAACGTAAAAAACTTTTTTTCCCGCTTGGATCTTATACAAAGGTGGTTGGGCAATGTAAAGATGGCCTTTTTTTATAATATCAGGTAAATGACGATAAAAAAAGGTCAAAAGCAAAGTTCGAATATGCTCACCATCAACATCGGCATCGGTCATAATAATAATTTTATGATAACGAAGCTTTTTATAATCAATTGTTTCACCAATCCCCATTCCCAAAGCCACAACCAAATCTTTTAACTCTTTAAACGATAAAACTTTATCCAAATATGCTCTTTCGGTATTTAAAATCTTTCCCCGAAGTGGTAAAATTGCCTGTGTTTTTCGATCCCGTCCTTGTTTGGCCGAACCACCAGCTGAATCACCCTCAACGATAAAAAGTTCAGAAAGGGAAGGGTCTTTTTCCTGACAATCGGCTAATTTTCCCGGAAGCGACACTCCCTCCAACGCCCCTTTGCGAAGGACTGCTTCTTTGGCTGCTTTGGCTGCCAATCGCGCTTTTTGTGCCAAAAAGACTTTTTCTAAAATAATTTTGGCAGTTTTTGGATTTTCTTCAAAAAAAGTGGTTAAATTTTCAAAAACTGTTTGCTGAACTAAAGTTTGCATTTCCGAATTTCCCAATTTAGTTTTAGTCTGTCCCTCAAACTGAAGATTGCCAGAGGGCATTTTTACATAGACAACCGCAGTTAATCCCTCTTTAACATCTTCGCCCGTAAATGTCTCCTCGCTATTTTTCTCTCCTAGCTCTTTTTTGGCATAACTGTTAATCGCTTTAGTTAAAGCGGTTCGAAAACCAGTTAAGTGAGTACCACCCTCAACAGTATTAATTACGTTAACAAAGGAGTGAATGTTTTCATTGATGGAGTCTGTGTATTGAAGCGCCACTTGGATCTCTTTATCTTCTATTTGTTTTTTAATAAAAATTGGTTCATCAAATAAAACCTTTTTCCCTCGATTTAAATCGCGCACTAAAGAAATAATCCCCCCATCAAAATAAAAAGCTACCTTTTCTTTTTCTTTTTTGTTTTCAATTCGAAAATAAACGTTACTGATTAGATAAGCTCGTTCTTTAATCTGTTTTTTAAAAGCAAAGTAGTTTAATTCAATTGTTTCTTTAAAAATCTCAAAGTCTGGTAAAAAAGAAACAGCGGTACCAGAAAAGTTGCCAAAGCCCAAAATCGACTGGTCAACTTTTTTTACCGGATAAAGGGGAACACCGCGTTTATACTCTTGACGATAAAGACTACCATCACGCGCCACTTCAACAATTAAATGAGACGATAAAGCATTAACCACCGAGGCACCCACCCCATGAAGACCGCCTGAGACTTTGTAGGCGCCTGAAGTAAATTTTCCCCCAGCATGAAGCTTTGTCATCACAATCTCCAACGCCGAAACACCATATTTTGGTATTACCTCAACCGGAATTCCTCGACCATCATCAAAAACAGTAAGATAATTATTTTCTTCAATTACTATTCTAATATTTCGACAAAAACCAGCCAAAGCTTCATCAATGGCATTGTCAACAATCTCATTTAAACATTGATTTATTCCCATCTGCGATGTTGTTCCAATATACATCCCCGGCCGTTTTCTTACCGGCTCCAGTCCTTCCAAAACCACAATTGACTCTGCGCCATAAGAAGATTTTTTTTGGTTGTCCATAAGTGTTTTAAGTGATTGGGATCACTTGGGTTATTTTAACTCTACTTTTGCCCCCACTGTCTCAAGTTTCTTTTTTGCTTCCTCAGCCTGTTCTTTTTTCACCTCTTTTAAAACTTCAAACGGTAAGCTCTCAACTGCTTTTTTCGCATCCATCAAACCAAGATTGGGTAGAATTTCTCTAACCACTTTAATCACATTTAATTTATTGGCTCCCGCATCAGTTAAAACCACGGTAAAGGTCGATTTTTCCTCAGCTTTAGTTTCGGAAGAAGCAGTAGTAGTCGAGGAAGCTGCCGCCACGGGCATTGCCGCCATCGCTGAAACACCAAACTTTTCTTCTAAATATTTTGCCAACTCAGCCATCTCCAAAGCGGTTAAGCCCTCAATTTCTGAGGCTAGTTTTTGTAATTTTTCCGAAAGTTTTACCGCTTCAGCCATTTTTTTCACCTCCCTTCTTTTTTGAAAGTTCACTGATAACTGTTACTAATCGAAAAGGGGGAAATTTTAAAGCATAAGAAAGACGAAAAGATGGAGATTTTAAAGCAGCAATAATTTTTGCTAGTAGTTGACTTTTAGATGGAAGTTGAGAAATTTTTATCAACTCTTCCTTAGAATAAACTACTCCATCTAAAAAACCAAATTTAAAAGAAAGAGTTTTTTCTTCTTTGGCAAATTTATAAAAAGAAGAAAGCGCCTCAGTCCAATCACCATCAAATGTAAGAAGAGCCGAGTTTTCTTTTAAGGGAAAAAATTTTTCTTTTATTTGCTTGAATTTATCATTCAAATGAGTCAAATTTTCAACAGCTTTTTCAAAAAGAGTATTTTTAATAACCGTAAGTTTGGCTTGCTTTTCTTTTAATTGTTTTCTTAATGTCTCAAGCTTCTGATGGGGGATATTGGTAAATTTAATAAGGGAAAAATTCTTTTTATCGGTAAGGATTTTAGCAAGATTTTTAGCTTTTTCGATTTTTTTGGGACTAGCCATAAGCTTTTTCCTCGCCGGGAACAATAACATTTTTTACGCTGTTTTATAGATTAAAACAGCAACCCGGGTCTTGGGAAAATTATATTATATCACAAAGATTGCAAAAGTTCTTTTAAAGTTTTTGGTTGATATTCTTCTTTTTCCTCCTTTTTCTTACTTGACTTTTTGCTTTGGTACTTTTTAGCTTTTTCTTGTTTTTTTTGAAAAGATTCAACTCTTCCTTTAACATCTAAATAACGATGCTGACCGGTATAAAAAGGATGACACTTATGACACACCTCCACATGAATATTTTTTTTAGTTGAACCGGTGGTAAACGTATTACCACAACTACACATAACCACTGCTTCTTCGTAATAATTGGGATGGATATTGGCTTTCATGATAATTTCATTATAACATAAAAAATTTTCAAGTAAAGTTTAAAAGTTTGTTTATTGAATAAGTTTTCTTTTTTCTTAATATAATACTTAACTTAATATAATATAATTAATTGTATGAATATTTTTTTGTCAGTCCCTCAAAATGGAAAAATTTTAGTAAAAGCCGGTGAAAAAGTGGATTTTAAGACTAAGCTTTTTGAAGTAAAAAATCGAAAAATTGTCAAAATTGACCTTAAAAAAGAGTTTGACATTTCTCCTCAAGATATTTTTTCTTATCTTAAAAAATTTATTGATGAAAAAATAAAAAAAGGCGATATTTTAGCCTTAAAAAAAGGACTTTTTTTTACCAAAAAAATAAAAAGTCAGTGGGATGGAGTTTTGAAAGAAATCGATCATAACCAAGGAGTCTTAATCATTGAAACCGAAGAAAATGATGATAAAAAAAACACTTTTTTTTCGCCTGTTTTTGGCGAAGTAGCAAAAATCGAAAAAGAAGGAATAAAGATAAAAATTGAAAAAAAAGAAGAGATTGAGATAAAAGAAGAAGCAAAGGAAATCTTTGGGGCAAAAATTTTTATTTTAGAAAATGAAAACGAAATTAATTTTGAAAATGTAGAAAATAGACTAATCATTGCCAAAGAACTAAACTCTATTTTTCAAACAAAACTCGAAGCTTTGGGGATTAAAGGATTTTTAACGATAAAAAAACTACCCCAATCAACCACTCTTCCAACCTTTCAGTTTAAAGACTTAAATGACATTAAAAAAATTAAAAAAAATTGGTATTGCTTTATTAATAAAAATTCCACTAAAATGATTTTTTATGAATAATCATCAACCCAAAAATTTTTCTTTAACCAAAAAAATTACCAATCTTCTTCTTATTCTTTCTTTTTTTATCCTTATTTTTGGCGCTGGCTATAAACTCGGCGAATATCATACTAACCAAAAAAAGATAGAGCGCCCAACTTACAATATTATTAACGTCGAGAACAAAGTCGCGGAAAAAAATCTCGACTTTTCTTTATTTTGGGATACTTGGGAAAAAGTCGAACAAAAATTTATCGATAAAAAAAAGATTGATTCAAAAAAAATGTTTTATGGCGCAATCAAAGGCATGGTTTCCTCTCTTGAGGATCCCTATACCTTTTTTTTAACTCCTGAGGAAAATAAACAAAGTAAAGATGATCTTCAAGGAAAATTTGAAGGAATTGGCGCCCAACTTGGTATGAAAGACAATCGGGTGATTGTAGTTTCGCCTTTAAAAAACTCACCTGCCGAAAAAGCCGGGGTAAAAGCCGGTGATTTTATCAATAAAGTTGATGATCAATCAACCAAAGGCTGGAGTTTAACTTTTGCTGTTTCAAAAATTCGTGGTCCCAAAGGAACCAAAGTAAAACTCACCTTGGAAAGAGAAGGAAAAGAGATTGAAGTAGAAATTACACGTGATCAAATCAATGTTCCCTCAATTGAACTTTCTTATGAAAAAAACATAGCCATTTTAAAACTAAATCAATTTGGCGAAAAAACGATCGATGAGTGGGACGAAGCGGTTTTTGAAATCAGAGAAAAATGGGCGAAAAAAGAAATTAGAGGAATGGTTTTGGATCTTCGTGATAATCCAGGTGGCTATCTTGAAGGAGCTGTCTATCTTGCTTCTGAATTTCTTCCGATGGGAAAAGTAGTGGTTCGCCAGGAATCAACAACGGTTGCTAATAAAGAATACAAAGTAGCTCGCCAAGGTGAGCTTTTGGATATTCCTTTGGTAGTTTTGGTAAATAAAGGCTCGGCCTCAGCTTCAGAAATTTTAGCCGGCTCACTTCGTGATCATAAAAGAGCAAAAATTGTTGGCGAAAAAACATTTGGTAAAGGTTCAGTTCAAGAGGCTTTGGATTTAAAAGAAGGCGCCGGTCTTCATGTGACTGTTGCCAAATGGATTTTGCCTTCTGGTGATTGGATTAACAGCAAAGGAATTGAACCAGAAATTAAAATTGAAAATCAAGTAAAAGAAGGCAATACTTTAACTCGAAAAGATGATAAACAACTTGATAAAGCAATTGAAGTTTTGTTAAAATAAATTTTATGAAACGTTTAATTACTCTTTTGGCTATTTTAGTCTTACTTTTAGCTGTTGGTCAAAAAACTAAACTTTTAAAACTTCCTGATTTTTATCAATTTTTACCAAAAAAAGAAATTATTCTTCCTCCTCCTTCAAAAACCAATGAAAAACAAGTAGTCGTCTTTGAAGAATCGGTTATCACCTCAGTGGTTGAAAAAAGTTTACCGGCCGTTGTTACTGTTGGTATTAAAAAAACGACTGTTTCCGGCGGTTTTTTTGAGTTTGATCCATTTAATCCCTTTTCTCCTTTTAGACGCATCCCCGGACAAAAGAAAAAAATTGAACAAAATATTGGCAGTGGTTTTATCGTTGATTCTTCTGGATTAATTATTACCAACAAACACGTTGTTTCTGACACTGATGCTTCCTATCAGATTTTAACTTATGACAAGAAAAAATACGATGTTGTAAAAATTTATCGTGATCCTTTAAACGACTTGGCTATTTTAAAAATCAACGCTCAAGGACTTAAAACTCTAAGTTTGGGTGATTCTAATAATTTAAAATTGGGGCAATTAGTAATAGCCATTGGCACCCCATTGGGTGAATTTACCAATACCGTCACTTCCGGCATTATCTCCGGTCTTGGACGAGGGATAACCGCTGGTTCTCCTTTTGAAGGATATGTAGAAAAACTCGATAATGTTATTCAAACCGATGCGGCAATTAATCCAGGAAATTCAGGAGGACCTCTTTTAAACAGTCGAGGAGAAGTTATTGGTGTCAATACTGCTATTGCCCAAGAAGGTCAAAATATTGGTTTTGCTATTCCATCAAATGTGGTTAAATCTCTTTTGGAAAACTTTCAAAAACAAGGAGGTAATTTTGAAAGGCCATTTTTAGGAGTTCGCTATCAAATGATTGATCGGCAAACTGCTTTATTAAATGAGGTGGTTGAGGGAGCATATGTAGTTGAGGTTGTGGAAAACTCACCAGCGGAAAAAGCCGGGATTGAAGTTGAAGATATTATTATTGAGTTTGATGGAAAAAGAGTTAAAGGTAATAAAGAAAATTCTTTGGCTAATTTAATTTTGGAAAAAAAAGTAGGACAAACAGTCACTTTAAAAGTCTGGCGAAACGGTGAGATAAAAACTTTAACTGCAACCCTTACTCAAGCAGATTAAATTTTAATCCTTCTTTATATTTTATAATAATAAGTTGGAAAAGGTTTTTCCTCTATTTTTTTGAAAAGTTTTTTCTCCCAGCCAACAATAGGAAAGCCATGGGAAACAACGATTGCTTTTTTTGGTAATTGTTTTTTCATTTTCTTTTTGAGTTTAGCAATTAGTTCAGGTAAAAGAAAAAGATAAACATAATCAACATTTTTATATGAAAGATCTAAAATATTTTTTCGTTGAAAAATAATATTTTTCAAGTTTTCTTTTTTAGCTAAAAATTTTGCCCACCATAAAAGAAAAGGGTTAACGTCAAATCCAAAACCTAAAACTCCGTACTCTTTTACGGCTTTTCTTATAACTCTTCCATCACCACAACCTAATTCGTAAAATATCTTTCCTTTTTTTGGCTTTAATTCTTTTAAAATTAAATCAACTTGTTTGTTTTTGGTAGCCACATAAGGTGAACCCATCAAAGAAGAATAAATAAGAGAAATTAAATAAAAAGATATAAAAAATAAAAAAATTAAGATAAAGAAAATCAAAAAAAAATATAACAAATAAAAAAAGTAAGAAATCATTATATAATTATAATACTAAAGCGCCCATAGCTCAATTGGACAGAGCGAATGGCTTCGGACCATTAGGTTGGGGGTTCGAGTCCTCCTGGGCGCACCACGGGTCCGTAGCTCAACTGGTAGAGCAGCGCCCTCTTAAGGCGTTGGTTGGGAGTTCGAGTCTCCCCGGACTCACATAATCATCTAACTTCTAACTTCTAACATCTAACACCAAACAGCAAACATCTAATACCTTATAAAACGTGTAACGTGGAACGTGTAACTTATAACGTATAACATTAAACGTTCAACGTGTTAAACATTAAAAATTAAACATTAAAAAAATAATAAAAGTGTAAACGTTTAGGTAAAAATAGTTTAAATATTGTGTAAAAAGTTGGGTAAAAAAGTAGTGTAAAGCTTGTTAAAATGTTTTTTTAATTATTACACGTTACATGTTACACGTTACATGTTACATGTTATACGTTTAATGTTTAATGTTAGATGTTGGGTGTTAGGTGTTAGGTGTTTGGTGATTTTTACTGTTTCCCGCTGGCTGGTTTAACCTCAGCCTGTTGTCTTTGGGCAACTTTTTTGGGTGAAAAAATACTTCTTCTTATTTTTCCTTTTGGTATCTCAACCAATGCCTCTTGTCTTTTTCTTTCCTCTTCTTTACGTTTTTTTTCTTGCTCCTGATAAGCTTCCATCCTTTGTTTTTCCCCCTCTTGTTGTTTTTGTCTTTGAAGGACTTCTTCTTCGCCTCGTTTTACTAGTTGAAACAGTCGCTGCCGTAAAGCTTCTTCTTTTTGTTTATCTTGTTGTTGATAGATCTTTCTTAATTTTTCAGTATCTAAAGGAGTGCTATTTTGATTTTTTCTTAAATCATTTTCATTATTTTTCTCAACTGAGGGATTTTCATTTTGCCCCCCAATAATTCCTTCTAAAATTTTAAGCGGACTAAAAGTTTGACGCAGTTCTTGGGTAGTTGTTTTTACCGTTGATTCTCCCAACTCCCACAAATCACTCCAAATGCTTCTTTTTATATGAGAAGTGCTACTTTTTGTTGTCATAAAAGTAAAAAAATATTAAATTCTATATTTAATTTAAAAGTTACACGTTACTCGTTTCACGTTACCCACTTTTTTTATATCCCCAACATCGCTCTTGCTTCATTTGACATTCTTTCAATACTCCATGGTGGGTCAAAAGTTAACTCCAACTCAATCTCTTCTTCTTTTAAACCTATTTCTTTTAGTCTATTTTTTATCTCATTCTCAATCAAAGAAAAAAGCGGGCAACCAATGGTGGTTAAGGTCATAACAATTTTTACTCTTTTTTTTTCAATTTTAATTTCATACACAAGACCCAAATCAACAATAGAAACTCCCAGTTCTGGATCTAGAACTTGTTTTAATTTATCTTTTATTGTTTTTTTATTAATCTTCATGGTTTATAATAATTATAGCCAATTTATTAATTAAAAAATCACCATGACAAATTTTAAACTAAGATACGTGGGTTTAGGGGGAGTGGGGGATGTAACTAAAAATATGCATCTTTATGAACTTTATCAAAATGATAAATTAA
>Ga0197143_1002144_pt1 | contig 15141 bp, 11 predicted proteins | sample GBS70_MetaG_FD_148603 | JGI IMG/M metagenome (GOLD analysis project Ga0197143, IMG submission 148603) | Sediment microbial communities from Great Boiling Springs, Gerlach, Nevada, United States - GBS 70_MetaG | ecosystem: Environmental > Aquatic > Thermal springs > Hot (42-90C) > Sediment...
TAACTAAAGCTAAAAAAGCAGAATTAACAGCTAAAACTCTAGTTCCACCGTCAGCCTGTAAAACATCTACATCAACTATCAAAGATAAGTTAGGGATTTTATATAAATCAACAGCACTCCTTAAAGCTCTTCCAATAAATCTTTTAATTTCCAAAGCCCTAGGATTAACTATACTATTGTTTCTACCAATAGTAGAAGAAGGCAGTAATCTATATTCAGCAGTAATCCATCCATGATTGTAATTCCTACAAAAATCTGGTAAATTATTAGTTAAATTAACTCCAATTAGTACAATAGTATTTCCTGATTTACCTAAAACTGAACTATAAGGATTAGATAAATAATTAGGAATAAATTCAATATCCCTAAACTCTAAATTATCTCTACCATTAAACCTCATATTCAATTTTCCTTTTTATAATTATCATAAAAATTTTCTTTGTAATCCTCATCAATATAAGTATCTTCTTCTTCATATTCACTTTGATAATAATCTATATTATCATAATCGTCATTTTCAATAAATTCTTCTTGATCTATATCTTCTTCCTCCTGAATATCCTCATAATCTTGATATTCTTCAAAATCTTTAAAATACTCTTCATATTCAGAATACTCATCATGTTCATAATTAGTAGTAATTTGATTATAATCTTTAAATGAAAGCATACTAAAGTCATCAAAATCTACATTATAATCTATTAATTCAGAAATATAACTAAAATAAGGGGTATCAGCTTCTTCTTTTACCATACCTACATCTTTCTTTAAATATAAATTGTAATTAGATTTACCTAATTTATTTTCCTCTAAATATGAAATCTTTAAAACCCCCTCTTCAATAAATCCTTTATTTTCAAATCTTATCTTAGATTGTATTATTCCAGCCTTCCCTTCCCAACTCCACCAACTTTGATTATCAAAATTAATTGTTAAAAAACTAACCAATGGATCATAAACTATAAGATTATCCTCTAATTTCCTTGCATATAAAAATAATCCATCATTATTAACGATATAAGACTCTTTTTTTAGTTCCTCATTATCTAGATAGTAACCAAAAATATAAATTATTTTATCTTCAAATGGTATTTTTTCTTCTATAATAACTTTTACAATAGAATATTCTTTATCATTAAATTTTTCATAAAGCTTATAAATCCATAAGTTATTAACTTTAAGTGGAAAAAACCTTAAAAAAAAAGGGATAAACATAATTTAAATTTCATTATTTTCTAATCTTATGTATTTTCCAAAATTAACTATAATTAACTATAATTAATTATATCAGCATCCAAATCCGTTATATAATATAGCTTCCTTACAGTTTATAATTAAAATTTATTTATTGTCCATTTTTTTCCTCAACAACATTAACCTTAACAGGTTCCTTTTTAGTTATCTCAAAAACTATTTTATCATCTTTAACAGCAGCATGTATATAAGCATTATCAAATACATTATTTTTTATCATTTCTTCAGCTAATGGTTCTTCAAGTAAAGATATTATACTTCTTCTTAAAGGTCTTGCACCATAGGAAGGGTTATATCCATTCCTTACTATTAATTCCCTTACTTTATCATCTATTTCCAATTCTATATTTCTATCTTTTAATTCCTTTAATAATGGTTTTAATAAAATATTAACAATATTTTTCAAATCTTCAAAAGAAAGCATTCTAAAGACTAAAATATCATCTATTCTATTAAGCAATTCTGGTCTAAAGAGTTTTTTAACTTCTTCCATTACTCTATTTTTCATTTTTTGATAAACTTTTTCAGGATCTTCTTCTTTCTTTTCTGCTCTTAATCCTAATTCCCTAGTAGCAATAGTTTCATGAGTTCCCACATTAGAAGTCATTATAATAATAGTGTTTTTAAAATCAACTGTTCTACCTTGGCTATCCGTTAATCTACCGTCTTCGAATAACTGTAATAAAATATTAAAAACATCGGGATGAGCTTTCTCTATTTCATCAAATAAAACAACACTAAATGGTCTTCTTCTAACTTTTTCAGTCAATTGTCCACCTTCTTCATATCCTACATACCCTGGGGGTGCTCCTATTAACCTAGTTACCGCAAACTTCTCCATATATTCTGACATATCTATTCTTATAAGAGCATCTTCAGTACCAAATAAAAACTCAGCTAAAGCTCTAGCAGTCTCAGTTTTCCCCACTCCAGTAGGTCCTAAAAACATAAAAACACCAACAGGCCTCTTTGGATCCTTAATTCCTGCTCTTGCTCTTCTAACACTCTTTGCAATCCTATTTAATATATCATCTTGTCCAACAACTCTTTCTTTTAGATATTCCTCCATTTTTATTAATTTTTCACTTTCACTTTGAGTTAATCGAGTTACGGGAATTCCTGTCCAAGAAGATACAATTTCTGCTATATCTTCTTCTTTTACAATAGTTTCTTCATTATCAGGATTAGCCAATTTCATTCTCCAATTTAATTCTATTTCTTCTTTTTGAGTTCTCAATTTTTCTTCTTCTTTTTTCAATTTTCTTGCTTGTTCAAAATCTTCAGAATGTGAGTAATATTCCTTTTCTCTTTGAATTTCTTTTAATCTATTTTCTATTTCAATCAATTCTTGAGGAGGTTGGTATAATTTTAATCTTAATTTAGCGGCAGCTTCATCTATCAAATCAATAGCTTTATCTGGTAAGTATCTATCACTAATATATCTATAAGATAACTTAGCAGCAGTTTCTATTGCCTCATCTGATATCTTAACTTTATGATGAGCTTCATATCTATCTCTTAATCCTTTAAGAATTTCTATAGTATCTTCAATAGAAGGCTCTTCAACCATAACTGCTTGGAACCTTCTTTCTAAGGCCGCATCTTTCTCTACATATTTCCGGTATTCATTAATAGTAGTAGCTCCTATAGTTTGGATTTCACCCCTAGCTAAAGCAGGCTTAAGGATATTAGAAGCATCAATAGCACCTTCTGCTGCCCCAGCACCTATTATTGTATGTAATTCATCTATAAATAAAATAATACTACCTGCTGCTTCTTTTATTTCTTCCATAACTCTTTTCATTCGTTCCTCAAATTCTCCTCTGTATTTAGTACCAGCAACTAGCCCAGGTAAATCCATAGCTACTACCCTCTTACCTCTTAATAGATCAGGAACTTCATTTCTTACTATTTTCTGAGCTAATCCTTCAACAATTGCAGTTTTACCTACCCCCGGCTCACCTATTAAAACCGGGTTATTCTTTGTTCTTCTTGATAAAATTTGAATAACTCTTTGAATTTCCTTAGTTCTACCTATAACAGGATCTAACTTTCCTTCCTTAGCCAATTTAGTTAAATCCCTACCATACATATCTAAAGTTGGAGTTTTTATTTCTTGTTCTTTTTGCTTTCTTACAAAATCAAATCCCATTATCCTAACCATTTCTTCTTTTAAAGAATTTATATTGATACCTAATTTCTGTAATATTCTATAACCTACCCCCCCAGTTTCATTTAGAACACCTAATAAAATATGTTCAGGCCCAATATAATTATGGTTCATAGACCTAGCCTCATCAAAAGCATTCTCTATAGCCTTCTTAGCTCTCGGTGAAAATTCTAATTCTACTGTCTTTGAAACTGGAGTTACTGATTTACCTAAAAAATTCTCTACCTCTTTTCTTATTCTTTGATAAGTTATCTGATATTTCTGTAATACTTTAGCAGCAATACTTTCACCTTCTACTACTATTCCTAATAGCAAATGTTCGGTACCCACATGAGTAGATCCTAAACTTCTTGCTTCATCTTGAGCATATATTATAACCTTTTTAGCTCTTTCAGTAAATGTTTCCCACATAATTACTCCTCCTTATTAAAATCACTTCAATCATTTCGTTTTTAATTATTTTAATTATTTTTACTTAAGTTTCCAATTAATTTCCAATCAACATCTTTAATATTGATATTTTCTTCTTCTTCAGTAGTAGCCTCAAAAATACTCTTTTGTTCTTCTTGAGTTTTCCTTCTTAAGTAGCTTTCAGGTTTAATATCTATTTTCCATTTAGTAATAGAAGCAGCTAATTTAGCATTAGCTCCTTCTTTACCAATAGTTTGAGATAATTGTTCATCAGGTACAATAATTTTTGCTATCTTATTAGCAGTATCTAACTCTATATTTAAGATTCTTACACTACCTAAAGAACGAATAATTAAAGTTCTAGGATCATCTGAATAAACAATAATATCAATTCTTTCACCATTTAATTCATTAATAATAGGTTGGATCCTATAATTTTTAGGTCCTAAAATAGCAGAGATAGGATCTAAGGAAGGGATTTTAGATTTAACTAAAACCTTAGTTTTATAACCTGCTTGTCGCGCTATATCCAATATTTCTATATTTCCTTCAGCTATTTCATTATATTCTTTTTCCAATAATCTCCTTACAAGTAGTGGGCTTTTTCTGCTTAATATTCCTAAAACTGTCCCCCTTTCAGTACTAACATTTAGAACTAAGAATTTCATTTTTTTACCTACGAAATATCCTTCACCTTTAGTTTGTAGGTTAGGTGGTAAAATCCCAATAGATTTTTCAAATTCTACCAATACAAACCCCTTTTCATCTCTCTTTCTTATAGTTCCTTGAAGTAAATCTTTTAGATGAGATTGTAGTTCTTCTAAGGATAATTTAGTTTCTAACTCTCTAATTTTTTGGATTAGTAGCTGTTTAGCGATAAGTGCTTCAGTTCTGCCAAAATCATCCTCATCTATTTCTACGAATATTTTTTCTCCCTCTTTTATTTGTTTATTTAATTTTAGAGCTTTTTTAAGAGGAATTTTTAAGGGATTATTTTCAGGGTTTTTAACGACTTCCTTCTGAATCAATATTTTTATATTGTCTTTAGAAAGTTGGATCTGAACCTCTGGAGTTGCTTTATATTTCTTTTTGTAAGAATTAGAGATAGCTTCTTTCAGGATTTCTATTAATTTTTCCTGAGGAATCCCTTTTTCATAAGCTAATTGCCTTATTGCACTTAACAAAGCAGTTGTTTGCATCTTATGTTCCCCCTTAAAATCTTTTAAATTAATAATATCCAATTAAATTATTAGTCCCTAAATTTTAATACCTTTAGATTGTACTTCTAAATAGTATCTTTCTTTTATTATATCATTTTCGTCTAAAAATTTTCCTATTTTTTTGCTAAACATTTCACAATCTTTAATAGAAGTTCCTCCTTCTCTTGAAATAGTTATTAATAATACTCTTGCTTTATTTCTTTTAAAATATTTTATATCCCATAGTTTTAGATTTAATTCATCTGCTATTTCTTTTGCCTTTGGATAAACTTTTTCTAATATCTCTTTTTCCATTTATTTTTATAAACAAATTATTCCTATAATTTACTATTTATAATATTCTAAAAAAAAATTAAATAACCTTTAAAACTAAAAACTACCTAAATTAAAGATATAATAAATTATCTGATTTTTAAAATAGGATAAGTTTAACAGGCTTAATACTATATTTTTTGTTATATTTAAAACTATTCGTAACTCCCATTAATTTTTGTTATCATTGATATTATTATAAATATCACCATCAATAATATTCATTTTTCACCTTCTTTTTTATTATTTTTTTTTATTTTTTTGTTTTTTCTTATATTTAGTTTTTATATCAATTTCAAAATATCTATTCCAAGGCAAATTTATATACTCTATATCAATATCTTCAATATTAAAAAGTTTAAAAATATTTAAAAATGAATTCTTTATTTTAGTTATATCCCAATTATATTTTTTTCCAAAATATCTAATAATAGATTGATAAATTCCTTCCAAAAAATTACCTAAAACAAACTCTTTCAATTCTTTAGTTTCTTTAAGATTAAATAATTTATATAGAATAAAAAAACTAATAGAACTACCTAAAGTATTAGCTAAGGTATTCCAACTAAAATACAAATTTAATTTTTTTAATACGTGATAATTAAAAAGATAAAAAAATATTAACTTTAAAGATGGTCCATTAGAATATTCAATATCACAAATAAATTTTAAATCATTCAAAAGATTATACCTAAAATTTGGCCTATTAAAATACTTTTTAAGATATGATAAAAAATAGTTTAGAAAATCTTCAAAAGATATTTTTGATGTTTCTATTTTAAATTTAGTACTCATTTTATTTAGGATATCTAAAACCTGCTTAACAGATTCATCTTGATATCTCCCATTAAATAAATTGATAAATAAAACTTCAGACAAGTCAATATTTAAATTCAATTTTTTAAATTTTTTCTCAATTTTTACATTTTCAATAAAATTAAAATTAACATATTGTTTAAAAAAATTATAATAAATTTTAAGGATATTTTTTAAAGAAGTTCCTTCATATCTTCCAAATCTTCCATTTATTTTATTATTAAATAATAAATAAATATCTAATTTTGTAATATTAAATATACTTAAAAAAGCTTTAGCAAAGAGAATCAAATGGATCTCATCAAGTCCAACAAAAAAGTAAACCTTATCCAAAATATCCCTTAAATATTTTTTGATATAATATTTAAAAAAATCTAATTCTAAAAAATTAAAGGACTTTTTTTGAGAATCATCTAAAGAAATTACTAATTCAAAATTATTTAATCCATTCTTTACTTTTAAACAATATAATTTGTCCAGCAAAAACTTTATTAAATTAAACTTATTTTTCCTAGTGATTAAAAAAGTCCTCAATATTTCATAGTATTTCTGATCCAATTTAAATTCTTGGATTAATTGTCCTAAACTTTCTTGAATATAATTAAACTTCTTATATTGATATTTCTTAAAGATATTTTTTAACTTATGAGATAACCTAAAATTAAGTTCAATAATTTTATCATAATTTACTTGATTTTCATTTACATTTTCTTTAGAATTATCAGGTAAATTTAAAATAATCCTTGGAATAGATATATACAAATAAAAAAAACTATTTTTACTGGTTTTAATAAAATCAACTAATTTATTAATTTTTAGCTTATATTCATGATAAGAATCAATAAATCTACTTTTAAATAAATTTGTAAATAAAAAAGAATCCAAAGATAAAATATAAATATTGATGTTATTATCAATAAAACTAACAGTATCCTCAGAATTATTAGATATTAATTTAAAAAAATCGAAATCCCAAAAAAAGTTAATGTTTTCCACTTTTTTTTGCTTAAAAAGTATATTAAAAAATTCTAAGATATACTTATAACTACATGGTCTATCATCCAAAGGTAAAAAAAATATGTTTATATTTTCAACTATTCTTTCCATTTTGATATAATAATCATATTTACTTTAAAAAACTAAAATAAAAAAATTAGTTTAAAAAAACTTTAGAAAGAAAATCTAATATATAAGAAATTCTTAGAGATTTATAATAAATATTAGAAGTTCTTGACATATCATGATTAGTATCAGAAGGAAATCGTAAAAATTGAATTAATTTGTCATTTTTATTATTCATTTTTAATAAGGTGAAAAATTCTTCGGCCTGAGAAATAGGACATCTAAAATCTCCTTCACTATGAATAATTAAAACATTAGTATCTATATTTTGGTAATATTTAATAGGAGAGATATCAAGTAATTGGAATATATTATCAACTTTAAAATATGGCAACCAAAAGATAGGGAAATCAGTAGTAGAAATAAAACTAAGCAAATCATATACTCCCCTTTCACATACAGCACCCTTAAAAATATTAAACTTAGAAATTAAAGCAGCAGACATATATCCACCATAACTACCACCAGCTACTACTAAATCATTTACCTCAAACCTAAACTTTATAGAATCAATAATATCTTTAATATGATTTAAATCTTCATTCATCCATTTTCCTACAATACAATTAGAAAAATCTAATCCATAACTAACACTACCCTTAGGATTACTAAAGAATATTCTATAACCATTTTTAGCTAAAATAAAGAACTCTAACATAGTGGAATTCCCATAAGAAGCATGGGGACCACCATGTATATAGAAAATGTCACCCTTAAAATTATTATTAAAATCATTTTGATAAATAACCCAAGCATCAGCTCCATCCTTAAAATAATTTAAAACATGCTCCACATTAATCCCTTCTAATTCCTTAGATATATCTTCATTAAAATTAGTTAGTTTTTTAACACTTTTTAAGCTCAAATTAATTTCAAATAACTCAGGAAAGTAATTAATAGTTTTATCCTTATTAAAATAATTAACCCCTATTAAATAAATAGTATCTTCTAATATACAATAATCTAAAACATCACCTTTAAAGTAATTTTCAAAAGAAACAATATTTTTATTAGTAATATCAATTAAATTAATAAAGACATTAGCTAATTTAGTTTCAATAAAAGCTATATTATTCTTCGATATCCATTTATAATTTTTTAGACTAGATAAGGGAATATCTCTTAATAAGTGATTACCAATTAAAATATCTTCATTATTAAGTTTCTCAAGATTTTTTATTTCATAAGAATTCCCATTAAAATTGATTTCAATTAAATATAAAGAGTAATATTTAGGTTCAAAGATTTCCTTAGTAATTAACTCATCCTTATTTGCTTTAAAAAATTCTAAATATGAATATAAATTATTAGCTTTTTCTTTTAATTTTTCAAAATTCTTCTTATCTTTAATCTCATACCCAAGAAAAGATAATTTATTTTTAGAATACTGAAATTTAGCTAAATCAAATTTAAACCCATCAAAAGTATGAATTTTTATAATTTCATCTTGCTCATAATTATAAAAATATAATTCATTAAATAAATCAATAGGTAACTTTTTAAAATCTAAGCTAGTTATAAATAAAATATCTTCTTTATGAGTATTTTCATTATAAATAACTTCAAAACTGTTAATAAAAAAATCAAATTCCTTTATAAAAATTAAATCTTTATTAAAATCTTTAATAAATAATATATCGTAAAAATCTAAATAAGAATAAGAATCATGTCTATAAAAAATATCTTCTATTAGCCTATACTGCTTTAAATTATCTTCTTGTAACTTAAATTTAGATTTAGTTAAAGATTTCCTTAAAATTAAAAACAGCTTGTTATTAAGAAACTTATAATCAATTAAGTTAATATTAAATTCATTAAATTGATTTTCATCAAAGTACTTTTTAATTTGTTTGTCGTTAATTAATAAAGTAGGTTCAAAAGGTAATTCCAAATCAAAACAAAAAATCCCCCAATTTAAATCTTTTTCTTTTAATTTTTTTAAATCTCTTACAAAAAATAACTTATTACCTATAATTTTTAAATTTTTATCAACAAAATTGAAAGTAATCTGCTTTATATTGTTATCATTATACAAATAAATTTCTTTAAAATATTGAATATTTTCTTGATTTACTGAATATCTATCTACAGTAAAAAACAAATACTTTTTATTATTAATTTCAAATATATTAAGTTCAGAGATATTATGTAATTTTTGATAAATATTTAGTATATTATTAAAATAATCAATATTAATATTGTTGTTGCTCAGATTTTTCTCCATTAAAAATTCCCTTCCTATCTTATCTATATAATAAATACTAACTAATTTATAAAAAAAATATATTACATAGTTTTTATTTAGAAATTCAATTTATTATACCTGCTCAATTACAAGGATAGAAAAAAATATTGTTGAAAAATAAAAATGTAGCAAAATAAAAAAATAAAAAACTTAAAGGGGGATTAAATAATGAAAAGAATATTAATAGCATTTGATGGCTCTGAAAATTCCTATAAAGCAGTTGAATTTATTAAGAATTTAATAAATAATTTAAAAGAAAAACCAGAAACTATAGAACTAATAAGTGTTATTCAAGTAATAGATCTACCAGAAATTCCTGAAAACCAATCCCTAATATCTTACTACAAAAATTATTATAAAGAAAAACATGAAGAAATTATAAAACAAAACCCAGAATTTAAGTCAGTTATCCTAATAGGTAATGTAGCAAATGAAGTAATAAATTATTCAAAGGAACATAAGGTAGATTTAATTGTAGTAGGAAAAACAGGAAAATCCAAATTAGAGCAATTTTTACTAGGTAGTGTCTCTAAAAAAATAGTAGATCATGCACAAACTAATGTATTAATAGTTAATTAACTAAAATACTAATAATTCATAATAGTTAATATAAATCATAATGTTTTCAGTACAAATAAGTACTTATAACCGAGCTAATACTTTAAAAGAAGTTTTAATATCATTAAACAATCAAACTATTGATAAAAACCTTTATGAAGTAATAGTAATAAATGATGGCAGCACAGACAATACAGAAAAAATCGTTAACGAATTAATAAATAAAGTTAATTATAATCTAATTTTAATAAATCAGGAACACAAAGGCTTACCATTCGCAAGAAATAATGGAATCTTAAATACTAAAAAAAAATATGTTTTATTTATAGATGATGATGTCTTAGCAGATAAAAATTTAATAATAAATCACTTAAAAACCTATGAAAAGTACGGGGAAAGAATAGTAGTAAGGGGATGGGTTAACCATATAAAAGAACTAAAAATCCCTGAAAAACCAAGATTTAATATAGCTGACTTTTCTACTTCTTTCTTCTGGACAAGTAATGTATCAGTAAAAAGAGAATACATAATAAAAGCGGGTCTATTTTGCGAAAAATTCCACAAATACGGATGGGAAGATATCGAAATGGGTTATAAATTAAGAAAACTCGGACTTAAATTAATAATTAATAATCAAGCTATAGGGTACCACTATAAACCCAATACAATAAATATCTCAAATATAGATAATATCTTAAAAATAGAAGAATACAAAGCTCTCAGTGCTAAAATTTATTATTCAATGTATAAATCTTTACGAGTGAAATTAGCAGTGGGATTACATGCTAAAAAATTCTATAAACTCCTTTATGATCTTGGATTATATAATTACTTATATAATTTTTTAACAAAAAATAATAGTAATAACAATAATTTAACGAATCTATTAAATAGAGTTAGTCTAAGTTTATTAAAAAAACTACACTATTACAAAATTCTATAAAATTCTATAAAATCCAATAAAATCCAATAAAAAAGGATGTGGAAGATTTATGAAAATAATAGAAACTGATATAGTAAATGAAATAAAAAATAGCTATATTGAATATTCATTAAGTGTTTTATTAAGTAGGGCGTTACCTGATGTAAGGGATGGTTTAAAACCAGTACAACGTAGAATATTATACGCAATGTACGATATGAATTTATTACCAAATAAGCAATATAAAAAATGTGCTTCAATAGTAGGTGAAGTATTAGGAAAATACCATCCTCATGGAGATACTTCAGTTTATGAAGCTTTAGTGAGATTAGCTCAGGATTTTAGTTTGAATTATCCCCTAATCTTAGGCCAAGGAAATTTTGGATCCATAGATGGAGACCCTCCAGCAGCTTATAGATACACCGAAGCTAAATTATCTGAAATAGGAGCTCTAATGCTTAAAGACATAGAAGAAAATACCGTAGATTTTAAAGCTAATTTTGATAATAGTTATCAAGAACCTATAATCTTACCTTCCTCTTTTCCTAATTTATTAGTAAATGGTTCAATGGGAATAGCAGTAGGTATGGCAACAAACATACCCCCACATAACCTTACAGAAATTGTAAATGCTATAATCCATATAATAGATAACCCTAAAGCTAATATTAAAGATATATTAGAGTTTATAAAAGGTCCAGATTTCCCCACTGGCGGAATAGTATATACCTCTAAATTAATTAAATCCATATACTCTACTGGTAAAGGAATCTTAAAAATAGAAGGTAAATACAAACTTGAAAACATAAATAAAAAACAATACTTAGTTATCTATGAAATTCCTTACTCTGTTAATAAATCTAAATTAGTAAGAGAAATAGCAGAAGCTATAAAAGATAAAAAATTGCCATATATAACAGATATAATAGATCAAAGTTCACATGATGATATCAGAATTTTATTAGAACTAAGAAATGATGTAAAAAATGAAGAAGAAATAGTAAATTATTTAAGGAATTTTACTTCTTTTAGAATCTCCTTTAGCTTAATGTTTATAGCAGTAAACGGAAACATCCCTAAACAATACAATATTTTAGAATTACTAACAGAATATTTAAATCATAGAATCCAAGTGGTAAAAAGAAAATTAAAAAACTTTTTAGAAAAATCTTCCTATAAAGCCTTTATGTTAAAAGCCTTAATAAAAGCTACCTCCAAAATTGATGAAGTTATAGAAATTATTAAAAAAAGTGAAGACTATACAAAAGCTAAAGAAAATTTAATTAAATTCCTATCAATAACCGATAAACAAGCTAAATACATACTACAATTACAATTACAAAGATTAACTAAATTAGAAATTGAACAGCTACAAAATGAATATAAGCAACTATTAAATAAAGTTAAAGAATACTCAAATATCTTAGAAGATGAACAAAAAATAAAACAAATAATTAAAGAAGAATTAATAGAATTAGCTAATAAATATGGAAAAGAAAGAAAAACACTAATAGCAGATAAAGATAATTTTAAATCTATAAATATTGAAAAAGAAATACCTGAAGAACAAATATTATTATTATCAACGAATGATAAATATCTTTATTTAGTTAAATTCCCTAAGTTTGAAAAAACATTAATATCTTTCTTTAATACATCTATCAAAATAAACAATATAAATATTCATTCTAATAAAGATACAATTTTAGCTTTTCTTAATAATGGAAAACTTTCCAAAATAGATATAAATAAAATAGATGAAAAAGGAATATTTATATCTAAATTACTCAAACAAAATGATCATAATCTTAATATAATTAAAACTCACACACTATCCTCCTCAATTAAAAATTATTATATCTTAGTACTAAGTAAGTATGGACTAACTAAATTAATAGATGGTTTAGAATTAACAGAATTTAATAGAATACAAACTTATATTAAATTAGATCAAGAAAATCAAGACGAAGTTATATTTATAGATCTAATAAAAAAACAAGAAATAGAAAATAAATATATTGTTATACTAACAAATGGAGGCTACATAACTAAAGTAAAATTAACCGAAATTCCAATTTACTCTAAATCAGCTAAAGGGGTACTACTAACACAACTAAAAACTAATGATTATATAACTTACAGTAACATAATAGATATTTCCTTATTAGATAAAAATTATCTTATCCTTTTAGATACAAACAATAATTTAATAGAAATAGATCTGAACGCAATAAATTTTCTCAAAAGAGGAAAATTATTAACTAAAAAAGAAAAATTAATTGAAAAAGAAATAAAATCAAATGCTATTATTAACAACAAATTAGCTATAATTTATAATATAGATTCAAAAATAGACTTCATCCGTGATTATAAAGAAATAACAAAACTAAAAGAAGCAATAGATACAAATAAAAACATAAATTTTATGGAAATTAATAAAAGTGTCTTAAAAAAGGTTTATCAATAACAGCAAAAACTAAAATAAAAATAAAAAGCAGGAGGAGTAGAATAAATGGAAGTATTAATTCTATTTGGAGCACCAGGTTCAGGTAAAGGTACACAAGCTAATAAAATCTTAGAACTATATCCCTCATCTGTCTACATTTCGACAGGAGATATCTTAAGAGAAAATATAAAACAAAATACAGACTTGGGTAAATTAGCTCAAAATTACATATCTCAAGGGTTACTAGTACCCGATGAATTAATCAACTCCATGATAGAAAATAAAATAAAAAATCTAAGTAATAATATTGATTTTCTAATCTTAGATGGATACCCACGTTCAACTAATCAATTAGAATTTCTACTTAATTTAATCCCTTATCAATCTACAAAAGTAATATACCTAAAAATAGATCTTAAAGACGTTATAAATAGAATAGTTTATAGAAGAATCTGTCCTAAATGTAATAAAATTTATCACCTGATTTATAATAAACCTCAAATTAATGAAACCTGTGATAATTGCAATACAAAATTAATACAAAGAGAAGATGATAAAGAAGAAATTATAACAAATAGATATAAAGTTTATCTAAATCAGACTTTACCAATAATAAATAAAATTAAACAAATGAATATTAAATTTATAGAAATCCCAGCAGACAAAGATATAAATGAAATTTTTAATAATATAAATGAGTTTATAAAAAATTAAATTTTCTTAAATATAGAAAGATTTAACTATACCATAATTTTTTCAATCCAGTTATTATCATTTTAACGGAAATAGATAATAAAATTATTCCTAATATTCTATTAGCAGAATTTAAGCCAGTAGTGCCTAATTTATTTAAAATCTTATCAGAAAAGATCATAAAATAATATGCAATAATTAATGTAATAATAACAGATAAAACTACCAGAATTTTTTCAAAAATAGTGGATGAAGTAGAAATAAATACAATGATACTGGACATAGTAGCTGGACCTGTTAAGGTAGGGATAGCTAAAGGTACTACCCAAACAGCTTGCTCTTCTATTAATTTTTCTCTTACTTCCTCACGCTCTTCTTTAGTAGTTTTAATATCAGTAAAATGAGCATTTAACATATCATAAGCTAAAATAAATAATAAAACTCCACCAGCAACCTGAAAAGCGTTAATATCTATTCCCAAAAAATCCAAAATATTCTTACCCATAAATGCAAATAATAAAACAATAAAAATAGAAAAAACTACAGCCCTATAAGCTATAGTTTCTCTTAATTTTTTAGAAGCACCAGTAGTAATAGCTATAAATATTGGAATTACGCCTACCGGATCTACTATTATAAAAAAAGTTACAAAAATCTCTATAACCCTTGATAAATCCATAAAATCACCCTCTCTTTTTAACTAAAATAGAAATAAAAATTAAATAAAACTAAAAACTAACTAAAATTAATTTAAATCTATTTTAATTTAAATTTAAAAAATATTCTTTAAAGATAACATTTATAATACTTAAAAATATATCAGAATATTTGTTTTTATTATTATTGTATAAATCAAATATAAAAGATTTTAGTATATAAAAATCCTCAACTTGATTAAAAACTAAATAAAACCTATAATTAATTTCATAAGATTTATTAAACTTCAAGAAATCTATAAGCAATTCACTATTT
>Ga0197143_1002146_pt1 | contig 15115 bp, 11 predicted proteins | sample GBS70_MetaG_FD_148603 | JGI IMG/M metagenome (GOLD analysis project Ga0197143, IMG submission 148603) | Sediment microbial communities from Great Boiling Springs, Gerlach, Nevada, United States - GBS 70_MetaG | ecosystem: Environmental > Aquatic > Thermal springs > Hot (42-90C) > Sediment...
AACCAGTTTAAAGGACATCCTGACAATTGATGGAAAAAGGGTTGATGTGAGGGTAATTGATGAAAGGACGGTCGAATTCATTCTTCCAAAAAAGTTCGCTCCGTTTCTTGCAAGCGTGGGAATGCTTTCAATTCTTCCTTCCCACATACTGAGAAAGCCTTATGAAGAGAAAAGGTTTGAAGCCTTCTGGAACATAAATACGCCTCCATCAAGTATAATCGGGTCCGGACCTTATAAAATGGTGGAATATGTGCCGAGTCAGTTCATAAGGTATGAAAAAAATCCCCACTATTATTTAAAAGATGAAAAAGGGGAGAAACTTCCCTATATTCCCAATCGCCTCCTTTTAATAGTGTCTGATACAAATACCCAGTTTATAAAGTTCAGAAGTGGTGAGATAGATATTTACTATCCCAGAACGGAGGAGATACCGGAGATAAAGAGAAATGAGGAGAGGATGAGGATAAAAATAAAAAAACTCGGAGTCTCAACAGGTGTTGAGTTCTTTGCATTTAACCTCAATCCGAGGAGGTATGAAGGAAAGAAGGATGCTTATAAACTGAAATGGTTTTCCAGAAGGGATTTCAGAATGGCGATTGCCCTCTCAATAGATAAAAATCATATGATAAGGGCTGCCCTTGGTGGAATCGGAGAACCTGCGATTTCTTATGCCAGTCCTGAAGAAAAAGATTTTTATAACAGTTCTTTAGTGGATTATGAGTTCGATCCGGAAAAGGCGAAGGAACTACTTTCATCAATGGGTTTCAAAGATATAAACAATGATGGCTGGCTTGAAGACCCCGAGGGAAACAGGGTGGAATTTGACCTTTTTACAAACTCAGGAAACAAAGAAAGAGAAAGTATATGCACTATATTTGTTGAGGACATGAAAAGGATTGGTATAAAGGTGAACTTCAAACCTATTGAGTTTAACACCCTTGTTGAAAAACTCCTTTCCAACTTTGAATGGGACGTCGTGTTGATCGGGCTTACAGGGACTATGGAACCTCATAATGGAGCAAATTTTTTGAAGTCTTCGGGAAAGCTCCATTTATGGAATCCGATGCAGAAAAAACCCTCCACAGAATGGGAAGCTGAGATAGACCGTTTGATTGAAAAGGGAGCAGAAGAGCTTAACAAAGAAAAGAGGGCGGTTTATTATAAAAAGATTCAGGAAATTATACACAGGGAAATTCCTATAATACCAACGGTGAGGCGTGAGATTTACATTGCCTGGAAGGAAAACCTTGAAAACTTTTATCCCACTATCTGGGGAATATATAAAGACGAGTGGATAAGGTTCAGGGAGTAGGTGGTCTATTTAACTGGTTTTGTTCCTTTCTCTTCCTCCAAAATTTTCTGGAAATTTCCCATATTTTTAAAAATTGCGTGTTATATCGCGAAGGGAGAGAACCGGAAAAATGAAGGGAAAACGGATTTGAAAAAAGCGAGCATTGAGGGATTTTCACTTTCTACACCAGAAATTTCTCCACCCGCTCAATCTTCGCTGGCTTTCTTCTTCGGGGATGAGAACCAGAATGGAAAATCCGATTATACCAGAGGTGTTCTCTCCGTAATTCCATTTCTTGAGTGTACTGCCCATATAGATCATGACCAGGTTGTAAGTGTTTTATTTTTTTATCTTTTTTGGCGAATGGGATATGGTGGTAAATTGGAATTATCTTATCCAGTATAATCAAGGGAAGATGAGTATGTCTCCTTTCGTGTTTGTGAGAAGGGATTTCGATTTTTGGTAAGCCCTATTTCCATTCCTATATCTTCCGAAGTGTGCTCTCTTTAAGTGGGAGGTATAAATCCACCTTAAGGCACTGTTTAAGAAGTCTTCTTTTTCCATTGACTTCAAAACACTCTCTATCCCCGAAAAACTGACTTCCTTATCCAATTTTTATCCCGTTTAACTCAAATCTCCACTCCCCCTGGTAATGATGTGTATGTGAATCAACATTTTATTTTTTGAAGATATTGATTACTTCATCCCCACGGATATCCCTCGTTCGGTGAAGTTTAAGTTCAACGGTTCATATCTCTATGTGTCGAACTGGAAGGCAAAGAGCGAAGGCCTGGGAATCGCAGTTTTTGACTATTGATCTCTTTTCACACTTTCTCGAAGAACTTCACTTCTATTAACTTTTTAAGTGCGAATATTCCGTCCTTCACCTTTATTTTTTTACCCGCCTTTCTCGGGAAGTAAGAAACTGGAAGTTCATAAATTTTTATTCCCCTCTTCAGAAGTTTTGCAGTGATTTCTGGCTCTATCTCAAACTTTTTGCTTTTTAAATTCAGCGCTTTGAGAACATCGGTTCTGACGAGTTTGTAGCAGGTTTCCATGTCTGTGATTTTTGAACCGAAAAGGAGATTTGTCATGAATGTCAAAAAAAGGTTTCCAATATAAAAGAGTAGGGAGCCTTTCTTTTTTGAATTCAAAAATCTTGAGCCATAAACTGCAATTGCATTTTTTTCAACTGCATGGTTTAAGAGGACTTCTATCTCTTCGGGAGGGTATTCCAGATCTGCGTCCTGAATAATCGTGTATGTAGAACTTGCATATTCAATTCCTGTCCTTATGCTTGTGCCCTTTCCCATATTTCTTTCGTGTCTCAAAAGTTTGAAGAACTTCTCCCTGTAGTCCCTCAAGAATTCGTATGTTCCGTCGGTTGAACCATCGTCAACGATAATCACTTCCCATTTGTTCTTAATGGCGAGGGGTTTTACCCTTTCAATAATTTCTGAAATCGTTTCCCTTTCATTATAAACTGGCATGATCACTGAAAGAACGCTCATTTTTCACCTTTTACCATCTCTTTTAAACCCTCTTTAGCAGATTCTATGTGCCTTTTTCTTTCCCGAATTTCTCTTTCAATATTTTTCACCCTTTTTAGCAGGTCTTTTAATTCTGATCCGATAACCTTTTCTGAATAGAATTTCTCCTTCCTTTTGAGATTTTTTTCAATATCAAATACCTCCATATCCTTAAAATCTATGTTTAATCCCGAAAGTTTCCTTACGGCAAATTCCACATCCTCTTTTGTTATGTTGCTGAAATCCCTACCTTCCCTCATCAAATCCATCACAAGAACCCCGGTTATTCTGTGAGCAAGCCTGAAGGGGATTTTGTATTTAAGGGACAAAACTTCAGCGAGGTCAATCGCCTGAACGAAGTATTGAGAAATTTCCTTTTTTACCCTTTCTAACTTGAGTTTCGTTGAAGAGATGAACTTCTCAGCCACTGGAATGGAAGAAAGAACCAGTTCCAAAAACTTCCACCACAGTACCTTTAATTCCTGAAAATCCTGATTGTATCCCGATATTCTTCCCGCTGTTATGTTTCCCATGCACCCAAAGATTGAAATCGCCTCGTCCGCCCTTGCTCTCAAAAGCTCCATGGGAGAGACATTCTTTTTCTGGGGCATTGCTGAACTTGTGTCTGTAAGTCTATCAGGAAGTTCAATAAGTCCATATCCCATTGAGGAAAAATAAATGATGTCCGATGCGAGGCGCGAGAGGGAAATCATAACCTGAAGCATGGGAAAGGAGGAAAAAAGGAAAAAATCTCTTGAAGAGACTGCATCAATTGCATTTTTCATTATTCCTTTAAATCCAAGAATCCTTGCGGTCCATTCCCTTTCAAGCGGAACCCCCGTCCCGGCAACCGCACATGCTCCCATGGGAGAAAGGTTTAACTGGTCAAAAAAAAGAATTCCGCTTTCAAGGGCTCTTATCAAAGGATGGGCATGGGAAAGGAGGTAATATCCAAAGGTGGTCACCTGGGCAGGCTGAGAATGAGTAAAGGCTATAAAGGGAGTTTTGAAATTCTCCTTTGCCCTTTTGAGGATGGTTTTTAAAAGAGAGATGGTGAGTTCACAGAACAACAGAAATTTTTCTCTCATAAAGATCCTTATATCAGCAACGATGTGGTCGTTTCTGCTTTTTCCGATGTTTATGTATCCTCCCTTTTCTATTCCAATTTTTTTAATAAGGTAGTTTTCTATTGCGGGATGGATGTCATAAAACTCTGGAGAATCCACAAATAAGGACGATTCAATCTTTTTTCTCAATTTTTTATCGCTTCTCGCTGAGTCAAGAGCCCTTAGAATGGACTTCAGAGTGGAAGCATCGATCGCGCCAGCCTTCTCAAGAGCGAGTGCATGGGCAGAAAGCACATCCAGTTCAATGTCGAAGAGGTCCCTGTCCTCTTTAAGAGATGAAAGATATGAAGAAATTTCTTTATCCTGCTCCTCTTTTAAACTTCCTCTGAACAGATACTTTCTCTTCAACGTTTCTTCTTCAGTTCCTTTTCTCCAAATATGTAAAAGGCAGAGGGAACCGCAATTGAAATAGAGGAATAAGTTCCTGAAATAAATCCTATAAGAAGAACAAAGGCAAAATCATGAATAACACCCCCACCCAATATGAGAAGGGCTATCACTGCAAGAAGGGTAGTTCCTACTGTGAGAAGTGTTCTTGAAAGGGTCCTATTTATCGCAGAGTTTATTACCTCCTTCTCCGGCTTTCCTTTTTCCTTCCTCCTCATCTCTCTGATTCTATCACATATAATTATTGTGTCATTCACTGAATATCCTGCTATGGTAAGAAGTGCTGCAAGGATGACAAGGTCAATTGGAATGTTAAAAATTGATATTGCCCCGAGAGATATAAAGATATCGTGGACGAGAGCGAGTATGGCACCAATTCCGAATCTGAATTCAAACCTCAACGTAATGTAGATAAGCATTGCTATCACTGCTGATATAACCGAAAAAGTCCCCTTTCTTCTCAGGTCCCTCCCAACCTTCGGACCAACCATCTCCACCCTTCTTATTTCAAAGGAACCACTTCCAAAGGTCCTTTCAAGGCTTTCCATTACTTCTTTTTTGAAATTCTCAAGTTTTTCCTGAGGAACTTCTGATTTGATAATGAATTCACCCTTTCCCTCAAAATTCTGTATGTTTAAAGAAAAACTTACATTATTTAGTGCCCTTCTCACTTCGGAGATATCTATTTCTTTTTCTGTTCTCACCTGAAGGAGGGCTCCTCCGCTGAAATCCAGCCCGTATTTCAAGCCTTTTATTCCAAGTGAGAAAAGGGAAATCAGGATCAAAAGGATAGATAGACCAATAAAGTAGGGAAATTTATCTGTCCATTTGATATCCAGATTCGGTGGAATGAACTGAAGCATCTTCATACGCTTATCTCCCTCAATCCTGTTTTTGTGAGAAGGTAATCGCTTATAACACGGGTTACAAACACTGCAGTGAAGAAGTTCACAAGTATTCCCACCGTAAGAGTTACAGCAAATCCTTTTATTGGTCCTGTGCCAAACTGGAAAAGTATCGCAGCAGAAACGATTGTGGTGACGTTGGAGTCAAATATTGCGGAGAACGCCCTTTCATAACCTGCTTCAAACGCTGCCCTCACAGTTTTTCCGGTTCTCAATTCCTCTCTTATTCTTTCTATTATAAGGACATTTGCATCTACCGCCATCCCGAGGGTGAGGACGAGTCCGGCTATCCCAGGAAGGGTGAGGGTGGCTTCAAAAAGGCTCATGATTGCGATGATGAAAATAAGATTTAGAATTAGAGCAAGGTCTGCAATTATTCCAGAAAGTTTATAGTAAATCGCCATGAAGATAATCACGAGAATGCCTCCGACGACTGTAGCTATCATTCCCTTTCTTATTGAATCCGCTCCTAAAGAGGGACCCACTGTTCTTTCTTCTGCTATCTCAATGGGAGCAGGAAGGCTTCCCGCCCTCAGGGTAATTGCAAGGTCATGTGCTTCCTCTGAGGTGAACCGTCCCTCAATTATAGCCTTTCCTCCAGGTATTTTTGTTTTTATCCTTGGTGCGGATTTAACCTTTCCATCAAGAATTATTGCGAGCCTTCTGCCTACATTTTTTCCGGTTATTTCCTCAAAAATTTTTGCTCCGATAGAATTAAAAGTAAGAGTCACATAAGGTTGTCCGAACTGTGTGTCAAATCTCACCCTCGCATCATCTATTGTGTCTCCTTTTAAAAGGGTTTCTGCCTTTAAAAGATATGTCCTGTAACTTTTTGTTCCCGTTTCAGGATGATGTATCTCTTCTATAAGAATTTCGTTTCCCTCTGGAATTTCGTCTTTTATGGATTCTATAAATTTTGAAAGCTTTGTAAAGCTTCCCGACCTCAAAAAGGGACTGTGGATGAGTCTTCCTTTTTCATCCTGAACTTCTTCATACTGAATAGTGATTCCTTCAGGAAGTCGGTCCGCAAGGGTCTCGATGAAGGTATTTCCATCATCAACAAGTTTGAACTCAAGAAGCCCGGTCCTTTTTATTAAAGATTTTGCCCTTTCCGTATCTTTTATTCCAGGCAGTTGAACGACAATCATATCATCTCCATATTTCACGATTGTAGGTTCTACCACCCCGAACTGGTCAATACGATTTCTTATAGTTTCAAGAGCCTGTTCCAGAGCCTTCGTCTTTATATCGGTTTTTTCAGAAGGTGGCAATTGAAAGGAAATTTTCAGGGTTTCATCGGAAACGGAAGTAGAGGAAATTTTTAAAAGGGAGTGAACCTGTCGTGCTATGTCTGATATTACATCAATATCTGAACCTGCTGCAACACTTATCTCCAGAAGAGTTTCAGAAGCTTTTACTTCCCTTACTTCTATTTTTTCCTCTTCGAGTTTGGAAGAGAGGGACCTTCCTAACCTTTCCATCACTTCTTTTAGCACTTTATCGGACTGAACCTGAATGACAAAATGGGTTCCTCCCTTAAGGTCAAGTCCCAGCCTAACCTTTTTTTTGAGGAAAAGGAACCTTATCTCCGGAGGGATTTCACCGAGAAAATTTGGAAGAGCAAGATATACTCCAATAATTACCGAAATTATCACCAGCCAGATTTTCCAGTTGATTCCCCTCACTTTTTCTCCTCCTTTTTCTCTTCAAACCAGTATCCCTGAATATGGGATTTATCAATTTTGATTTTCACATCCTTATCGATCTCAAGGAGAACTGTCCTGTCGGAAATTCCTATTACCTTTCCGTAAATTCCCGAAGATGTTATCACTTCATCCCCCTTTTTAAGTTTCTTCAGAAATTCCCTGTGGGATTTTATCCTTTTCTGTTGGGGTCTTATAAGTAAAAAATAAAAAATCAGGAAAAAGAAAATGAGAGGGATAAGAAGCTGTCCCAATCCTGTTGCGGGCTGGGATTGCCCTATGATGTTAGTCAGAATCGTCTCTTTCATCCTTATCCTCTTCAAAGGGGTATATTTCAAAAAACCTCTTCATGAACTCTCTGTATCTCTTTTTAACAATAGCCTTTCTGATTTCTTTCATCAAGGAAAAATAAAAATGAAGGTTATGAAGGGTGTTGAGCCTCATCGCGAGGATTTCATTGTTGTGGAAGAGATATCTCATGAAGGATTTTGAAAAATTTTTGCAGGCATAGCACTTGCATTCAGGGTCAACAGGCGACGGGTCCTTTTCATAAATTGCACTTTTTATCAATATTTTCCCTCTGGAGGTGTAAAGGGTTCCATTTCTTGCGTTTCTTGTTGGAATTACGCAGTCAAAGATGTCAACCCCCATTGAAACAGCCATAACGATTTCCTGAGGCTTTCCCACTCCCATCAAATACCTTGGGCTCTCTTCGGGTAGCAGGTCTGTAGTAAACTTTAGCACTTCAAACCTTGTTTTCAATGGTTCGCCTACGCTAAGTCCTCCTATTGCATAACCATCAAAGCCAATGGATATGATCTCTTCCGCACTTCTTTTCCTTAATTCCGGATAGATTCCTCCCTGAATTATTCCCCACAGAGAAAATATATTACCCTTCCACGCCCTCTTACATCTTTCAGCCCATAAAGATGTCCTCTTTGTTGATCTCTCAACCTCTTCAAAGGATGCCGATGAGGGTTGAAGGTCATCAAGAATCATTCCCACATCGGGCATGAGGTCCTTTTGAATTTCAATAGAGAGTTCAGGAGTAAAGAAATGTGTGCTTCCATCTATGTGGGAGTGAAATTCTATTCCATCGTCCGTGACCCTTCTGAGCCTGGTAAGGCTGTATATCTGAAATCCCCCACTATCTGTAAAAAATGGACCTTTCCATCCCGTAAATCTATTGAGCCCGCCCATTTCCTTTATGGTTTTTACCATCCCCCTGATGTACAGGTGATAGGTATTTGATATGAGCACTTCTGCGCCAGTCTTTTTAAGTTCTTCCGGGGTTATTCCTTTTATCGTCCCGAGACTTCCAACTGGCATAAAAGCAGGAGTTTTAATCTCTCCATGGGGAAGAAAGAGACATCCGCACCTCGCAAGGGTTCCTTTATCCCTTTCTTCTAATTTGAAGATCTCTTTACGAACTTGCACTGCGGATACCTCTCACACCCTGTAAAAATTTTTCCCCTTTTTGAAATTTTTTCCACAAGGTCGGCTCCGCAAGAAGGGCACTTTTCTCCCGTCTTATAAGAGGAAGTCCATTTGCATGATGGATAGGATGAACATGCGACAAACCTTTGACCTTTTTTTGTCCACCTGACCAGAAGAGATGAACCACATTGAGGACATTTTCCATCTATCTTTTCATCAGAACGGAGGACTATTTTGCCGTCCTTTTCTTTTTTGAAATCGGATGAAAAACTGCATTCCGGATAATTTCCACAGGCTACAAATTCACCGTTTTTGCCAATTTTTATTACCACCTCTCCCCCACATAAAGGACACTTGATGTCAGTTTTTATACCCTTCCCCTTTAATACCTCTATTTCTTTTTCTGCCCTTTCAAGGTATTGTTGAAGGAGAGAATAAAAATTGGAAACGGTATGTTTCCACTCTTCCTCCCCCCTTTCTACCAGGTCCAATTCCCTTTCCATTTTTGCTGTAAAACCTGTATCCATTATATCAGGGAAATGCTGAAGGAGAAGGTCGCAAACCACATTTCCAAGGGTAGTGGGATAAAACCTGCCATCCTGAACTTTAACATACTTCCTTTTTTTGAGTGTCGAAATAATTGTAGCGTATGTTGAAGGTCTTCCTATTCCTTTTTCCTCCAGTTCTTTTATAAGAGTGCTTTCATTATATCTTGGAGGAGGTTTTGTCCAGTGCTGTTCCGCCTTGATATCAACGGGTTTTAAAACCTCTCCTTCCTCAAGCAATGGAAGAAACCCCTCTTCTTCCCCTTCCTCTTTTTCCTCCTCATAAATCTTTCTGAATCCCTCAAAGATAAGCCTTGAGCCTGATGCCTTAAAGGTCCAGTCTCCGCAGAGGAGGTCTGCAGTCACAGTTTCATATACTGCAGGGCTCATCTGGCATGCGAGGAACCTCCTCCATATAATATCGTAAAGTTTATGTTCGTCTTTTGAAATATAATCTTTTATTGAAGAAGGAAGAATGTTTACATCCGCTGGTCTTATTGCTTCGTGGGCATCCTGTGCTGATTCCTTGTTTTTGTAAATTCTTGGATTTTCTGGAATATATTCTCTTCCAAATTTTTCCTCTATCAGTTGCCTCACCTTACGAACCGCTTCCTCCGCAATTCTCACCGAATCAGTCCTCATGTAAGTAATCAATCCAATTCTTCCGAAGGGACCCGCCTCAACGCCTTCATACAATGTCTGTGCTATCCTCATTGTCCTTTCCGCAGTGAAACCGAATTTTTTGAAGGCATCCTGTTGAAGGGTGCTTGTGATGTATGGAGGTGGTGGATTCACTTTTCTTTCCTTTTTCGTTACTCTGTGAACCACAAAATCCCTGTCTTTTATTTCCTCAACTATTCTTTTTGCCGATGACTCATCCGGAATCACATCTTTTGTCTTGAGTTCGGCTGAAAACCTTTTTCCCTCTTTTTCAAACACTGCAGATATGGTCCAGTATTCCCTGGGAACGAATGCTTCTATTTCTTTTTCCCTCTCCACAATAAACTTTAACGCTACGGATTGAACCCTTCCTGCAGAAATTCCCCTCTTGATTTTATCCCATAGAAGGGGAGAGATTTTGTATCCCACGAGCCGGTCAAGAACCCTTCTTGCTTTCTGGGCATTGTAAAGGTTCTCGTCAAGTGCCCTTGGATTGTTTATCCCCTCTTTTACCCCTTTTTCGGTAATTTCATGAAAAACTGCTCTTTTTATGATTCCTGAATTTCCTATTTCTTCTGCTATATGCCACGCAATTGCCTCTCCCTCCCTGTCCGGATCAGAAGCAAGAAAAATTTCTTCAGCCCTTCTTGATTTTTCTTTTATTTCCTTTATTTGCTTTTTTCTGGAAGGTATGATCTGATACTCGGGCTCAAACCCTTCTTCTGTCCTTACCCCCAGGCTGGATCGGGGCAAATCCTTTATGTGTCCGTATGAAGCAATTACTTCAAAATCCTTTCCAAGGAACCTTTTTATTGTCTTTGCCTTGGCAGGGGATTCAACGATTACGAGTTTCATGCCTTTCTGAAACCTCCGTTGCTCTTTTTGATCAACCCCTTTAACTCAAGGGATGTAAGAACTTCATAAATGTTTATCCCCTTTTCTTTTAAAACCGACATTGCAGTTTCAGGATAAAATATCTCATCCTCTTTTATGAACTGAAGGACATGTTTTTCTTCTTCTGAAAGGTTTTCGGAACTCCTGATTTGCATGAGAGGATGTCTCAGAACCTCCGAAAGGTCTTCAAAGTTTATAAAGGGATTAGCTCCCTCTTTTATCAATCTGTTTGTGCCCCTGCTCTGTGGAGAGGTGATATTTCCTGGAACCGCAAACACTTCTCTTCCCTGTTCAAGTGCAAACCTTGCGGTTATAAGAGCTCCGCTTTTTTCACCTGCCTCAACAACTATTACTGCAGAAGAAATTCCCGAAATTATTCTGTTCCTCTGGGGAAAATGGGAAGTATGGGGTTCTTCATCAGGCGGATACTCGGAAATTGCAGCTCCGTTCTCGCAGATTTTTTTAAAAAGGTTTTTATGCTCTTCAGGATATATTCTTTTCAAACCGGAACCGAGAACAGCTATTGTTCTTCCGCCCCCCCTCAGAGCTGAGAGATGGACGATTGCATCAATTCCGTAAGCCATACCGCTTACTGCAGTTATACCATTTAAGGCGAGAAGGAAAGCAATTTTTTCAGCCACTCCTTTTCCATACTCAGAAGGATTTCTTGTTCCCACAACTGCCACACATTTTTCATTGCTTTTTATCTCTCCCATAACATAGAGTAAAGGCGGGGGATCTGGAATACTTTTGAGGAGAAAGGGATATTCTGGAGAATCCATTGTAAAAATTTTTATACCGTGCCTTTCTGCATCTTTTATTATCTTCTCAGCCTTTTTTAACACCTCTTTTCTGACTATCTCTTCAATAGAACTTTCTTTCAAAATTCCAGTTTCTTTCAGTTCTCTTTTTGAAAATGAGAAGATATTTTCGGGCTTAATTTCCTTTTCAAGAAGTTTCTTAAAAGTGATAGAGCCCACTCCTTCAACCACGCTCAAAGCAATCCATTCCCTCAGAGACATCTAAACAACTTCCCCTTTTACAAGGTTTCTGTAAGTTTCCCTTTTTCTCAAAATTTTATAATCTTTTCCTTTAACAATAACCTCTGCGGGTTTTGGACGGGAATTGTAATTGGATGCCATCGAAAATCCGTATGCACCCACATCAAGAACAGCTATTAACTCACCCGTGTTTATTTCGGGCAATTCCCTTTCACGGGCGATAAAATCTCCTGATTCACAAACAGGACCCACCACATCGTATTTCTCTCCAGAACTTTCTTTCTTTTCTAAGACGGGAAGGATACGATGATAAGAGTTGTAGAGAGAAGGTCTTATTAAATCGTTCATTCCTATGTCTGTAACAAGGAATCTTTTTCCGTCATTGTCCTTGACATACAAAACCCTTCCGATGAGAACTCCATTATTTCCGACGATAAACCTTCCGGGTTCAATTATGATTTTCGCATCAACACCTTTTAACCCGTCTTTTATAGCAGAGGCATAAGCATCCGGAGAAAGTCCGCTTTCGTCATCTTTATACTGAATTCCAATACCACCTCCCGCATCGATGAATTTCAGTTTTATCCCTTCATCCTTTAGCATCATCCAGAGTTCTCTTATTTTTTTTGAGGCTTCATAAAAGGGATCGGGGCTTGTTATCTGTGAGCCTATGTGGAAATGAATGCCTATGGGTTCGAGAAACCTGCTTTTAGCCATAACTTTGTATAGGGAATAAGCCCTTTCCTGTGGGATGCCAAATTTGGAATTCCTGAGACCGGTGGCAATGTAGGGATGAGTGTCCAGATTTACTTCGGGATTAACCCTCAACATAACCCTTGCTTTCTTTTTAAGTTTCTTTGATATTTCTTCTAATACTTTCAATTCCCCATCGCTTTCACACACTATCGAAAAAATCCTGTTTTTCAGTGCAATCTCAATTTCCTCTTCTGTTTTTCCCACGCCCGTAAAAATGATTTTTCCTGGATTAATGCCTGCACGGAGGGCTCTGTAAAGTTCTCCTCCGGAAACAACTTCCGCACCGCATCCTTCGCTCTTTATTATTTTCAAAATGCCCGCATTTGGGTTCGCCTTCACAGCGTATGCAAGAAGATGAAGGCTTGAGCCAAATGCCTTTTTCAGGCTCCTTATCTTTTCCCTTATTCCGTTTTCTGTATAGACATAAAGGGGGGTTCCGAATTTTTTCGCCAGCAAAGACAGGTCAACATTCTCTAAATGTAGGGTTCCATTTATATATTTAACCATCCTGAAAAACTTATTTATCATCTAAAAAAATTAAAAACAAGTTTTCCTCCTTTCTTCCCATCCTTTTTAACATCTTCCTGTTCGGATTGCATTTAAAAAATCCTGAAATTTTAAATTTTTATTGATTTTATGTTAAAAAATGATTAAAATTAAATCAAAAATTAGGGAGGTGCGAAGATGAAAAAAGAAAAATGGAAAAAGGTAGTAGCAGGAGCGGGTATAATACTCGCTCTCGGGGTTGGGATGGGATGCGCGAAAGAAGAAAAGGGGGGTATGGGCAAAGTGCGGATAGTCGGCACCTCAAACCAGCTCCAGCCGCAGCAGAGATAAAAAGGAGGTGAAGCCATGAAGAAAAAAGGATTGATAGTGATTTATGGGATAATTCTTTCTGGCTTCGCGCTTTTGTTCCTTCAGAGACCAAGGGCTGAAAGCCCGAGTTCAATAAAAATTTCCCTTCTAAAAACAGAGCTCCTTTCTGATAAAAACGGAACTCCTGTCCTCGTAATAGAAGACCCAAAGGGTATTGAAGCAGACCTTGTTAATGTTAATGTTAATAACCCTAATTCTGTATTTGGAGAAGGAGAAGTTCCCGCCGGAGAATACAAAAGGATAAAACTCACATTAAAAAATAAAATAATCTATTCCGGACCGAATCCATGCGGCGGAGAACCTGTTCAGGACAATGAAATTCTCATAGATAGCAATAAAGGAGAAGATGAGGCGATTGAACTATATTTTGCTACTGCTGATGACGGAGGAGGTACCGGATGGTATGCAAATGGGACACAGGAAAATCCGTTTTTTATACAGAATCCAATAAAGGTAGAATCTGCTCAATCAACGGTTGTAAAGCTCATATTCAACACAGCAAACACCCTTCAATGCATTGGTGGTTCACCTGTTTTGATACCTCCTACCATATCAATACTTAATTATGTTGAAAAACCATCCCTCAGCACATGCTCATTTCCGGCAGAATACTGGTTCACACACTTCAACATTGCAACAGGTATTTATCAGGATGGAAGAAGAATAGAACCAACACTTGCCAATCTCTTCAGCAGGACAACCCTTGTATCGGGATGGGGAAAAGTTACCTTTGGAAAACCTCACCAGAACGGTATAGGTTCATGGTATATCTATCCCGGAAAAAAGGCTGAAGAGGGTGGAATGGCTGAACACAGGCATAATCTTTCTTACTACTGTGAAGGAGAACCCGATTGTGAGGATGGATATCACAACCCGATTAATCCTGGAGCGGGAAGTCAGGCGTGGGGTGGAATCTACACCCTCGCAGGAAATAAGGTCATAATGAGCATGGGAGAAGAAACCATAGAAGGCTATCTCTCTGATGACTGTTCCGTTTTTGTAGGTGTTAACATCTCAAAGGATGAGGAAAACGATATTGTATTTGCTGTGAAAGAAGCCCGGTTTGACGCATTCCCAAAAGAAAAATTCGTCATGCTCACTCAAAGGGTTGAAATTGATTACGACCCCCAAACCGGTAAGACATGGATGTTCTGGACATCAAATGAATTCGGGATTATTGATATGAAAAATTATTCCTATTTTGGATGGACAGGAAGGAATCATATTACTGCTGAATACGATGAAAATGGCTCCTTAAAAAACTGGAGGATAAACGAGCCGGGCGAAGACACCGAAAGTTCTTCCTTTGATGAATCCTTCTTACAGATTTCTAATGATGGAATTGTTCAGGTCCCGGACAGCACCAGTTTCGTTGCTATCGGTGCTAACAACAATGGAATAGTTGCAGGAGAAAGTGTGGAGATAAATCCTAAATGGAACCATCACGGAATAAACAGTTCATTTTTAATAAGCGTTAATGAATCGCCCTCAATCTCCGACCTCAACGGAAAATGGATGCTCGTTATGAGAAATTCAGAAGCGAAACCGGGAGGCAATGGATGGGATACAGGAGACGAAATCATCGGATACGGAATTACATACGGGCTTGTTGAGATAAGCGATGGAAAGGTCCAGTCCAGAAGTTTTACCCATAGAAACGCGTTCACAGGAGATATGACATCAGAAGCGGGAAGCGGTGAAACTGTATCAGTTGTCTCTGAATGCTATGAGTCAGGAAAACCGTTAACCACAAGCCCATGCAATGGAATTTCTTTGAATGTGTTTAAAATAATAGGCACCCGTGGAGAAGTCATAGGAAAGGCTGTGCTTGATAAGACCAAAAAGGTGCTCCTTTTATGGGGACCAATTGACCTGAACGATACTCCAGAAGGAGGACAGGAGTTTGAACATAAGGGAGGAAATCCGAGACAATCCATCGGAATTGGTGTGAAAATAGAATAAAAATCATTTGGGGGCCTCAAAAAGAGGCTCCCTTTCTTCTTT
>Ga0197143_1002148_pt1 | contig 15104 bp, 19 predicted proteins | sample GBS70_MetaG_FD_148603 | JGI IMG/M metagenome (GOLD analysis project Ga0197143, IMG submission 148603) | Sediment microbial communities from Great Boiling Springs, Gerlach, Nevada, United States - GBS 70_MetaG | ecosystem: Environmental > Aquatic > Thermal springs > Hot (42-90C) > Sediment...
GGGGCCTTGGTCAACCGCTCCGGCTTTCCCCAACATGCTGGGGGTGAGGGGAAGCCGGAAGCGTTAAAAAACTACCCCCGGCCCGGCGGGGGAAAACTAGACCCTGGCTCCGGGATTGGCCAGGGAGAAAGGAGGGAAAGATGTTAAAATATAAAGTTCGAACATACTGCTCTGAGGGCTTGCCCATCGGGCAAGTGGTAGCCTGGCGGGCCAGATTGGGGTACCCCACTTCTTTGAGCGACTTGCAACAACTTGAAGAAAAGGAAATTGTAATGGAGCCCCAGGTATATATATTTGTATACAATCGCCGCCCCGCTCTTGTAGCGGAATTTGAAACAGGGGGCGGTAGAAGCGAGATTGCATATTACCCATACTCGTCCTTGCCCCAATCATGTAAAAGGGCATTGTACAGAGATGTAGAGGCCCAGGGGGCGCTGACATGGTCGGGCGCCTATAATATTCTGTCGAAATGCCTGTGGCGACACATCGCGTCCAAAAAATTCCAACGATGGCTCCGCAAAGAAGCCAAAGCTCTGGGCCTTGAAATCATCGTAGAATAGGAATAGCGGGGGGCCCCTCAGCCCCCGCTATCTTTTTTCAGGGCCCAGAGTCTTTCCCCACGCCCTCAGCCCCCCGTCCCCTTCCATAAGCTTTGTTTTTTTGTCCATTCGCGTTGCACCACATTGGTGCAGGCAGTATACATAAGCTATCACTCGCTCCTCATGCCCCGCGGGGGCTGAGCTTCTTGGGTATGGGCAATAGGGAAAGCAGTGTCTTTGTCAAATGTGGTATTAAGTTGCGGTACAGTCTGCCGATATACCATTGAGGAAGTTCACTCAACAGGTACTGGAGCAATGCTTCCTCGTCAATTGGCCCCTTGGGCACAAGGTGGAATTCCTCCCGCCACGGATAACACCATGCATCCCAAGCTGCTACCACTTGCGTCCCTTTGGTGTGGCCAATGACAATGTGGGGGAAAGAGAAGAAAGGGCGAAGGGAAGGAGCCTCCTCCAGAGGCATCCAAAGGCCAGAATAACATGTCCAGTAATCTATCCAACCAGGCTTCAAGTTCCGACCAGTTAGAATCGGCACTAAGCCATCCCCTGGCTTACTGACAACCTTGGGATGGCTGCGCACCTCTCGGCTGCGAGGAGCAAAGTGAATTTTGACCAACTGCCCAAGGGGGATACCACTGCGCTCAAATTCCAAAAGTTCAGGGGTCTCAAACCTAATGATTTCCCCCTGGTAGACTTCCTTTTTAACTACTGGCGAAATGGCATCCCAATGCTCATATAGGCTCAGGCCCTTCCCCCCTTTCTCCAAAACCAAAACAACGGCTACAACCTTTCGCCCAGGGAAGGGACGACCAACGCAATACACGGAGAGGCCACCTTCTTGGGATAGAAACTGCCGTAGCAGAGCAAATTCGTCTAAAAGCATCCAGCTTGCTGGAACCACGAAGACAAGTTTGCCTCTAGGGGCAAGGAGGCGCACGGCATGCTCTATGAAAGCTCCATAGATGTTGAACTTGCCTCGCCAAGTCTGGAAGCGCTGCTTGTAAAGTGGTTTCCGTTCCTTGAAGGCTGAGAGGGGATAATGGGGAGCTTCCCCAATAATCCCATAGGGGGGATTGCCCAGGATGATATCAAATTGGACAGGGGCATCCCAGAGGAGGAAATCAGCTTCCAAGATTGTGGCCCAGGGGACAGCTTGCCTGGCCTTGGCCACCACCTCTGGGTCTACATCTATTCCCAAAAGTTCGTGATGGTGGCCATAGCGTTTGGCAAAAGCTAAGAGGAAAGGGGCCCTCCCACAAGCTGGCTCAAGGACACGAACGTGGTCTCTCGTTGGGGAAGCCAAGGAAACGATGAGGTCTACAAGCCACTTGGGAGTTTCAATATACATGTATGTTTCCCGTTTCCGGGTCCAAAGCAATGTTTACGTGCCCATTGGCACTTTGTTCCACAAAGACCCCTCCATGGTCTACTTTCAAGGTGATGGGACCAGGCGGGAGCGGAATGACAGGCATCTTCTTGGCCCGCCGGGCTATTGTGGAATGGTCGGGAATTGGGAGATGAAGATTCAACACTGAACAAATCGCTTTCAGCAAGACCTCCACTTGCCTATATGTAAGACCAAAGCGCGTTTTCAGCAACTTGGCAAGGTAGATGGCGGCATCCGTATATCCCCCATCCCCTCTAATCCACCACACCCCATTGAAGCTGAGCTTGACCTCTCTGGCTTTAGAACTATTTTGGGGGGGGCAGAGCAGAAGGGCGAACTTCGCTGCAAGCATCTGCTCATAAATGCGCCAATTCCGCCTCATATGCCTCATATTGCCCTCCTAAACTCTACGTTTACTTCCCGCCCTAATACTTGGGCTAACACTTGAGCAACAAGCCGTGAGTACTTCGTCTGTAGCGCTTCAGCTGCTGAGGCTTCTATCACCGCTTGGGAGTCAGTCAAGCTCACAAGGCATGTCTGGGCGAAAAGAGCACTGTAAACGCTTCTGGGCACCTTATCCTTTACAATGTCTAAGGTTTTCCTCCAGATCTCACCCAAGATGTCCTCTTCTCCCTCTTCTTTAGGGGGAAGAGAAGGTATGTGTATGGGAAACCTATCGGCCTCTTTAAGCGCTTTCTTTACCCTTTGGTCAGTGTCCCAAAGGCCCTTTCTTAGCCTGTGCACGGCCAGGGCTACCTTTTCCTCATCGCTCCTTCCCTGGCGCTTTGCCACAGAGCGCAATGTGCGCAAGAAAATTTCCCGTGCTTCCTCCGGGGAAAACCCAGCTCCGACCATCTTGTTCGCTATCTCTTGGGCTGCATTTGGGAATACCCCCAATTCCTCAAGGGCCGCTTTTATCTTCCCCCTTCTTTCTTCTTCTTCTTCTTCATATTGGTTATGGTTTATATTATTATGGTTATTGTTAGGGTTCACTTTTACCGAGTCGGTAAAAGTGGTACTCGGTGACCGTGTACCGAGTACCAAAAAGTGGTACTCGGTGGAGAGGAGTTCTTTCCCATCGTACATTTCTACTTCTTCATCGGTGGGGAAGAGGAGGTAGCAATTTGAGGCGAAGGTACCATCGGGCTCACGGAGTTGGGCCCTCAAGAGAACTCTCCTCCCTTCTATTCTCATCTCACAGAGTTCCTTGAGGGCATGAAATATTGCGTTTCGGCTGTAACCGGTGTCCCTTTGAAGCTGCTCAATGCTGGGCCAGCACCACCCATGTTCATTCATCCTCAGGGCCAAAGCCATTAAGACAGCAAGAGTTGCCCCCTTGAACCTATGGAGGTGTTTGAGGAGTTGGACATCAACTTGGATGAACACGGAGTGGTGGGGTTCTTCGAAGAGAGAACGCTTGCGCCCATTAAAAACACTGAACATAACCGCACCTCCCGGCAATTTGAGGCGAGGCGGGCCACAAATTGACAAAGTGGGACATGGTGGCATATAATATAATAGGCGCTGTCAGCCCGCCCCTCCCAGCTTTTTTGCTCTTGCGCCTCCCCCCCGCTGCCGTCCTCAGCGGGGGGCAATTTTTTTCACGGTCCCTCATAGGCCAAACACCACTCATGTAGTTCCTCTAGTTTTTGTGGATTTATCCTGTAACACACACCCCCAGAAGAACGCTCAGCAAAGATATAACCTTTCCGTTTAAGGCGTTGGACAACTGAGTGCAGGCTACTGGGGGAACAGTCGGGGAAATGCTCGCGGAGTTGCTTCATGGAGAATTGGCAACCATCTTGGCTAGCTACGTGGACTATGTAGCGTATCACTTTTGGAGTCACTCTCTTCATTTTTCACCTCCTCACCCTCATTATATAACGGTTTACGCAAATGAGCAAATCGCATGGTTTTCCCTTTCCAGGCCAGCGGGATGTTATATAATGAATTGGGTAGTCCTCTTTTTGGGGGTTGTTGGATGATGGATCTAAAGAAAGCGCTTGAGGCGCTTCGGGCAGCAATTGAATCCGTTGGCCCCGACGCACCTGAGGAGGAGAAGACAGCCCTTGCCCTTAAGTTGAGCATGGCTGGGGTCCTTTTCCTCTTGGCCCAGGCCCATGCTGAGGCTGCCGAAGCGCTTAGGGAAGCCGCCTCGCTCTATGAAGAGGTTGGCCTTCTCATTGAAGCACTCGCCTCCTTAAACAACCTCATCATTCCCCTTAAAGCCCTGGGGCGAGATGATGAGCTGCTGGCCACCTTGGAACGCTGCCTTGCCCTTTATTCTGAGCTCAAGGGAAAAAACATGCCCAAGCCTCCTAGCTTAGGCTACTTTTTGGTCAATGTGGCGTCTGAGTTGGCTCGGTTTGGGCGCGTCAGTGATGTTTACTTTGTGGTGAAGGAGGCCTTGGAAGCTTTGGGAGAAGCTGAGGATGCCATGGCTGAGGCTCAGGCTTACAGCCTTTTGGCTAATGCTTGTTTCATCCTTAAGCGCTTTGAGGAAGGTAGAGAGGCAGCCTTTAAGGCGATGGAGGCAAGCCGCCAGGTTAAGGACATGAATGCTTTGGCCTACAGCTTCATTCTAGCTGCTCAGAACCTTGTTGGCTTAGGAAAATGGAAAGAGGCCGAGAGACTTACAAGGAAAGCAGTTAACCTGTACCGTCAGCTTGGTTCACCCAGGGATTTGGCCCGCTCCCTCTATGTTTGTGCCCTTGTCCTGTTTGAAATGGGGGAATATGAGGAAGCGCTCCAGAATGCTCTGGAATCTTATGAGCTGTGCTCCTCTCTTGAAGAGAGTGAGTTCCTTGCTGATGTTTTGGTTTTGGTTGGCCTCTGCAGTGTGGTTTTAGGGGATTGGAAGCGGGCTCTTTCTTCCCTCAAGGAAGCAGTGCAGCGTTACATCAACCTTGGGCCCCCACCTTATGATTTTGACACCATCTTGAAAGCCTACGCGGAAAGCCTCTTGGCTACCCGTGATAGTTCAGCCCTTCCCACGTACATCGATGGAGTAAATTTTTGGCTCATCCATGGCGGGGTTTTGGACCAAGAGCTAAGGGAGTTCCACCGCACAGTTTGCCAGGCGTTTGGAGTGTTTTAGATGGCTTGTTTCATTGATGAGTTTGATAGGGCCAAAGAAGCCCTCAAGCGCAAGGCTTTTGAAGGTTGGAACCACTGGGTCGTTGCCTTCTCTGGAGGCAAGGATTCAACCAGTGTCCTTATCATCGCTTTGGAAGCTGCCTTAGAGGGCCCGCCACTTGAACGCTTGGACATCGTTTACTGCGATACTGGCGTTGAGATGCCGCCCGTGCGAGATGGGGCAGTATCGTTCTTGGAGAAGCTGCGCAGCATGGAGAAGCTTAATGGGCTTCCCCTTCATTTCCATCACCTTCGGCCCAGACCAGAGGAAAGCTTCTGGGTTTGCCTTCTTGGTCGGGGCTATCCCCCTCCACATCGCTTGTTCCGCTGGTGCACAAGGCGCTTGAAGATTCTCCCCGTGCGCAGGGCTCTTGACAGTATCTACCAGCCAGGGAAGAGCATGACGATAACTGGGGTGAGGTTCGGGGAATCGGCTGACAGGAATTATCGCCTCGGTTATGCCTGTGGGCGGGGTGGGGAATGTGGACATGGGGTCTGGTTTCAGGAAGGGAAGAGGATGAAGATAGGGGTCATGGCTCCAATTGCTTATTGGTCTGAGTGCATGGTCTGGGATTTCCTCAAGGTCTATGCCCCAGCCCTTGAATATGACGTCTCCCACCTTGGGGTTTACCTTGGGAGGAGGCTGCGCTTTGGCTGTTGGATGTGCACAGTGGTGAAGGAGGACAAAGCCCTTGAAGCTATCGCCTCCCAACCGCAGTGGGCTCACCTCAAGCCCCTCCTTTCCTACCGCCACTTCGTCAAGGAGGTTGCCAGCAATCCTTCCAATCGCTTGCCTCGTGGGGATGGGCGCCCTGGAAGGCTCAAGCTGGAAGTGAGGAGAGCACTTTTTGAAAAGCTTAAGGAACTTGAGGCTGAAGTTTCCATCCCATTAATCTCTTCAGAGGAAGAAGAAGCCCTGAAGGAGTTGTGGGCTCAGGAGGTTAAATAGAAAAGGCGGGGGCTGGGGGCCCCCCGCCATTTATTCTATAGTCTCTTCTCTATTTCCTCACATAGCATTTGGCGCCACAGCTCTATTGCTTTGGCAGAGAACTCGTACCGCATCCATGGCGGAGCCTGGGTGTTCTCTTTAACGATTAAACGAAGTCCCTCGAAGTGTGCTCCCCCATACCCAGGCTCCTTTCTGATTGTTTCAATGGCTTTCCTTTTTAAACTTGCTATCTCTTCCTCGGTGAGGGGGATGGGGCAAGAAAACTCCTCGCCTAGCCTGTGGACTATAACTTTTCTTGAATCATAGTCGATGTCACGCACAAACTGGACGGGGTACGTTTTCGCAAGGGGCATAATTGTGAGGGTGACATTGGGGAAGACGAAGCGCAGTATATAGAGGCCCTGTTCGCCCTCACAGGGCTTCACGTAAAGCGAAGCCTTCGGAGGGAGCTTGTGGGTGAGGTAATGGGCTGCGACGCCTACTACCACATTTTTCTCAGCACCCTCACCAATGATGAGGGGGCTGGAGGTGTAGATGTTTTTCCCCTCATCAAATGGGAGAGCTTTGACCTTGCCCTCATGCCCCATTATGACAATGGTTCCTCCTTTGTGTGCCCCCGCGAGATCCCGCAGGGAGTGATAATCGATGTCAGCTATTTTCATCCACCCCCCTTCCTCCGCCACCATTTCGATTTGTCTAAGCACATTGTCGGCCTCGGCGACACATATCCAAACCTGGACGTTTTCGTGGCGGAGGTAGAGGTGTTCGGACGATACGCTTACCTCCCAGGGCCCCAGCCCTTGCAGGACCCGCAACGTGCTTGCAACACGCGCGGGCACTTTCACCTTTGCCTGAGGCCCTCTGCCGGGAAGGGTGAAGGCAACCAAATGGCACCCATCGGTGCCATACACTTTCACCCTATCCCCCTCCCCCCAGACATACACATCCTCAACGATTGTCCTTTGGGGGGTTAGGACAGCTTGCGCCGCTGTGGTTAGAGCCTCCACGAAGCCTTCCACTGTGCCCTGGGGAGGCATAGAGGGAGGGAAAGGTGGACAGGTGTCCGGGTCGGCTATTTCTTCGAGGAGAAACTTCCTCTCACCCCACAAACCATAGAGGCGGCCATTTACTGCCTCTATGGCTTCGATTTTTTCTTGTGGGGCGATTACAACATCCACCTCCTCCCCTATTTGGTTGGGCAATTCTATCCTTATGTAAGCACCCAAGTTCGTGGCTTCAAGGACCAGGTTCCCCCCCTCACTCCTAAGGTGCACCCCCGGCAGAGCAGGGAAGGTGGAGCGGGGTGCACAGAAGGCTTTCACGATCTTGAAGGCCGTCCCAAGAGAAAGAGAGCGGCTGGGGGTCTGCTTCGTTCTCGCCTTAGCCTTAGCCTTTCTCACTAGTAAAAAGGCAGCAGCGAGTTTTAGGTGGAATGGCGCTGATATTTGGCCAAGGCCAAGGGCTTCTATGAACCTGGCCCCATCAGGTTCCTGGGCGATTTCGCCCAGGCGCTTTCCTTGCCACTCCGGGTGCGAACGCACCCGAAGCGGGACAATTGCCTCTTCCGGCTTGTTATATAGTTTTATCAACTCTTCAATCGTAAACATCTCTCCTCCTTTCCCCCTGGCCAATCCCGGAGCCAGGGCATATTTTCTTTCCCCCTGCCGGGCCAGGGGTGGTTTTTAAACGCTTCCGGCTTCCCCTCACCCCCAGCATGTTGGGGAAAGCCGGAGCGGTTGACCCCGTATTAAGTTTTTAAGGTGCAAAATAAAAAGGCCAAGCCTCCCTGAAACGGAAAGCTTGGCCCCAAACGGCAAATATATTATAGCATGATGGTGAGAAGATGGCAACTTTACAAGCCTTCCCTTAGGCAAGGGAAAAGACTTGCATTTTTCCAGTAAGTGTACTATAATATCACCAGCCAGATTACTGTAAGGAGAGGGCTATGAGCAAGAAGTTGACTGCGATAAGTGTTGACGCCCGAGCGGCCCAGAAGTTCCGGGAGCTGGCGAGGCAGACAGGAGAGGGTATATCCTTGTCTGTCCATTTAGTAGCCCTATGCCTTTTAGCGCAGGAACGCTTTGAAGAGTACGTGAAGCTTATTGGCGTTGCCAGCGCCTTTCTTAAGGGCGATCATGGGGAAAGGAGGGATTAAAAGATGGCGATAATACTTACTCCGAAAGAGTTTTCTGAGTTGCCAGTATATGTAAGCCATTGGGTTCCCCCCCCAATAAAGTCGTGCTGTGATATCTGGCTATCGGCTAAGGAAAGAGAGCGGTATGGGCTTGTGTGGCTCTTTGAATGTCCACATGGGCTCTGGGTTCTGATAGGGGCACCGGCGACTGTTCATGGGCCCAGGAAGGCAAAGTGGCATCAAGGGTGCATTCAACTTCCTGAGCAACATAAAGCCTGCCCCTATAAGTTGTACAGAGGGGGGGAATGGTACCTTGAGGTTGAAGATCCCCTTTCTTACTTTTCCCCCAATGTGCCCCTTCAGTATGAAGGGGTGAAGCACTTGGGGGATTTAATAGATGTGCGGTTGACGGCCTCGTACGACAAGTTCGCTGTAAAACTGACCATTGCCGCTTGTCATTCTACTCATTATGTAGCCTACGTAAAATTTATGTTCCCCAATGTAGCCCCCATTACGCATGTTAACTGGGGAGCTTTCTTCATGTTTGAGGTGCCTTTTGATGAGGCACTTCAGAAGTTTGCTTCTCTGGTTGATTGTGTTGTTCCTAAGCCCCCTCCTGACGAATGGGGATATTTCCGTTACCTTGACAATCCTAGAGAGGCTTTAAGGCTTCTAACACCTTAATTAAGGAGGTGTGAGATGCTGGCATTAGATATAAGCCCTGGTGGCGCCTATTTTGTTGCCGCTCGTATAAGGGAGGTGCGCCAATGCCCATGCGGCTTCAAATGGGCTGTTGTTCAAGAGCTCCCGTGCTCCGTGCGGTGGCGTTATGGCGAGAGGGTAGAGATGGTGATAATCCGCCAAGGGCGCTCTCGCACGGGGCGGCATTGGGTAGAACTCCATGATAACGATAGCGTCCTATCAACCGGGTGCTATCAGGAGTTCGTTGCCCTGGGTGATTTCACTCTCGTGCCTCGCGAACTCGCCTTATACCTATTATATGACCTCTATGGGAACAAAGGACGCATTTTGGCGGTGTTTAGAGACCATGAACCTTATTTCTATCATGAGGTGGCTGTAGTAGGGGTACCAGACATGTCGCGATTCCCAAAGGTACCCTTAACCAGAGAATGTGGGCGTTGCGTTCGCCAGCGGTTGCGGACACAGCCAGACTATGTGCAAGGGCATTTGTTCATTAAGAAAGAACGCCAGTGGGTGTTTCCCCGGGCCGGGGTAAGTGTGTGGAGCACCGCTGACGAAGAAATGGTAGTTGACTTCTTCAACCACTCCATTCGGTTCGCGAATGGCAGTCTATTTGTGCGCAGGGATATGGCGTCTCTTTATTTACACAAAGATGGGCGGGCCTATATAAGCTCGCCTGATCATCCAGGCAAAGATATCTATTTGGGCCCAGGAGAATACAATCTGTTTCATCCTTGCCCCCATCGGAGGGGTGTAGATTGACATTACCCCGTCCCAGTGGGGGATAGTGACATGGACCATGAGGCTTCCTTCGCCCGGCGGGACCTTACTATGCCCCCGGCGCTTTGCCCAGCATGTTTAGATCGCATAGCCAGGGAAGTAAATACCCCCCTGACCACCATAATTGTAGTGCTAGTGAGGGGGGCTGGGGAAGTCAAGGCCCTGGCCAGTATGCTGAAGCCTCTGGCCAATTACAAGATCGCGACTTGGAAATTTTCCCCAAAAAGTTTGGACCTTCCGGGTTATTGTCGTCGTCTCCGGGGAAAGAAGAGGATAATCCTGACCTGGGGTTTAGAAGACCTTGATGAAGATAGTCGTTCTTTAGCCTACTCTATCCTCAATCTGGGCCGCGATAAGATAGGGGCAAGTAGGTGCAGCCTTGTCCTTTGTCTTACCGAACCCTTGTATCAAGCCTTAGCTTTTCGCGCTCCCGATTTTTTTGCCATGATTAAATACGTCGCGGTGTTTTAGGAGGTAAGCCATGTGGTTAGATTATAACTATTTGGGAATTTTGGCAGCCAATCAGGGCGATTATGAGAATGCCAGAAAGTTCTTTGAGGTAGCACTGAGTCAAGCCCAAGCTCTTGGGGACATCGCTGGCCAAATTGACGTTCAGATGAACCTTGGCCGGCTTGCTAGGCTTCAAGGGGATTCTGAGGCTTCCCTCGCCCATTATGAAAAAGCTTTTGCTCTAGCCCATGAAGCTCGGTTCCCAGATGACGCCGCCCAAGCCCTTGAGGGCATGGCTGTGACTTACGCTGCCATGGGGGACTATGGGATAGCCTTAGAAATCTTGAAGCAAAGTCTGGAAATTAGGCAGACGTTAGGGGACAGGGTGGCAATAGCCGTAGTCTTGACCAAGATGGCCATGTTGGGGACATTGCTTTTGAAGTGGGACAATGTGGGCGAGTGGGCCTCAGAGGCCCTGGTCATTTTCCAGGCAGTCAACTACCAGGATGTCCACTTAGGCCATCTTTTTATGGCGCTTGGTGAAGCATCTTACCACAGAGACCAGTTCCTCAAAGCGAAAGAATATTTTGAGAAAGCAGTTGAAGTATTTCATCGTAAAAGCTGCGTTCGTGAGGAAGCTGAAGCTCTAACGGCCTTAGCCAAAACGTTGGGTAATTTGGAGATGTGGGACCAGGGGCTTAAGGCCGCCCAGAGAGCTGCGGCGTTGTGGGATAAGCTGGAAGACTCAATGTCTCTAAGCATAGCTTGGAGGGTAGCTGCCGCTTGTGCTTTTGGCTTAGGGCTTAGAAATGTGGGTTTCCAGTATTTCTTTGCCTCTCTTGCTCTTACCCTCAAATTCCCAGAGATGGTTGACTTGGCTTTGGCCGATATCATAACATTGGCCAAGGCGCAGAGAGACCCAGAAGTCATTGTAGCCCTGGGCGAGGCCCTCCGTGAGTTTTCAGAGCTTCCCCCGCTTTTGCAAATGCTCTGCGTTGTTTTCTCATGTGAGCGTGAAAGGGCCTTAGAGGCAGCCAGGGAGTTGGACAAGGCAACTGGGTATCGCTTCCAGCTTGAAGCCTGGAGGAAGACATTAATGCATCCTCAAAGGGGAGGGGAACATGAGCAGGATGTTGTGGGGTGAGCTTCCTGTGCTTACGGCGGAAGAATTATGCCAATTAGCCATGAGTGTGCGAAGGGGGGAGATGGCCCGTCAGCGTCTTTCGTATGATGGTCTTAGCCCAGAGGAGAAGGCCCAGCTAGAAGAGGAAGTTGAGGCGGGCCAACTGGCCATGGAACAGCTGGTTCTTGCGAACTTGCGCTTGGTCATGGACATTGCTGGCAAATACAAAGGCCTGGGCCTTGATTGGGAAGATTTGGTCCAAGAAGGGACGATAGGCCTCATGAGGGCTGTGAAGAAGTTTGACCCTCAGCGTGGTTTCAGGCTTTCGACGTATGCGACTTGGTGGATCCGCCAAGCCATAACGCGGGCCTTAGCTGATCAGAGCGGGAGTGTCAGGAAGCCCTTCTATCTCCAAGTGCTTAGTGGGAAAGTGATGATAGTGATAGGGCAGCTTATGGGAGAGCTGGGTAGGATGCCAACTGCTGAGGAAATAGCGGAGAGGGTGAAGTGCCCTGTGGTGAGCGTTGAGAGGGCCTTGGCGTTGCTCAGTGCTCCTGTGTCCCTTGAGACCCAAATTGGGGAAGATGGAGAAGAGAGCCTTAAGGATACAATAAGGAGCGAGGCTCCGCCCTTGGATGAGGTTGTGTCTGCGAATTGTCTTCACGAAGTGGTGGTGGAAGTTCTGAACACTCTCTCCCCTGTTGAGAAAGCTGTCCTTGAGTTGCGATATGGTTTAAGAGATGGGCAAGAACGTTCACAGGAAGAGGTAGGGGCACTGCTTGGCATCACAAGGGAGAGGGTAAGCCAAATTGAGAGCCGCGCTCTTAGGCGCCTTCGCCACCCTCAGCGTGCCCGCAAGCTGAAGGAGTGGGTTTGAGGGTTGCACCAAGTTGGTGCAAACAGTATACATAAAGAGGCCTGTCCCAAAGGTCCCTGGCCGGCGCTCATAAATAGAAAAGGCGGGGGCTGAGGGGCCCCCCGCCGTTTTTACCTTTCTTGGGCCTGGCCCCGGCTCCGTAAGTGTGACAAGCTATACCTCAGGCGCTTCTTCCTTGAGCCGCTCAAAGGTGGCATCTTGCCACCCAGTTCTATCCCCGACCACCCTCTTTTTATGCCAATAATGCCCGTGATGGCCAGGGACATCATAATCCACCAGCCATTGGTCGGCGGTGAGCCTCAAAAGGGCAGCCCACCGCATCCCGTGATGATCACCGTATTCATAGATTTTCTCCGCCCCTTCTATTCGCTTGATGGAGGGAGCAGCTTTCGCGTTATAGCTCTCATACAAAAGCACATAGACCGTGTCGGGGCGAAGGCGGAATGCTTTCCACGCAAGGCGCCTGGCAGTCGCGCGACAAGGGATGTCGAACTGGATGAACTCGCCCTCAATTTCCCTGGCCAATCCCGGAGCCAGGGTCTGGTTTTTCCCCCCGCCGGGCCAGGGGGTTGACCCCAAAACAAAAAAGGCCAAGCCTCCCAAAACGAGAAAGCTTGACCCACTTTATAGCATGAAGGGCTATGGAAGGCAAGTGCCATCCCTTACTCCACCGCTATTTTCGCCACAAATTATACATCAATGTGGTGGATTTGTCAAGATTGGCGGGGCTGGGCGGGGCGTGAGGGGAGGGCGATGGCTTATGTATACTGCTTGCACCACATTGGTGCAAACTTGGCCGACAAAAAAGCAAAGCTTATAAAGGGGCAAGGGAGGGGCAAGTAGCGAGGGCTAAAGGCGAGAGCAAGCGAGGGTTCATGTAAGCCATGGGCTTTAAAAGATAGCGGGGGCTGAGGGGCCCCCCGCTATTCCTATTCTACGATGATTTCAAGGCCCAGAGCTTTGGCTTCTTTGCGTAGCCATTTCTGAAATTTTTTTGATGCGATGTGTCGCCACAGGCATTTCGACAGAATATTATAGGCGCCCGACCATGTCAGCGCCCCCTGGGCCTCTACATCTTTATACAATGCCCTTTTACAGGAGTGTGGCAAGGACGAGTATGGGTAATATGCAATCTCGCTTCTACCGCCCCCTGTTTCAAATTCCGCCACCAGAGAGGGGCGGCAATTATATACAAATATATATACCTGGGGCTCCATTACAATTTCCTTTTCTTCCAGTTGTTGGAGGTCCCCCAAAGAAGTGGGGTACCCCAATCTGGCCCGCCGGGCTACCACTTGCCCGATGGGCAAGCCCTCAGAGCAGTATGTTCGAACTTTATATTTTAACATCTCTCCTCCTTTCTTTCCCTGGCCAATCCCGGAGCCAGGGCCTGGTTTTTCCCCCCGCCGGGCCGGGGGTGGTTTTTTAACGCTTCCGGCCTCCCCTCACCCCCAGCGTTTTTTGGGAAAGCCGGAAACGGTTGACCCCAAAACAAAAAGGCCAAGCTCCCCTGAAACGAGAAGCTTGGCCCCTATTCCCAAACGTCCAGATATATTATAGCGCGAAGGGCTATGGAAGGCAAGTGACATTCCTTACTCCACCGCTATTCTCACCACATATTATATCATGATGTGGTGGATTCGTCAAGTTGGCTGGGCAAGGCCAGGCGGGGAGGCGAGTGATAGCTTATGTATACTGCTTGCACCAATTTGGTGCAACATGAATGGACAAAAAAGCAAAGCTTATGGAAGGGGACGGGGGGGGGCTAAAAGCGGGAGCAAGCGAGGGTTTATGTAAGCCATGGGCTTTAGGGGAAAAGCGGGGGCTAAAAGCGTGGGGAACGCAAGAGCTTATGTAGCCTCTGGGCCCTAAAAAAAAGGCGGGGGCTGAGGGGCCCCCCGCCTTGTTTTACTTCTTCTCTATTAGCCTTAGGGCCACTTCCGTCGCCACCTTAAGGGCTTTGCTTATTTCTTCTTCCTTGTATTGTAGTACTGGTACCATCAGCCCCCACCCATTGGGGATGGAGATTGGGGTGTACCCCATCTCCTCAGGGGGCTTTCCATATACCTCGATTAGCCACCCGCTGCGGGTGGCTCTTACGATAATGCGCCCCCATTGGAGGCGGCCTGTTGTATTTATGGGGGGGGAGAATGTGGCTCCGGTGTATTCCACCCCCTTGGCCGCGGCTTCTTTTACTATCTCAGGGGTTGGCACGGCGGTTATGATCTGAGGGCGCGTTAAAAGCAGGAAATTCCCCCCAGGGTAGGGGACTGCGTAGGCGTCCCCGTCCCCATTAAAAGGGAATCCTATGATGTCGAGGCCTTTTTTACAATAGTATTTTCCCTCCGCCTTCCAGCCTTTGGGGGGGAGGAGCGCACTGGGATATATAATAAGTGTGCGCATGGGCTTTTCAACTACTATTGCCTTGAATGGATTGCCGATTCTCTCGATCCAGTCGGTTATCCTCCAACCAACTGGTGTAAGCTCGTACAGAGCCCAGACGGCAGGGTGGAACTTGGCCAACCAACTTCCTCCCAGGTCCAGCACATCGTACTGGACCCCGTCGGCTTGGGTGGAGTTGGGGCTCACCCGCACTGTCACGGGCCCTGTAGGTAAATCCAGGCCCCAAAAACGGGTGATCCCCCCCCCAGAGGAGGGGTTGAACACAACCCTCACCTTTCTTCCACAGCGCGGGCACTTATAATCGTACCATCCCCGGAGGGGATGGTCCTCATCTTTGACAACTCCGGCATTGTTGCCTTCACAGTTTCGTGTATGGGCTTGATACTTTTTAGCCGCCTCAGCCAGGACCTCTTCTTTCATGTGGAGGCGCTGGCTCTTAAGTATGGCCGCAACGACTTTCTTGCTCATCTCTCCTCCTTTTTCCCTGGCCTATCCCGGAAGCCAGGGCCTAGTTTTCCCCCCGCCGGGCCGGGGGTGGTTTTTTAACGCTTCCAGCCCCCCCTCACCCCCAGCATGTTGGGGAGCCGGAACGGTTGACCAAGGCCCC
>Ga0197143_1002150_pt1 | contig 15093 bp, 16 predicted proteins | sample GBS70_MetaG_FD_148603 | JGI IMG/M metagenome (GOLD analysis project Ga0197143, IMG submission 148603) | Sediment microbial communities from Great Boiling Springs, Gerlach, Nevada, United States - GBS 70_MetaG | ecosystem: Environmental > Aquatic > Thermal springs > Hot (42-90C) > Sediment...
CGTCGCAGGGTGCATCGTCCCAGCACCGACTTCCATGTCAAAAGGCTGCACAATCAAGCAACCTTGCTCAGCCCAAAATTGTTGCAGCGTCATCAGCAAGTCCTGAAAGGTCATGTCCCATCACCCTCAGTTGAAGCGGGTTTCGCAGGTCTTGAGAGAGTATTGCGTTGCGTGCGGGTTTTGTTAAGCGCCCAAAGAAAGGAGAAACTCGTTCGGGGCTGACTCCGTCCCTACAAAGTCCGCCCCTGCCCATGTCGGGGAAGTCAAGGCATCGTTGGCGTTCAGCGGGCGTGCGGGCGTCCCTGAATATCGTCGGGTTTTTCGGGCGATGGCTCGGAAAAACGGGCGGATGCCGCGCCTGCCCGCAAGAGGGCTTGAAGGAGTTGTTCTGGGGCGATGCGTCCTGAAAGGTTGACGGTCAGGCGCAAACGATGAAAATCCGAGTCGCCCGAGGGCAACGATTCCACTTGCAAAAGGCGCGCCCGCAATTCGCCGAGCGCCGTCAGCATTTGCCAAAGGACTTCAGGGCTGGGCGGCAATTCGCAGTCAACGGTGTGCACTTGTCCGCCGACGCGTTGCACTAACCAGCGTTCCACCAACCGCAAACCGATTAGCGCCGTCAACACGGTCAAAGTGGCGACGACACCGAGGGCGTAATAACCTGCCCCGATGACCATCCCGATGGCGGCGGTCGTCCAAATGGATGCCGCCGTTGTCAAGCCCCGAATGACATCGCCCCGAAGCCAGATAGTGCCTGCGCCGATAAAGCCAATGCCGGTGACGACTTGAGCGGCAATCCGCCCTGGGTCGCCTCGCCATTCTGTCATCGCCAATGACAAGAGCATAAAGAGGCACGAACCGACGCCGACGAGGACATGGGTGCGCAAACCGGCGGGACGCTCGTGGGCTTCCCGCTCCGCCCCGATGCAACCGCTCAGCAGCATTGTCAAGAGCAACCGAAGGATGGCTTCGCCTGTCGGGATTGCTCCCATCCTGCGTCACCTTCGTTATGACAGGCTGAACAGCACCTTGACCGCTTGCCCTTGCAAGAGGGACTGAAAGCCTTCGTCAAAACGCTCTAAGGGCAACCGATGGCTGATGAGGGGTTCCAAGTCCACCTTCCCTGCCGCCAAAAGGCGCGTTACCAGTTCCCAAGTGCTGAACAGTTTTCGCCCCGTGATGGCATGGATGCGAATTGCCTTGACAATCGCATCCGTCGGGTTGAAGGTGACGGGTTCGTTGAACAAACCCAGCCACGCAATCCAACCGCCCGCCGTCACGATGTCTATGGCTTGTTGGAAAGCGGCGGGATGCCCCGACATCTCGGCGACGGCATCCACGCCATCGCCGTCCGTTTCGTTCCGAACGATTTCTATCAAGTTTTGCTCCAACGGATTGACCACGATGTCGGCGCCCATGCGTTTCGCCAATTCCCGCCGCAACGGATTGGGTTCGGAGGCGATGACAAGGCTTGCCCCGCAGGCTTTAGCGATGGCGATGCCCATCAAGCCGATGGGACCGCAACCGAGGACGGCGAGGCGCTGCCCTGCGATAGGTTCAGCGAGAACAGTGTCGGCGGCGTTGCCCATCGGCTCCATCAGCGAGACCCAATGGCGGGGAATATTATCGGGCACCTTGATGCAGTTTTGGGCGGGCACCTTGACAAATTCGGCAAAAGTCCCGTCGGCGTCAAAGCCGAGGATTTTCAGGTTGCGGCAGACATGCCCCCGACCCGTTCGGCATTGGTAGCAGTTGCCACACACAAGGTGTGTCTCCAAGGCGACGAAATCGCCGACTTGCACATTGGTCACGCCGTCACCGACGGCAACGACTTCGCCAGCGGCTTCGTGCCCGACAATGCGGGGAACTTTTTTCAAATGCGCCGCCATCCATGCTTCCCACTTGTAAAGGTGGACATCGCTGCCGCAGATGGAACTGAAGCGAACTCGCACCAAGACTTCATTCGCTCCGACGGTGGGCTTGGGTGCGTCTATCAGGTCAAAGCCTGGTGCCCGACGGGTTTTCGCCAAGGCTTTCATCGGGTTTCACCTCCTGTCCCGCTTTTTCCCTTGCGCCTTTCTTTGCGGGGCACTATCATTTTGGCAGGCAATCGGTCTGTGTTGGCAAGGAAGGGGTGAGGCGGATGAAGTGTCCTCGCTGTCAAGCGGAAAATTTGGATGAGCGGGTTTACTGCTGGAAGTGTTTTGCCCCGTTGCGCAGCGGGGCGATGGGGACTTCGCCCACGGTGACGGCAACGGCACCAGCAGCACTGCCGAGAGGCAGGGCAACGGAGGCAGCAACAACCCGCAAGCCTCCTCTCGCCTTGCTTGCCCTCACTGGCGCCTTGGTAATCGTCGCGGTTGCCGTTATCGCCTTCCTTCTCTTCCGCAATTCGCCGTCGCAAGTCGCTCAAACCCTCGCCGACGGGTTGGTGCGCAAAGATGAGGCGACCTTGCGAAGGATTGTCGCCGCTAAAGATGCCGACCGAGTGCCCCGCCTCCTCGGATTTGCTGGCATGTTCCCCGATTTGCAATTGCAAGTGGTGCGAGTGGAAGACCGAGGCGGTCAAAAAGTCGCTGTCCTTTCCGCTTCCTTCTCCCAAGTCGCCTTTGGTGCGATGCGCATTTCAGTGCCCAACAGCAAGGTGGAGTTGCCTTTCGCCCTCACCCGAGAGCGAGGGTTCTTTTGGCGAGTGGATTTGGAGCAGTCGGAAAATTTGCTGCTCCAGCAACTGCAACAAGCCGCCGCTGCTTACCTGCGACAGAGCCCTGCCATGCTTCAAAAGTTCCTGCAGCAAATGATGCAGGGGATGCCCGCACCGCCCCGTTGACAAAAGGCGAGGTGACAAAAAGTGGGCGGGTTGAAAATTACGCAGGTGGAGCGCTTCACCGTTCAAGTGCCCTTTCAGGGCAAATCCGCCATCCACATGCCTCGCGAGTTGGGCGATTGGGCGATTTCGGAAGTTTGCAAGGTGACGACGGACGCAGGGTTGGTCGGTTGGGGCGAAACTTTGCCCTTTTACACTTGGGGGCGGGTGAGCGACGCTGCCATTCAAAAAGTCCTCGGTCAAAACCCTTTTGAGTTCCTTTGGGATGACAGCCTCGGCGCGGGCTTGCAAATGGCGCTTTGGGATTTGGCAGGCAAAGCGCTGGGCGTTCCGTGCTATCGCTTGCTGGGCACGAAGGTGCGGGATTGGTGTCCCATCGCTTGGTGGGTCATTGACATGCCCCCCGACGATTGGGCAGAAGAGGCGAAGGCGGCTTTGCAAAGTGGCTACACGGCGATGAAACTCAAAGCCCGCCCGTGGTTTGACATCTTTGCCCAAGTGGACGCCATCAGCGGGGTGACGCCAGAGCATTTTGCGTTGGATGTGGACTTCAACGCTTTCCTGCTCAACACTGCCAATGCCTTACCCGTTTTGGACGAACTGGAAGGCGAAGAGCGGGTCGCCATCTTTGAGACGCCCATCCCCCAAAGCGATGTGGAGGGCAACAAGCAGTTGCGCCGCCACCTTGACAAACCCATTGCCCACCACTTCGGTCAACCGCCCATCATGACGGCGCTGAGAGAAGATGTTTGCGATGGCTTCGTGCTGACGGGCGGGGCGAAACGGTTGACGGAGCAAGCCGCCATCGCCGCCGCTGCCAACAAACCTTTCTGGCTGCAATTAGTCGGCACGGGCATCACGACGGCTTGGACGCTGCACCTCGGCGCCGTCCTTTCCCATGCCCAATGGTCTGCCATCACTTGCCTGAACATTTACGCCGACGATTTGCTCACCCAACCATTGACCATCCAAGGCGGTTATGCCCGCGTGCCCGAAGGAGCGGGTTTGGGTGTTGAGGTGGACGAGGAAGCGTTGGAGCGTTATCGGGTGACGCTACCGTTGGAGCGACCGAAGGTGCGACAAGTTTTCGCCGTCGTTTGGGATGACGGGCGGGTCACTTATTACGCCTCGCCCCGCGATTATCACGCCGACTTTTATGCGGGCAATCAACCCGTCACCCATCGGGGTGTTCGGTTGGAAGTCATCACCGACGACGGCAGCAAGGAGTTCGCCGACCTTTACGAGCGGGTGCGACAAAGCCCTGTGAGGTCAAAAAGAGGCGGGTAGCCACGACTGTCGGAGCGCACGCCTTTTGTGCCATCAATGGCGGTCGGTCGCCGCTGTGGCAATTATTCCCTGAGTTCGCCGAAACCGAGCAATCCTGCCGTCAAGCCGCCGTCCACGACGAAGACGGCGCCCGTGACGAAACTGCTTTCGTCGGACGCCAAAAAGAGCGCCATGTTCGCCACATCGTCCACCGTGCCCAACCGCCCCAACGGATACCATCGCACCATCTCGTCCCAGATGTGGGGCTTCTCCTGCAAGATGGGCTCCCAAATTTCCGTCTGGATAGTGCCTGGGCAGATGACATTGACGCGGATTTGGTCGCGCCCGTGCCAGACGGCGAAACTGCGCGCCATGCCAATCAGCGCCGCTTTGGACGCCGAATAGGCATGGATGCCTTGCATCCCCATCAAAGCGTTGACGGACGAGATGATGACGATGCTGCCGCCCCCGTTCGCTTTCATGTGAGGGATAGCGTGGCGGCAGCAAAGGTAAGTGCCTTGCACATTCACCCGCAAATTGGCGTCCAGGTTGTCGGCGAGGATGTCGGCAGTGGCGCAAACGGCGTTGCAGACGAGGATGTCCAATTTGCCGAAAGTCGCCACCGTCGTCTCCATCATCCTTTGCACTTGCCCTTCGTCGGCGACATCGGCGTGGCAATAAATCGCCGTCCCACCCGCCTGCCGAATTTCGCCGACCGTTTGCTGCCCACCCGCGTCGTTGATGTCGTTGACGACAACCTTCGCCCCTTCCTGAGCGAAGCGTTTGGCGATGCCTTTGCCGATACCCCTTGCGGCGCCGGTGACGATGGCGACTTTGCCCTGCAACCGCATCGCCTTTCCGCCCCTTTCACTTGCCCTTGAACAGTTTCATCAGCCCTGCCAACACGCCGATGAAGATGCCGAACCCCGCAAAGGGCATCGCCAGCAAGAGGGCAAGCCCTGCGGCGAGCAACGCCAAGCCGACGGATGCCAACACGGTTAGCGTGATGCCGAAGGTGAAACCGACGACACCCAAGACGAAAAGCAGGATAGGCAGAGCGAACAAAGCAGCGATCGCCCCGACCAACCATTTGCCCCATGAGCGGCGCTGTTTGGGTTGGCGCTTGGCGAGAAATTCGGCGATGGCGCGCTCTAAGGCGATTTCCGAGATGCCTGCGGCGCGAGCACCTGCCCTCAAAGCGTCCTGCGAGATGCGGGGTTCGGTCGCTTCCATCTCCTGTTGCAACTCCGCCGCCCGCCTCAAAATCTCCCGAATTTCGTCGGGCGAAAACTCTTCTTGCGCCAACCGTCGGGCAGTTTGCCAAAGGTTGCGCATCGTTCGTCACTCCTGTCGCAGCGTTTCCGACGAGGGAGTTTGGGGCAATTGCCGCGTCTCGCTTTCGGGCGGGGGCAAGGAGGGTTGCTGGGGAGCGGGTGTCAAGCCCAGTCGTCGCTTGTATTCGGCGAGTTGCTCTTCCACGCCCAGTTGCAACGAGGCGCGGCGAATTTCCCGCAGGCGAGCGTTGGTGTCCGAGGTGGCGACTTCCAATCGGGCTTGGGCACGCGCCGTCCGTTCGGCGACTTTCTCCCGTGCCCGTTCCAACACATCGGACAGGTCGCCGACTTCAAAGGCAGCCATCGCTTGCGCCAACTCTTCTTGCAAGCGCGCCAACTGCGCTTGTCCGATGAGCCGTTTCGCCTCGGCGATTTTGCGCTCCATCTCCCGCTGATACTCGTCCAACGCCGCCCTCGCTTGTTGGGAAGCGCGCCGAGCCGTCTCCAGTTGCTCCAAAGTGTCCTGCAAACTCTCTTCGGCTTGGGCTTTGGCGGCGATGAGCACTCGCGCTTCTTCTTCGTAGCCCATCTTCAAGGCGATGATGATTTGCTGGTCGTAGTCGGCGATTTGCTTGCGCAGCCGTTCGGCTTGCTGCTCCAGTTGGTATTCGGTGGCGAGGACTTCGGCGACGGCAGCGCGGAGTTTAGGGACGCGGGCGCGCATGTCGTCAATGTATTGGCGCAGCAGCAACTCAGGGTCTTCCGAACGCCGCAACAGCCAACCAAACCACGACCGCAACACCAAGAAAAAGCGGCGCAACATCGTCATCGCCCCCTTTGCGCAACAGGCTTTCGCCCACCCGTCGCCCATCAATGTTAAGGCAACGCCCCGCCTTCCGCTATCCGCCACAACAGAAATGCCCGAGCCTTTCAACCCTTCGCTCGTTCGGCTTTGATGTTTGCCTCACCGCTTCTTCCCGAACCTCTGCCTCGCCTTTCCCCCTGGTGGGCAACTTTTGGCGGCAAGTTTCGCCAAAGGGGAAATGCGCCCGTGGCAATGGCGTCCTCAAACCGCTCATTGACGCTTGGAAGTCAGCAAGTTATTGAAGTTCCAGATGCGCTTTGCCATTAGGACGACAAAGTTCCATAACGGCGCGCCGTCGCAGGGGTAAAGCCAAAAGTTCGGGATGTTAAAATCTGGGCGGTAGTTGATGACCTTCGCTTTAAGGTCGGGCTTACCCCGTCGCGACCTGAAAGGAGGGTTTTGAGTGCTGACAATTGTGGAAGTGCGTTGGGCGCCTTTGCGACTGCCCTTGCACACGCCCTTCGCCATCGCCCCTGAGACGACAGAGGTGACGGCGAACTTTTGGGTGCGGGTGCGCTTGAGTGACGGGACGGAAGGGTGGGGCGAAGCGGCTCCTTCGCCAGCGTTGATGGGCGAAACGCCTGCCATGACGGAAGCCGCTCTTTCCGACGCCCGCCAACTCCTCATCGGTCAACCCGCCCGATGGCGCCGCGTCGTTGACTTGTTGGCAAATCATCTGGGCGCTGCCCGCGCCGCACGCGCCGCATTGGAAGTCGCTTTGCTGGATGCGTTGGCAAAAAAGCACAACTTGCCCCTTTGGCAATGGTTTGGCGGGGCGACGGAGACATTGGAAACGGATGTCACCGTCCCCATCATGCCTGCCGATGAGGCGAAAAATTTTGCGACGGAATTTTTCGCCCAAGGGTTTCGCAAGTTCAAACTCAAACTGAGCGGCGAGTTAGAAAGCGATGAAGCCCGCATCGTCGCTGTCTATGAAGTCGTCGCTCCCGCTGCGTTGCAATTGGACGCCAATCAATCTTACACGGCGACCGAAGCGTGGCGGTTGCTGCGACGGTTGGAGCAAAAAGGCATCGTCCCGACCCTTTTTGAGCAACCCGTGCCGAAAGACGATTGGGATGGGTTGCGGTGGCTGACGAGGCGTTCGCCCGTCCCGATTTGTGCCGACGAGTCAGTGGTCACGGCAGCCGATGCGTTGCGGATTGTGCGGGAGCGAACTGCCCATGCCATCAACATCAAGTTGGCGAAAAGTGGTATCGCGGAAAGTTTGCGCATCATCGCCATCGCTCAAGCGGCGCGGTTGCAACTGATGATCGGGGCGATGGTGGAGACGGAGTTGGGTTTGACCGCAGCGGCGCATTTGGCGGCGGGCGTCGGCGGCTTTGCCTTCGTGGACTTGGACACACATTTGTTTTTGGGGCTTTCGCCTTTCCTCGCTGGCTTTGAGCAAAACGGTCCACTCTTGCGTTTGCGACCGACGGCAGGGTTGGGGATGAGCGAGAAAGCGGATGGCTAACCCAACGGATTTGAAATTTGACGCCATCAACCGCAATTACAGCGGCAAAATTTGGGGCGGAGGTGACTAAGATGCCGCCGTTGCCGTCACTTTGGGACGACGAGAAAGCAGCGCAACTGAAGAGCGATTTGGAGTTGCTTGTCTATCGCTCCAACTTGCTGGGCGCTGAACCCGCCATCGTCAACTGGCGGGGCGGCAACACCAGCAGCAAAACCCTTGAGCATGACTATTTGGGGCGACCAGTGCGCGTCCTTTGGGTGAAAGGGAGCGGTTCTGACTTGGCGACTTGCACGGCGAAAGATTTCGCTGGCTTGAAATTGGACGAAATCTTGCCCTTGCAAGACCGCGAGCGGCTGAGCGACGAAGAGATGGTGGATTACTTGGCGCACTGCGTCTTCAAACCAGGCGGTCCACGCCAATCGGTGGAGACCCTCATGCACGCCTTTTTGCCCTTCCCCCATGTAGACCACACCCACCCTGACGCCATCTTAGCCTTTGCCAACGCCGCCAACGGCGAGGAGTTGGCGAAGCGAGTTTTCGGCAACCGCATCGTTTGGGTGCCTTATGTTCGCCCTGGCTTCCCGTTGGCGAAAGCCGTTGCCCAACTCGTTCGGGAAAATCCGAAAGCGGAAGCGGCGATTTTGCAAAAGCACGGCTTGGTCACTTGGGGCGAAACACACAAAGAGAGTTACCACAACACCTTGCGCATCATCAACGAAGCCCAAGCCGCCGTGGACGAAGCCCTCAAAGGCAAGCGGGTTTTTGGTGGGTTGAAGGTGGAGCCGTTGGACAAAGCGAAGCGGGAACGCCTCATGGCGGAGTTGCTGCCCACTTTGCGGGGCGCCGTCAGCCGAAACAAGCGGGTGATTTTGCACTACGACGACAGCGAACGGGTTCTGGAGTTCGTCAGTTCCCGCGACGCCCCTCAAATCAGCCTCGTCGGTTCCGCCTGCCCCGACCACCTCGTCCACACCAAGCATTATCCCGTCTGGATTGACTTTGCGCCTGATGGGACGGACTTGACGGAAGTGAAGCGCCAAATTCGGGAACGCAGCGAAGAATTTGCCCGCAAGTATGAAGCCTACTACCGAGAAAATGCCCAGCGAACAGGCACGACGGAGCCGATGATGGACCCTTACCAACGCATCACGCTGTTTCCCGCTTTGGGTTTGGTGGCGACGGGCAAGGACAAATTCACCGCCCGCATGTCCGCCGAAATTTTCCATCGCGCCATTGAGGTGATGAGAGGCACTTCCGCACTGGACACTTACACCTCCCTCAGCGATGCGGAAGCCTTCGCCGTGGAGTATTGGCCGCTGGAACTTTACAAACTCAAACTCGCCCCGCCTGAACGGGAATTGGCGCGGCGCATCGCTGTCGTCACGGGGGGCGCAGGGGGCATCGGCAGCGCCATCGCCCAACGCCTCGCCGAAGAAGGGGCTCATGTTGTCGTGGCAGATTTGGACGAAAGAAACGCTCAGCAAGTCGCCGACCAAATCGTCGCCAAACATGGCGAAGGGCGAGCCATTGGCGTCGGTGTGGATGTGACGGACGAAGCGAGCGTGCAGGAATTGTTCCGTCGGACTGTCCTCACTTACGGCGGCGTGGACATCCTCGTCTGCAGCGTCGGTGTCGCTTTGGCGAAACCCATTGAAGAAACGACCGTCGCCGATTGGCGGAAACTGATGGACATCTTGGCGCTGGGTTACTTTTTGCCTGCCCGCGAAGCCTTCCGCATCCTGAAAGAACAGGGCATCGGCGGTGCTATCGTCTTCATCACCAGCAAAAACGCCCTCGTCGCCAGCAAGGGCGCTGCCGTTTACAATGCCGCCAAAGCCGCAGAAGCCCACTTGGCTCGCTCCCTCGCCGAAGAAGGCGGCGCTTATGGCATCCGTGTCAACTGCGTCGCTCCCGATGCCGTCTTGGAAGGCAGCAAAATTTGGTCGTCGGAATGGCGGCAGCAGAGGGCGAAAGAATACGGCATCGCTCCTGAGCAACTGGAAGAGTTTTATCGCCAGCGGACGGTGCTGAAGGTCAATGTCTATCCCCGCGATGTCGCCGAAGCCGTGCTGTGGCTGGTTAGCGACCGTTCCAGCAAGACGACAGGTTGCACCATCACGGTGGACGGCGGTGTGACGGCAGCGTATGTGCGATGAGGGGAGAGGGCAATGAAAGGCGTCGTCTTGGCGGGCGGTTTGGGCACGCGCCTTTACCCGCTGACAAAGGTGACCAACAAACACTTGCTGCCCATCTACAACAAGCCGATGGTGCTGTATCCGTTGGAAGCCCTCGTCATGGCGGGCATCACCGACATCCTGCTCATCACGGGCGGCGAGTGGGCGACGGACTTTGCGCGATTGCTGGCGGATTTCAAAAGCCTCGGCATCCGTAACCTTTACTTCGCTTACCAAGAGAAACCCCTCGGCATCGCCCATGCCCTCTCGTTGGCGGAAGCCTTTGTCAACGGCGACAAGTGCGTCGTCTTTCTGGGTGACAATGTGATTGAGGGCAACATTTGCAAGGCGAAGGAACGCTTTGAGCAGATGGAACGGGGGGCATTGGTGCTCTTGAAGGAAGTGCCCGACCCGCAAAATTACGGCTGTCCGATTTTGGACGAGCAGGGGCGCATCGTCCGCATCATAGAGAAGCCCAAAGAACCGCCCAGCCCTTACGCCGTCATCGGCATCTACTTTTACGATGCCGCCGTCTTTGACATCGTGCGAACACTCAAGCCCAGCGCGCGGGGCGAACTGGAAATTACCGATGTCAATAACGCCTACGCCGAGCAAGGACTTTTAGCCCACGAGTTTTTGGACGGTTGGTGGGGCGATGCGGGCGCCAGCATTGACGCTTGGCTGCGGGTGAACAACTTAGTCGCCCAGACGGGCGCAAACAAACGCCGCCTGCGTAAGTGAGCGGACAGGAAGGCAGGTGCCAATCCTGATGGGACGACGAGCAAGGCGGAAGGAAATCATCGGGACGACAAGCGACTTGCCGCTTCCTCTTCTCCGTGCGGCGCAATGGGCAACCATTGGCGGCATCATGCCCGGCATCATCCATGACCTCAACAACACCCTCAACACCGTCGTCGGCTTTGCTGACCTTTGGCGCACCGATGCCCGTTTGCCAGCGGATTTGTGCAGCGACTTGGAAGAAATCATGCGGGCGGGTTTACATGCGCGAGAGTTGTTGGCTTGGTTGCGGGAGTTGGTAGAAGTCCCCCGAAGTGAGCCGACGATCGGAAAGGTCGTCTTGTCGGAAGTTTGTGAGCAAGCCCTTGCCCTCCTCGCCACCCCTATCCGCCGTCGTCACCTTCAGGTGACTTTGCACCACCATCCCCAAACGCCCCTCGTTCGGGGCTGTCACCGACGATTACTGATGCTTGTCCTCTGCTTGCTCCGCAATGCTTGTGATGCCCTTCCCGATGGCGGTAACCTTATCATGCGCACTTACGGGGACGAAGGGACGGTCGTGTTGGAGATGGAAGACAATGGCGAAGGCATTCCAGAAGCGGTGCAAAAGCAACTTTTTGAGCCCTTCGTCACGACGAAACCCAGCGGGACGGGATTGGGTTTGATCCTTGCCCGCACCCTCGCCCTTGAAAGCGGGGGCACATTGACCTTGACCACGCAGGCAGGCAAAGGGACGAAGGTGACCATCCGATTGCCAGCGGCGTGACCTTCAAACTTGAAAAAACGCCTCCAAACTGAAATAGCGCTCGCCCGTGTCGGGGAAGATGGTGACGATGAATTGGTCAGGTTCTACTTCCTGAGCGACTTGCACGGCGACAACCGCTGCCGCCCCCGAAGAAATGCCGACAAACAACCCTTCCTCTTGCGCCAGCCGTTTCATCATGGCGTAAGCCTCTTCATCCGTCACTGTCCGCACCTCGTCAATGACCGACAAGTTGAGCACCTCAGGGATGAAACCAGCGCCGATGCCTTGAATGCGATGGGGACCGGGCTGACCACCCGATAGGACAGGAGAACCCGCAGGTTCTACGGCGATGATGCGGATAGAAGGTTTCCGTTTTTTGAGGACTTCACCGACCCCCGTGATCGTCCCGCCCGTCCCGACGGTTGCCACCACGATGTCCACCTCGCCGTTCGTCTGTCGCCAAATTTCTTCCGCTGTCGTTTTTCGATGGACTTCAGGATTGGCAGGGTTGGTGAATTGTTGGGGCATGAAAGCGTTGGGGGTTGTTCGGACAATCTCTTCTGCCTTACGGATGGAGCCGAGCATCCCTTCCACGCCCGCCGTCAAAACAATTTCTGCCCCGAAACTTTCCAAGATGTAACGCCGCTCCAAACTCATCGTCTCAGGCATGACGATGATGCAGCGATACCCTTTGGCAGCACAGACCATCGCCAACCCGATGCCCGTGTTGCCACTGGTCGGCTCTACGATGACCGATTTGCCTGGCTCAATCAATCCTGCTTTTTCGGCTGCCTCAATCATACTCAAGGCGATGCGGTCTTTGACGCTGGCACAAGGGTTGAACATCTCCAACTTGGCGTAGACAGTGGCAGCCTCAGAAGGCACGACGCGGTTGAGCCGCACCATCGGCGTGTCGCCGATGAGTTCACAAATGTTGTCGGCAACCTTGTAAGCGGGTGCCAGCCGCTTCGGGAGCACTTTTTTTCGCTCCCGCACCTTCACTTTCGGCATCTTTCGTCACTCCATTTCAGTCAACCGTCTTCAACCGTCAGTTCCTCTTCCACGAATTCGCCGTCGTCCGTCAGCCGATAACATTTTGCGACGGGATGTTCGGGGTTCATCAACGAGACGATCAGGTGTCGCACGCCAGGGTGATAAGGTTGGCGCCGCTCAAAATCGTAAGCCCGCTCCAAATCCCGTCGGGATGGGATGGGCGGGGCAGGCGGATGGGAGTGAAAGATGGCGATCAACTCGTAGCCGTCCTGAAGTAGTTGCTTGAAGGCACGCAATTGTTCGGAAGGCTCCATGAAAAACTCCGTCGGGCTATGCAAAGCGTTCGTCACGGGATAAAAGGCTTTCGCCCGATCGCCATGCCCGCCCAAAAGCCCGCAGGCTTCTTCGGGCAAGCATCGCTTGGCGTGCTCCAAAAGGTGCTCCCAAGCCTTTTTACTCAAGCGCATCCCTCGTCACCACGAAATAGCCATTAGCGACCGGCGACTCGTAGAGCAACAATGTTGGAGCGGCTAATAGCCATGACAAATCACGGAGATGCCGCCACTCGTTTTAGGCGCTCTGACACCCTTGCACGCCTTTTCAAATCTGCCACCGTTGCTGGTAGCGATTGCGCAGGTAAGTGGCAATTCCGTTCATCAGCGACAGCAATGCCAACAACACAATAAGCGCTGCCGCTGCGTTCTGGTGAAATTCAGGTTGGGGGCGTGAAACCCAGTTGTAAGCCTGGATGGGCAGGACGGTAAAGGGGTCAAGGGGCGACTTGGGCAAGAAAGCGACGAAAGTTAGGGCGCCGATGGTGATCAGGGGTGCTGCCTCGCCGATTGCCCGTGAGAGGGCTAAGATCGTGCCCGTCAAAATCCCTGGCAACGCTAAAGGCAAAACATGGTCACGCACTGTCTGCCATTTCGTCGCCCCCAACGCCAACGCTGCCTCACGGATGGAGTTGGGCACCGCCCGCAACGCCTCACGGGAAGCGACGATGATGACGGGCAAACTCATCAGCGCCAAGGTGCAAGCGCCTGCTAAAACGCTTTCGCCCATCCGACACCATCGCACAAACACCTGCAATCCCAAAAGCCCATAGATGATGGCGGGCACACCCGCCAAATTGTTGATGTTCAGTTCTACCAAGCGAGCGAACCAGTTGCGAGAGGCGAATTCTTCCAAATAAATGGCAGCGCCAACACCGATAGGCAAGGCGATCAACGCCGTCAATGCCATCACATAGACCGTCCCGACCCAAGCGGAAAAAATCCCTGCTTCCTCAGGGTGGCGGGACGGGAAACTCGTCAGGAACTTCCAGTTTAACCGCACCCAGCCATCGGCAAGGATGTCGCTCAGGATAACAACAAGCAGGGCGATCACTAAAGTTAACGCCAACCATGCACCGGCAAGGAAAAGGGTTTCCAGCAACTTTTCAAAACGACGCCTCGTTGCCACTGCCCTTGTCGCTACCATTTCGCTGGTCGTTACCTTCACCTTACCCTTCACCTCACATCCGTCGCAGGACACGCAAAAAGCGTTCCCGCAGGAAAATTCCCGTCAAGTTGAGAATTAAGGTGAGGACGAAAAGGGTCAAGCCGACGGTAAAGATGGTGCGATACTCCAGCGTTCCATGGGGAACATCGCCTAAGGCTACTTGGACGATGTAAGCCGTCATCGTCTCCACAGGTTCTAACGGGTTCAGCGTCAAGTTAGGCATCATGCCAGCGGCGATAGCCACCAGCATCGTCTCACCGATGGCACGGGCAAAACCTAAAAGGCAAGCGGCGATGATGCCTGAAGACGCAGCAGGCAAAACAGCGTAAAAAGTCGTTTGCAGTTTTGTCCCCCCTAATGCTAACGATGCCTCCCGAATACTCTGGGGCACGGCGTAAATGATGTCCTCACTCAGCGAAGCAATCGTCGGCAAAACCATAAAGCCCAAAACGATGCCTGGTGACAAAGCGTTGAAAGTTGACATGGAAGGGATGAATTTTTGCAGTAAAGGCGTGACGAAGAGCAAGGCAAAATAACCGTAAAGCACCGACGGGATGCCCGCCAGCAACTCTGTGACGGACTTCAGCCGTCGGCGCAATTTAGGTGGGGCATATTCAGCGAGGTAGGTCGCAATGAGCAATGCCAATGGCACAGAAATGATGATAGCGATACCCGCCGTCAGCATCGTCCCGCAAATCAACGGCAGGATGCCAAATTTCTTGTTCGCAAATAGCGGTGTCCATTCTCGTTCCGTTAAAAAACGCCAAATCGGCACGACGCGAAAGAAACCGACCGCCTCCACCGTCAATGTCACGACAATCGCCAGCGTCGTGACGACCGACACCAATGCGCAAAACATCAAGAGCGTCAACATGACCCTTTCCTGCCAAAGGGCTTTTCGGATCGTCCTCTCACGCATCAACTCACGCATCAACAAGACCCTCGCCTTCGTTTCAAGTCCTTTGTTCACCTAAGATCATGGCACGGCAGGAAACCCGACAGACTGAACCCGTCATCAGGCTTCCTGCCGTGCGACAGATTTATCCTGAAAACCTCAGCGCGATAAGGCATCACTTTGTTGTCTTGCCTTCCGCCGCCAGCAACTCTTCAATGCTCACACCAACTTGTGAGCCCTTCGCACCGAACATTGAACCGACGATTCGCTTCTTGAAGCGTTCCATCGCCAACTCGTAAGCGCGCTTTGGAAGCGGGACATAGTGGACTTCCTTCGCCAACC
>Ga0197143_1002151_pt1:0-5000 | contig 15087 bp, 8 predicted proteins | sample GBS70_MetaG_FD_148603 | JGI IMG/M metagenome (GOLD analysis project Ga0197143, IMG submission 148603) | Sediment microbial communities from Great Boiling Springs, Gerlach, Nevada, United States - GBS 70_MetaG | ecosystem: Environmental > Aquatic > Thermal springs > Hot (42-90C) > Sediment...
TGGCTTCTTCCTCATTTCCAGGCACAAAAGGCTTTTTGAATCTAGCGTTCCAAGGCTTCTTTTGTCCACCCTGATCACGATGTCCAAGCCCACGCGCAAAAATACCTTGACACGTCTCATATGGGCCGCTAAAATCGCTTTGATGGTTTTTAAGAGATGCTGCCTAATCAAAGATTTTTTATGATCCTGATACACAAAAGGTACGGACTAGCGATAAAACTCACGAAATGCGCAATCCTAACAATGCCAGACCTTTCCGTGCTTGAGATGGGCGGCAGGTGCACCGTCATGGCGGCGCTTTGTCAGCCTGCTCGGTGCACATCTGCTGTTTTTGCGGATGATAGGTGGCTCAATTAATACGGGAGGCATACATGGACGAACTCAAAACTACGCTACAACAAATATTGGAGAAAATGAAGAAGTTTCTCTCCCTTTACGAGCAAAACGAAGCAGCGGTCAGGGAGCAACTAGTCGCTCCCATGTTACGCATCCTTGGATGGAACCCGGAAGATCCCGAGGAAGTTAGACCTAACGAACGCGTAGAAGAGGGTTACCCGGACTACTCGTTGTACAAAAACGGCGAGATAGCTTTGGTGATGGAGGTCAAAAACTTGGGTGAAGACATTCAAGATGAGAAAAACCTTCGCCAGTTGGGAAGGTACTGTTTCGCCCGCGGCGCTAAATACGGGGTGTTGACGAACGGCGGTATGTGGATACTGATTAGGTCATTCGAGGAGGGAACAAGTCTGTCCGAGCGCATTGTTTGGAAGGTCGATTTGGAAAACGAAGAAATTTCGGCTATTGTTAGAAAGATCACAGCAATCTCTAAGGCTAACATCGACAATGTGGAACATTTAGTAAAGAAACTTAAGATAGTCGATGAAGTCTGGCAGTCTCTGTTGGATGTGCCCGAGCAAATCGTGAAGGGTCTACTGCCAACATTTAAGTCGATTATTGCTCAAGGTTATCCAGATTATCATTTTGAGGATCAAGAGCTGGAGGATTTCATAGGAGAAAGGCTGAAAGAAATGCTGTCAGATCGCCGCGACGAAGAGTCGCCAACCGAGGCAACCGAAAGCATAGCCTTGTCAGGGGGTGCTCCACGCAAGATGAGAATAGAAAACAAAGTTTACGAACTTCACTACAGTTACGAGATACTGGTCCACACTGTGAACTGGTTGATTGAAAAAAAGAAGCTAAAAGCATCGGACTACCCCGTAATCATCGGACGCGGCAGGCGTTATCTTATCAACAAGGAACCGAAGCATAGGGACGGTGAGGGGTTTCGTGCCCCAAAACAACTTTCGAATGGTCTTTGGATAGAAACACATTATAGTACTGCGGCCTGCATAACTTATGCGAAACGCTTATTACAAAGGTTTGGCTACTCAGCAGAAATACTAGTGATTGAGTAATCGAGACGTGCTAGATGCAGCCTCTTTTTACCGTTGAGTTCACCTTTTCTACGGAGCTTGCACAAAGTCTTGCCAATCGGGAAGTTGCGTCTTGGACATAAACAAAAAGGGCTGGCAACGACCTACTCTCCCACCGGGTCCCCCCGGCAGTACCATCGGCCCTGGAGGGCTTAACTTCCGTGTTCGGGATGGGAACGGGTGTTGCCCCTCCGGTATGGTCACCAGCCCATCTTATGCCTAAACCCTGTTGCTGAAACAACCTTGGCCTCAACCGCCACCTATGAAGTTCAATGGTCAAGACGCACGGCCGATTAGTACCGCTCGGCTGAACGCATTGCTGCGCTTACACCTGCGGCCTATCAAAGTCGTAGTCTCCGACTGGCCTTTAGGAGCCTTTCGGCTCGGGAACCCTTATCTTGGGGCCGGCTTCCCACTTAGATGCTTTCAGCGGTTATCCGTTCCGAACATGGCTACCCTGCGATGCCGCTGGCGCGACAACAGGTACACCAGAGGTTCGTCCACCCCGGTCCTCTCGTACTGGGGGCAGCCCCCCTCAAGGTTCCTACGCCCGCGGAAGATAGGGACCGAACTGTCTCACGACGTTCTGAACCCAGCTCGCGTACCGCTTTAACTGGCGAACAGCCAGACCCTTGGGACCTACTTCAGCCCCAGGATGCGATGAGCCGACATCGAGGTGCCAAACCGCGCCGTCGATATGAACTCTTGGGCGCGATCAGCCTGTTATCCCCGGAGTAGCTTTTATCCGATGAGCGATGGCCCTTCCATACGGTACCACCGGATCACTAAGGCCTGCTTTCGCACCTGCTCGGCTCGTCAGCCTCGCAGTCAAGCTCCCTTATGCCTTTGCACTCAACGCCTGGTTTCCAATCAGGCTGAGGGAACCTTTGCGCGCCTCCGTTACCTTTTAGGAGGCGACCGCCCCAGTCAAACTACCCACCAGGCAGTGTCCCCCACGAGGGTAACTCGTGCGGGTTAGAACCTCAAACGCACAAGGGTGGTATTTCAAGGACGGCTCCACGGAAGCTGGCGCCCCCGCTTCATAGCCTCCCACCTATCCTACACATGCACGTCCGAAATTCACTGCCAAGCTGCAGTAAAGCTTCCGGGGTCTTTCCGTCTTTCCGCGGGTATCCGGTATTTGCACCGAAACTCCAGTTTCGCTGGGTCCCTCCTTGAGACAGTGGGGCTCTCGTTACGCCATTCGTGCAGGTCGGAACTTACCCGACAAGGAATTTCGCTACCTTAGGACCGTTATAGTTACGGCCGCCGTTTACCGGGGCTTCAGTTCAAGGCTTCGCAGGTTTCCCCGCTAACCTCTCCCTTTAACCTTCCGGCACCGGGCAGGCGTCACACCCTATACCTCGTCTTACGACTTAGCAGAGTGCTGTGTTTTTGATAAACAGTCGTAGCCCCCCGCTCTCTGCAACCCGTCTCGGCTTCAGTCGCAGGGACCTACACCTACCACGGGCCTGCCTTCTCCCGAAGTTACGGCAGCAACTTGCCGAGTTCCTTAAGGAGGGTTCTCCCAAGCGCCTTGGGTTTCTCACCCCACCCACCTGTGTCGGTTTCCGGTACGGGCACCGTGGATTGTCCAGCCGGGGCTTTTCTTGGAAGCATGGGATCGGCCCGTTGGACCTTGCCCGAAGGCTCAGTCCACCCGTCACCTCTCGGGGTTTACGGTCCCCCGTTTGTGGCATTTGAGCCTCCTAGGAGACCCCCCTACGGGCTTGGACCGGGACATCCATCACCCGGCGGTGCCTACCCTTCTCCGTCCCCCCTGCCTTCATCCTCACCACGGTGGTGCAGGAATATTAACCTGCTTCCCATCGCCTACGCCTTTCGGCCTCGGCTTAGGACCCGACTAACCCCTGGCGGATTACCCTTGCCAGGGAACCCTTGGGTTGTCGGCGACAGGGTTTCTCACCCTGTTTATCGCTACTCGTGCCACCATAATCTCTTGGAGGACCTCCAGCCGCCCTCGCGGACGACCTTCACAGGCGACTCCAATGCTCCCCTACCATCCATGCACCCCCAAAGAGGTACACAGATCCGTGGCTTCGGCGACGCGCTTGAGCCCCGTTAAATTTTCGGCGCAAGATCCCGTTCGACCAGTGAGCTGTTACGCTTTCTTTAAAGGATGGCTGCTTCTAAGCCAACCTCCTGGTTGTCTACGGGACCTCACATCCTTCTCCACTTAGCGCGCGCTTTGGGACCTTAGCCGACGGTCTGGGGTCTTTCCCTCTCGCCCGCGGACCTTATCGCTCGCGGACTGTCTCCCGCAGTAACAGCAGACGGAATTCGAAGTTTGGTTGGGTTTGGTAGGCTGGTAGGCCCCCTAGCCCATCCAGAGCTCTACCTCCGTCCCTGATTTCTGCGAGGCCGTACCTAAATACGTTTCGGGGAGAACCAGCTATCTCCAGGTTCGGTTAGCTTTTCACTCCTATCCACAGGTCATCCCCCAGGTTTTCAACCCTGGTGGGTTCGGGCCTCCACGTGGTTTTACCCACGCTTCACCCTGCCCATGGATAGATCACCTGGTTTCGGGTCTACTCCCTGCAACTAGCGCCCTATTCGGACTCGGTTTCCCTACGGCTCCGCCTCCTTCGGCTTAACCTTGCTGCAGAGAGTAACTCGGTGGCCCATTATGCAAAAGGTACGCTCTCAGGCAACGAGATTGCTCCCGTCACCCTCGAACTGCTTGTAGGCATGCGGTTTCAGGTACTATTTCACTCCCCTAGCAGGGGTACTTTTCACCTTTCCCTCACGGTACTAGTGCGCTATCGGTCGCTCAGGAGTATTTAGCCTTGGATGATGGTCCACCCAGATTCCGTCAGGGTTCCACGTGCCCCGACGTACTCGGGAACTAAAGCCAGGAAGCCAGCTACGGATTCGCGTACGGGACTTTCACCCTCTATGGTGTGCCTTTCCAGGACACTTCTGCTTCCGTGCTGGTTTGTAACTTCCCGAGGAGTCTGCCACCTCCTCCGCTTTAGCCCCGCAACCCCTACGAAGCAACGCTGGCAGGCTTGAGCGCTTCGCAGGTTTAGGCTGTTCCCTTTTCGCTCGCCGCTACTAAGGGAATCTCGTTTGATTTCTTTTCCTCAGGCTACTGAGATGGTTCAGTTCGCCTGGTTAGCCTCACACAGATGCCTGTGTGATGATGCACGGACAGAGGGGGTACCTTTGTCCGGCACCGGGTTTCCCCATTCGGAGATCCAGGGATCACAGGATGGTTGGCTCCTCCCCCTGGCTTATCGCAGCCACCCACGTCCTTCATCGCCTCTGAGCGCCAAGGCATCCACCGCATGCCCTTAGTATCTTGACCATTGATTCACAGGTTAGTGGTTGAGACCAAGGATGTTTCAGCAACAGGATTCAGTTTTCAAAGAACAGTGGAGCTGAGCGGACTCGAACCGCCTACCTCCGCCTTGCAAGGGCGGCGCTCTCCCAGATGAGCTACAGCCCCGTGGCTGGGCAGTTGCAACGCCCACGCCCACATGAAACGCAGTGGGCCTGGGCAGAATCGAACTGCCGACCCCACGCTTATCAGGCGTGTGCTCTAGC
>Ga0197143_1002151_pt1:7500-15087 | contig 15087 bp, 8 predicted proteins | sample GBS70_MetaG_FD_148603 | JGI IMG/M metagenome (GOLD analysis project Ga0197143, IMG submission 148603) | Sediment microbial communities from Great Boiling Springs, Gerlach, Nevada, United States - GBS 70_MetaG | ecosystem: Environmental > Aquatic > Thermal springs > Hot (42-90C) >...
TGGCCCAGTCTTGCTAACCGCAAGATAAAGTGCATGCCATAAAGGTTGCTTAGACTTACTCGCACAAAACCTTTGTTCGTTCTCGGGATTCCACCACCCATTTTCAAGAAAGTTATGAAATACCTCAGCGATATTTTCGTCCTTTTCTGTGTAAAGGGTCAAAAACAAGCCAACCGCCGTCATGTCCACATTGTCCGTGTTTGTTGCTTTGCCCATGTAGATGTAGTTCACAGCATCAGGACTTGTGAAGTTCCTAGCCTTTTCCAGAAATCCCCTTTCAATGAAGAGTTCCTGATAGATATAATGCCCAAGCGCTTCATCCCCTGTTACATGATATAGCCCTTTGAGTATGCCTATGCTTAGAAAGAGGTTGAAGACATTGAACATAGGGGAATCCTTTGGGGCATAGATCTTTTCGATGGAGGATGGGTTCAGATCGTGGTGAAATGTAGGTCTTCCATCCGCGTCCATGATAATAAGGTCATACTCGCCCTCCCCAACGCATCCCTCTAGCTGCGAAATATCCCTCTTTTGCATGAGCATCCGTGCCACACCAAGTGCGTCCTGTTGCAGAGTCCTAACAATCTCCTGGTCTACATCGGGGTCGTTATACAATGCGTCAAACAACGCTACCAGACCTAAAACCTGGCCAGTTAGTTGGTCTTTGGACGCCGAATCATACCACCCCCACACGCCTTCAGGCAACACTCCCTTAGAGTTATCAGCCCGATAAGAGCCATTGTCTTTAGGCATAGGGAGTGGGTTTCCGTTTTCGTCAAATAGGGGGACTGGGACAAGGCTTGAAACGCCTGGGATCGGCGGATCATTTGGGTTTTCAGGTACTAGCCTTACAATGCCTCGAGCCACAACACCGTTGCCACCTGTTACCACATAGAAGATATGCCAAGCCTTTGCCGCTCGAACGACCGCTTCCCTTGCTTTATCGAGTTCTTCCTTTGCAGCACCCTCTTTTTTCAATGCCATATATCTAAACGCGGTGCCGGCAAGTGCGACTCCTCCGAAAAATCCAAGGTCCCCATATTCGCCATAAGAAGAAAGTAAGTCGTGTTGATGCACCCCTGCAAAGTCCGTAAAGTCCGAAGCATCTTCATGCTCCAAAAAGTCCTGAACTATCGCCCTTGCATCCATGTCCTTGAAATGACAGTTCAAGGAGAGTCCGAAAGGATAAGCATTGAATGTATAAAATTGCTTTTCGTGTTTTTTTATAGCTTCATCGAGCGAAGGGTCCAAGCCTTTCGGTATAATGGGGTCCCCAAGTATCGAAATGGAAGGCAAAAAAACACCTGTCGCCACGATTATGAATCGGCAAATAAATTTCATAGGTCGCCTCCGCCTCACGTCTTAAGAAGAGCTGAGCCAACATCAGGATAGCAAAATTGGGCTCCAAGTGACAATAGATTGAACGAAGTCATTTGCTTTTGGTGCGGTTGTGGTTATAAAATAGAGGATGGATAAGCCGGATTAAGTTCCGGGGAAGTAGAAGCCATGCGACACGAAATTCATTGTTCGTTTTGTGGAAGGTCACAAAGACAGGTAAGGAGACTGATTCAGGGTTCGCAAGCCTACATTTGCGACGAGTGCATCAGCATTTGCGTAAAGATTCTGGAACAAGAGTCAGACAGGGTAAGGGGAGGACATTTTTGGTCCATTCCGAAACCGAAGGAAATTTTGCGTGTCCTTGACGAATATGTGATAGGACAACAGAAGGCAAAAAAGATTTTGTCGGTCGCGGTCTATAATCATTACAAGAGGGTTGAGGCTAAGGCGAGAAAGACAAGGATGGATGTGGAAGTGCAGAAAGGTAACATCTTGCTGTTGGGTCCAACGGGATCGGGTAAGACTCTCCTTGCTCAAACGCTCGCAAAGATCCTGAAGGTCCCCTTTGCGATGGCGGATGCAACGACACTCACAGAGGCGGGTTATGTGGGCGAGGATGTAGAGAATGTAATACTCGCATTATTACAAAATGCGGATTGGGATGTAGAACTCGCGCAAAGGGGTATTGTCTATATCGACGAGATTGACAAGATCGCCCGAAAAGGAGAGAGTCCGTCAATAACGAGGGATGTTTCTGGTGAAGGCGTTCAGCAGGCACTCTTGAAGATACTGGAAGGCACAATAGCAAATGTCCCACCCAAAGGCGGAAGAAAACACCCCCAGCAGGAGTTCATAAAGGTTGACACGACCGATATCCTTTTTATATGCGGTGGAGCTTTTGTAGGGCTTGAAAAGATAATCCTGAATAGACTTAAGGGGGGCAGAGTAGGTTTTGGAGCAAGTTCGACAGGTACAAAGTTCAATAGTATTGGTGAAATACTGGAGCAGGTTCAACCTGAAGACCTTCTAAAGTTCGGGATGATCCCAGAGTTTGTGGGGAGGTTTGCCATATGTGCACCTTTGCACGAGCTCGACGAAGATGCGCTGGTAAGGATACTTACAGAGCCACGCAATGCCCTCGTAAAGCAATATCGCTGGCTGTTGAGGATGGATGGTATTGACCTCGCCTTTACAGAGGAGGCTTTGCGGGCAATAGCGAAGGAGGCGATAAAGAAAGGTACAGGTGCAAGGGGGTTGAGGAATGTGATGGAAAGGGTTATGCTTGATGTAATGTTCGATTTGCCTGGTCAAACCAATGTGAGCAAGGTGGTGATCACCGAGGATGTGGTGCTTAAGGGCGATGAGCCATTGATCTACTATTCTGCGGATGCAGAAACAGCATGAGGAAGGCATGAGTCGAATGGTGGCAAAAAGGGTTCAAGTGTTTGGTAGGGTTCAAGGGGTGTTCTTCAGGGCTTTTGTGAGGGATGAGGCTCTAAAGGTTGGGGTTAGAGGTTTTGTAAGGAATTTACCAGATGGCTCGGTAGAAGCCCATCTTGAAGGGGAGGAGGATGCAGTTCAAAAGGTGGTTTCTGCCATGAGAGAAGGACCGCCTGCCGCAAGGGTTGTGAACCTCGTGGAAGAGATTGTGGAGGCTAAGGGTTTTGAAGGGTTCACGATCCTGAGGTAGCTATCGTGATAAGATGAAAACCATCTTTGCGCCATGGAGGATGGAGTACATTTTGTCAAAAAAACCGCCATATTGTGTTTTTTGTGAAATCGTGAAGGAAGGGGTGGGGGAGAAGTCGTTGATCGTCCATATGGGGAAGTTCGCTTATGTGGTGCTAAATAGATACCCTTATGTGTCCGGGCATTTGATGGTGATCCCTTATCGTCATGTGGAAGACCCCTCGTTCCTAACAGTGGAAGAGTGGATCGGTACGAATCAGCTCGTATTGCCAACTATGAATGTGCTTAAAGAGGTTTATCGTCCACATGGGTTCAACATCGGCATGAATGTCGGACAAGCCGCAGGTGCAGGGATACACGAGCATGTCCATATCCATGTAATACCACGCTGGACTGCCGATAACAACCTTATGAGTGTCATTGGTGATACAAGGGTGATCCCTGAGGCGCTGGAGGAGACATTTGCAAAGGTGAGAAAAGCGTTCGAGAAACTCGAGCAGGAGGCAAAGATATGAAATACACTGTTGCTAAGACTTATCTCTTCTTAGTTCTTTTGACATTGCCTGTTACGGCTTTCGCACAATCAAAAATTGCTGTTGCGCTTTACAAGGAAGGGGTGAGGCTAGGGAATGACGGGAAGGTAGAGGAGGCTCTTGCAAAGTTCCAAAAGGCGGTGTTGCTTGAGCCAAAGGTTTTTCTTTTTCAGTTAAAACTTGCGTATGCATACGAGATGCTGAAGAGATTCCCTGAGGCACAGGCAGCTTATGAGAACGCGATTGCCCTAAATTCGTCTTCAAAAGAGGCTTGGAGGGGACTTGGGGATGTCTTGCGACGGGCAGGGTTTTTGTCAAAAGCGGAAGAAGCGTACAAGAAAGCGATAAGGCTAAGCCCAAAGTATAAAGAAGCGTGGCTCGGGCTAGCTTACCTTTACGGAGACATGGAGGCACTCGATAAGGCAGTGGAGGCATACTTGAAGGTCGTTAGCATAGCCCCCAAGGACCCAGATGTAACCTTTAAACTTGCGAATGTGTATTGGCGTATGAAGAAGTTCGATGAGGCGATAGAGTTCTACAAGAAGGCATTATCTTTAAAGCCAGATTTTCACGATGCAAGATATGGACTCGGTTTGACGCTTAAGGAAAAGGGGGACATCGAAGGGGCGCGCAAAGAACTCAAGGCAGCATGTGAAGGGGGTTTGAAACAAGCATGCAAGAAACTCTTCGAACTATGAATCGCTTTCATCATCAGATTTTTTTTCGTGCTCGTGGTAGTAAGAGTAGCTCGAATACCTTCCATAGTAGCCGTAGTAACCATAACCGTAGTACCTCGCGCGTCTTATGTCCAAGTCATTCAGCACTGCGCCCAGAATTCGCCCATCAACTGACAAGACCTCTCTACTTGCCTGTACAAGGCTTTCCCTTGTAGTACTGCCAAGTTTCACGACGAGCAATATCCCATCCGCATATCTGGCAAGGATGCGTGCATCAGAGACAGGGATGAGAGGGGGGGTGTCTATGATCACTATATCGAATCTTTCTTTCAGTGACAGAAAAACCTCCTTTGCCCTTTCCGTAACCAAAAGGTCCGACGGATTTGGAGGCACAGGCCCGCAAGGCAGAAGATACAAGTTCTCAAAAGAAGTTGTTAGGATCGCACTGTCCACAGAGATCTTCCCAACCAGAACTGTTGAAACACCTTCCTCAGCACTGCACTGGAATGTCTTATGAAGTCTCGGTCTCCTAAGGTCGGCTTCTACTAGCAAAGTTCGTGCGCCGAATCTTGCCATCGTCAAACCCAGCGCAACAGCAACGGTGGACTTACCTTCGAACGGATTGGGGCTGGAAATAACTATACTTTCTATCTTCTTAGAGGGCGAGGCAAAAACCAAGTTTGTTCGAAGTGTATTCAAAGCCTCAGCTATCGTAGATTTCGGATTTTTCGCAACATAAAAGTCCCTTTCAACCACATAGGCGTCTTCAATCCTTGGCTTTTTAGAGGACTTGTCGCCCCCAGGAATACTTGGAATCACACCAAGGCACACGCTGCCAAGTGCCGCCTCCACTTCCTCCCTGCTCTTCACCGTGTTATCAAGCAACTCTACGAGGAAAGCCAGTGCAACGCCAAGAAAAAGACCAAGCACCCCTCCCAGACCAACACTGAGCACAAAATCAGGTCTAACCGGCCTGTCAGGTGGTCTTGCGAGCTCCAGCAACCTAACATTGTTCGTCTCTACCTGTTCGCTAAGCGATGTCTCTGTAAACCTATTACTTACAAGGCGATATACCTCGTCGGCGCTCTTCTTTCGTTCCAACAGCGAGTTGTATTCGAGGTCCAGCCTTGCCATCTTTACGAGTTCACTCTCCGCCTCCTGCATAAGGCTATTTACCTGTGCCAATGCATCCATAACTTCTTTGTAATCTCCCTCAACCTGCTTCAAAAATGCAGTTATCTCTCTCCGCAAAAAGTCTTGAGCAAGCCTCAGTTGTTCTTCGATTGCCTGCAACTTGGGATGTTTCTCTCCAAGTGTAGTCAAAAGGGCAACCTTTTCGTTCCTAAGTTTCAACACTTGCTCTTTTAGCGATATGATAAGGGAACTCGTCAAAATCTGTTCAAGAGGAAGGGAAAATGGATCTTCCACCTTTTCAAGATCCCTCACACGCTTTCGCCGCGCTTCCAGATCCGACTTCTTTAGCAAAAGCTCTCCTTGCCTCTGCAACAGCATCTTTACCCTGTCCTCCAGCGCCTGCTTCATTACTGTAAATGACCCTACTGCGTGCTGTCTTTCAAACTCCAGCACCTTACTGTCTGCCTCCTCTTTCTGTTGCCTGTATTTCTCGACCATCTTCTGCAGCTCCGCATTTGCCTCGGCAAGGACAGCCCTTCTATATTCGATGTTAAGGTCTCGGTAGGCGTATGCGATCTCGTTAGCGAGCTGTGCCGCCCTCCACGGATCCCTGTCCTCGACACTTACTTCGACCAAACTGGTGTCTCTGATCTGGTCCACCTTTAGCTTTTTTCGCAACACTTTTTCAGGTATCTTCTCGGAGATGCGTTTCTGCTTCTCCTCTTCGGTGATCCTCTCGAGGCTTTCCACTTCCAAATATTCGGGATCCTCAAACAAACGAAGCGTTTGTACGACCCTGGATAGGACCTCGATCCCCCCGATTATCCTTGTTTGGGTTCTAAGATAATCCTGTTGTGCAGCATAGTTTTCACCCCCAAGCTGCACCACCTCTTTAATCCCAGTCAAGATCTTAGGAGGCGAGCTGTCAACTAGCACGATAGCTGTGGCCCGATAAACGGGGTCCCTCATCTTTGAAAACATAAGCGCAGCAAAGATGGTGCACAAGAATGTGAGGGAAGCCCACCACTTTCGTTTGGAAATGACAGTCCAATAGCGTGTTAAATCCTTTAGGATATTGTCTTCCTCTCTGACTGATTGTGTTTGGTCTTGAGGAGTTACCATGTCCCCCTTTTGGGATTACAGACGCAATATAATACACGAAAAACTGTTCCTGTCAAAGGCTCCTGTTTCGAATCCTGTTTCACCAACCTAGCCGTGGAAAAACAGAGATTATCTAAAGGCTCTTTGAGGCCACGGAGAATAATAGGCCCGCGATGGCAACTTGAGGGTTTGGTGAAAACGGACGGTTCTTTTCGAGTTGGTGCAGAAGTCTGAGGCATTCAAGTATGTCAGAGATAGAGAGTCTGCTTGCCATGTCTCGCAGATCGTCGAGAAGGTCTTTGTTGGCCACCAAGTCTTCGTTTTTTGTGGCGCACAAAAGCAGATCCTGCAGAACGATCTTGAGCAACGCAATCAGGTGGGGGGTGTCATCCTTTGAACTAACCAAAGACTTTGAAAAAGCGAGCTTTTCAGCACTGTCGCCGTTCAATGCCCGAAAGAAATCATGGATGAACAGTCGCCTATCCAATGCAACCTTCAACATGGAAAGGGCTTTGGATACAGAACCTTTTGAAATCAGAGAAACCTCCGTCAGTTCATGGCTATCTTCTTGTGGCAACAACTTTTGGAGCACAGCGACAACCTCTTGTTGCGAAAGGGATCCAAAGGAGATTGAACAACACCTTGAGAGCACGGTTGGTAACAAGGCGTCCGGGGAATCTGTGACTAAAACGAAGACATTGTTTCTTGGCGGTTCCTCTAAGACCTTTAGCATTGCATTTCCTGCCTCGGGACTAAGAAAATGAGCATCGTCTAAAAGGATACACCTGTATCTACCTGATACGGGCTTGAAATAAACTCTTCCCAGAACTTCTCGGATTGTATCAATACCGATGACTGTTTTGTCCTCGGGCTTGCGGATCACATACAGGTCTGGAAACGAGAGAGTAGTGATTTGTCTACAGGCAAGGCACTCGCCACATGAATCCATATCGTTCGTTGGATTTAGACAGTTTATTAGGGAAAAAAAAGCAAGTGCCACAGTTCTCTTTCCTACACCCTCTTCCCCATGAAATAGCAAGGCATGCGGGATTTTTTCCTCGGCAAAAAATCGGCGTAATATCGGTTTTATCTTATCATGTCCAACTACTTCACTG
>Ga0197143_1002152_pt1 | contig 15080 bp, 12 predicted proteins | sample GBS70_MetaG_FD_148603 | JGI IMG/M metagenome (GOLD analysis project Ga0197143, IMG submission 148603) | Sediment microbial communities from Great Boiling Springs, Gerlach, Nevada, United States - GBS 70_MetaG | ecosystem: Environmental > Aquatic > Thermal springs > Hot (42-90C) > Sediment...
ACAGAATAAGCAAAATCAAGTTCTTGTTCTTCTTCAAAAATTTTCCTTTGTTCTTCAGTCATCATTTCGTAAGCTATATTCTCGATAGTTTCTTTTGAAATTTTATCATAGTTAGTTTTTATCAATTTTCCGTTTAAACGAATCATAGGTGAAGAACCAGCTTTAAAATGTATATCAGAAATACCTGCACGTACCATCAATTTTAACAATTCATCTATTTTCATAAATTTAAATTTTCCAAAAATTTAAATATTTACTCTCTAACAATCTTTATGCTACGGGCATCTCCTCTTTTTTAGAAACTATAGTATATTCCAATTTTTAAGTTTCTCTACTATAATTTCTACAATTTTTTTATAACTTAAGTTTATTTATTAAAGTCGTGTTCAATTTTTGCTAAGAGTTTTCCACGCTATTCATGCAAACTTCAAATCACATATACAACAATAAGCTCATTTACTATTTGTGCAACAGTTACATCTGTCTCTACTATAACACGACCCGTACCTTCTTTACATCTAACAAAAGTTGTTACTATACCATTTATTTCTATCATTTTTGTCCTGTAAGTTTTTTTATTTACTTTCCTTCAAGCCATTTATGTAAATTTTTAAAAATTTTAATACTCTGTTTTTGCTTGACCTTCTTTTACTATTGCTAAAGAAGTTGATGTACCAATACGCGTTGCACCTGCTTTTACCATTTTTATTGCGTCTTCTAATGTTCTTATACCACCAGATGCTTTAACACCTATAGTTGGACCTACTACGGATTTCATCAACGCTACATCTTCTACTGTTGCACCTGTGGGAGCAAACCCAGTCGATGTTTTAACAAAATCAGCTCCTGCTTGTTTTGCCAACTCACACGCCTTAATTTTTTCTTCTTTAGTAAGATACGCTGTCTCAATTATCACTTTAAGTATCTTACCACGGGTTGCTTCCCTAACTGCTTTTATATCGTCTAAGACAAGTTGATAATTGCCCGATTTTAGCGCACCTATGTTTATTACCATATCAACTTCGTCAGCACCGTTTGCAATAGCTTCTTTTGCCTCAATAACTTTTACAGTAGTCGTGGTTGCACCTAAAGGAAAACCTATTACTGTACATACTTTTACATCAGTCCCTTTTAATAGTTGTTTACATAAGCTTACATATATAGGATTAACACAAACTGAAGCGAAACCGTATTTTTTTGCTTCTTCACAAAGTTTTACAATTTCTTCTTGAGTAGCATTAGCTCTAAGTAGTGTGTGCTCTATCAATGAAGCAATTTTTTCAATAAACTTCATTTTTAATAATGCTAGCGGAAAACTTATTTAAAATATTTTTTTCATTCCATATATACTTATCTTATTCTTTCCTTCAAGCTTTGACATATATAAAGCTTTATCAGCTAATTTTATCAAATCCTCACTATGTATTTTCTCTTCAAAACCAGTCATAAACGAAATTCCAATAGATACTGTAGACTTAAGTTTAAAAATCTCATTATCTTGCTGGATTCTAATCTCTAAATTTTTAATCTTATCTCTAGCAGTATTAGCAATTTTTAATGTTTCTCTAAGATGTTCTTTTATAACATCTTTATAATTTTCTGAGTTAGGATAAATTTCGTGTGGATAAATAACAATAATAGCAAACTCATCCCCACCATAACGAGCAACAATATCTGTTAACCTTACTGACTCTTTTAAAATCTTTCCTATTTCCTTAAGCAAAAGATTTCCTATCTCATGACCAAAAACATCATTTACTTTTTTAAAATCGTCAATATCTAACATAATCAAGCTTAAAGGACGTTTATACATCTTACTACTTCTATAAATTTCTTCATTTAATTTATTAACAAAATAATCATATCTATATACTCCGGTTAAAGCATCTATTATAGCTTCTTTTTTTAAACGAAAACTTTTCAATACAAACTGAATCTGGTGTAAAATCGTATCTAAAAACTCAATATCATTTTTAAAATCTTTTTTCAAATTTTCTTTCTCATCAAGAATAAAAAAACCATCGGCAACATCTTTTTCACCAACCGAAATAACAACCCCTACTGGAAAAACTTTAAATAATTCTTGAGAATTAACAATATCTAATGGTAAAGAATCTTTTATTAAAATTTTTCCTATACTTTTAATTTTATTAGCAGTATAAATATCTATTTTATAAATCCCGGAAATATTTTTATCAACTCCGAACCCATCTAAAAAGCTATAAACATCTTCATCTTTAAATAAAAAAAGACCTTTTGAATATCCCATTTGCATCGCAATTTTAAACAATGATTGTATTAACAAATTTATATCTTCTATTGTTGAAAAAGTTTTTGTTGATTCTTTTAAAATTTCGTAATATTTCTCTTTAAGATCTTTATCTACTACCTCTTCTTCTTCTTTTCTATTTTTTTCTGAAAGATCTGGAATTTCATATATATCTTTTAGCAATTCATACAAATATTTCAAACCATCTTCTTGTTCTGAAGTTTCAATTTGAGAAACAAATTCGCCATCGTTACATAAACTTTTTAAAAAAAGCAAAAATTTCTGTACAGTTTCTTTATCAAAGTTAAAATAGAAAACATAATTAAACTCAGGGTTTAATGACTTAAACTCTTTTAAAATCAGTATATTATTTTCTTCCAAAAATCTTTTTAACTCTTCTATATCATCTTGTTGACATTTAAGTCTAAGTCTATATTCACTTTTAGAACCTTTCTTAAATTCTTTAAGTTCCCATTTATGAATCATGCTTCTGGACAAACTAATATCCTAAAGTACCATCTATTTTATTTTCTTACCGGTCAATGAAGTGACAAGATAATTAACTACAATATCAGCAGCTGTCTCAACTGTAAGTGCTTCATAAACGAAAGAACATGTCCAAACAATGTTCCCAGTCTTTTTTTCCACAAGTCGAGCAGAAACTCCTACAGTAGAATTTGTCGCTATAATACTACTATCCGGTAACCCAAAAGCTGGACCAAGATTATACACATAACTCCCACTAATCTCTGTCAAAGGTCCACTCATCACAACTTGCTGTTTTTCACTTTTTTCACTACCAGTATAAACAAGATATTTTTTTTCTGGAATAAATCTTGTTACTGAGCCCAATAAAATATATTCCACTTCGGGAGAATCTTGTTCTTTAATCGTGTATCCACGTTGTAATAAGTGTTCTATTATAAGATTCTTAATCATTTCACCGCTTGAAGTAAAATTGCCATATGGTTTAAATTCGCCTACTGAAATAACACTTATTGCTTTGGGATTAAATTCTTTGTGAAAAGTACCACGTGGCGTAGTACATCCAAAACAAACAACTAATGTAAAAAATATAAATATTTTCATTCAATTTATTTAGTTTAGTTTTTTCAAAACATTAATGTGTTTTTTTGCTAACTGTTTTAATGATGTATCTTTTGTATTTTTAAAAACATTCTCCCAATAAACTACAGCTGTATCATATTCTTTTAATTCTTCACAAATAAACGCTAATAAATAATTTGCTAAAACATTTTTTTCTTGCTGAAGCCAATATTGTAATGCAAATATCTTAGCTGTTTTAAAATCCTTTTTGCCAAGATAAGCAATAGCTAATAAAATATCATTTTGTTGTTCTCCATTAGTCTCTAACAAACTTATTGCCTCATCATAGTTCCCATAGTTTATTAGCTTTATTACTCGCTCCATCAGTGTTTCAGAAAAAAGTATATTCACATACATAAAAATAAAGACTAAAATTATTTTTAAATTCCTCATTTAAAATTTTCCTCCTCAATAAGTTTTATTTGTTGAATTCTCCTTTTATGTCTTTCTTCAGGTGAATTTTCTGTACCCAACCATATCTTTGTCCATCTATATAAAATTTCTGCTGTTAAATCAGAACCACAAATTTTTATTCTAGTTGGGAAACAAATAACATTCGCAAAGTTATGTTCCGAAAGTAATCTGGCAACCTCATCTGAAAAACAAATCCCAGCTTTTATACCTTTAAACTTATTTGCTACAATACACATTCCTTCACCTGTAGCACATAGTAATATTCCTCGCTGAGCTTCGCCTTTTTGTATAGCTAACGCAACTTTTTTTGCATATTCAGGATAATCACAGGATTCTTCAGAAAAAGTACCAAAATCAATTATTTTATATTCTTTACTTAACATTCCAACAAGCTGCGATTTTAATTTATATCCGGCATGGTCTGATGAAATAGCTATTATCATAATATGGTTACATGTATATGGATAAACTTAAATATAAAGGCAAGATAACACAGTATACTTTGTTTTGTAATTTTTATTAGATTCATAAAAAATCAATTTTGGTCGGGGTGAGCGGACTTGAACCGCTGACCTCTCGCACCCCAAACGAGTGCTCTAGCCACCTGAGCTACACCCCGAGTAGTAAATTTTCAATTTTCTATATTTTAAAATTACAATAAATTTTAAAAAAAATCAATATAAAGTAAAATATTATATTTTGTCACAAAATTTTGTATAGTAAAAAATATGATAAACGAATGCATCGTTGTATCATCGTTAAGCAAGAATTTTGGAAAACTACCAGTTTTTTTAAACGCAAATGTTTCTATTGAAGAAAACACTATAACTGCGTTATCAGGAAAAAATTCTTCTGGTAAAACAACTTTTCTTAAACTTGTTTCAGGTTTTTTACTTCCATGCTCAGGCAAAATTTTTATCTACAACCAAGATATATCAAAAAATAGAATGTTTGCAAAAAAAACTGTATCTTTTACAATGAATACTGATTATGGATTTTATCCACAACTTACTTTAAAAGAAAATTTAGTGTTTTTATGTAAAGCATACAACAAAACTTTTAACGATGTATCTCCTTTTATTGAGAAACTTAATTTAAAAGATTTTCTAAACACTCCTTTCTTCTTATCTTCTTCCGGTATAAAAACACGCTTGTGGTTAATAAGTTCTCTTATAAAAAATCCAAAAATATTACTTATTGATGAACTTACAAAATCTGTTGATTCTGAATCAAAACAGATAATTTATGATTTAATAAAAGAGCTTAAAACAAAATATAAACTTACAATACTGTTTGTTTCACACGATGTAAACGAAATCAAATCCTTGTGCGACCAATGGATTAAAATAGAAAACTATAAATTCGTAAAAATTAAATAATCCTATGACTAAATATTTTAATTTAGTCAATTCGTTTATATACAAAGAAATTAAAACGATATTTTCTTACAAATTTCATTTTGTTATAAAATTTTTATTTTTATTAGTTCAACTTATTATCTTTTATTACTTTTGCAGTTTAATATCAAAAGATTACTTCAAATTTTTATTCTTAGGATTGTTGTTCTCAAAAATTTTTTCTCACACAACTACATTGTTAGAAACAATCAAACAAGACCAATTTGCACAAACAATATATATTACTTTTTCTTTTCCTTACTCTGAGTTCACAATATTGTTGTGCAACTTTTGTGCAAAAACAACAATTTTTTTAATTGAACTTTTAATCTTTATTATCTTCAGCATTTTGTTTTTTAACATAAAGCTAAATCTACAACATCTAATTTTTTTGATATTTTTTACAATCTACACAATCATTATTTTCTTATGGTACACAATTGTTAGCAGTTCTTTAACATTTTTGATAAAAAAATCAGAACATTTGTTGTATCTTATAAACTCTTTGATTGACATTTTGTCAGGTGTATACTTTCCAATTTCAGTTTTGCCACCAATTTTACAAAATATAAGCTACTTACTTCCAACAACCTATCTTTTATCATTCCTAAGAAATACAATATCTCAGTCAAAAATTACATACGAACTTTTATTTTATCCAACAATATTCGGTTTTATCCTTTTACCAATAAGCATTTTGATTTTTAACTTTGTATTAAAAAGGATGTTAAAAATCGGTAGATTAGCAATATATTAATTTTTTTCCAACAACAGTCTATGCAAAAAACATACTGCCCTCAACAGTAAAGAATAAAACCGATAAAGATAAGCTAAGGGTAGAAGATATCTATTTTTCAAATTATATCTTTTTAGCAAAAACTTATACGAAGGAAAAAATTTTTTTGTCAAAAACTGAATTTTTTTATCCAATGGCAAAACAAGAAATTCTAAAATATGTCCTTTGTAAAAAATTTTTTTGTTCAAAAAAAATTTAATCCAAAAAGGAAGTAAATTATCAAGATCTATATTAATTTGAAATTTTGATTTTATTATCTCAATATCCTTTACCCATCTTTCATCAATATAATTGTGTTCAATGTACATATGGTAATAAATATGTCGTACCATTTCTTCTGGGGGAAGAATATAAAATTTGTCTACTTTTTGCAGTTTATTAAATAACATAACATTTTCTTTTTTTGAAAGGTACCATAGTTCACAAAATATATCAATTTTTGCAGGTCTATCTTCAGAATACATAACATTAGGATCAAACGGCATGTTTTTATATCCAAGAACTTTTAATAAATTTACAAATTTATCATAATCTTTTTTGTTTACTAAAACATCAATATCTTCCATATCACGCCAAAAACTATATTCTGCAAAAAGTTCAACAAGTGCTGCCCCTTTAAGTAAAACAAGTTTAATATTATGCTTCTCACATTCATCATAAATTTCTTCTATTTGTTTGTGTATCAAAATATTTTTTGCAAGTATTGAATTATTCATAAATATAAATTAATTACAGATGCAAATAAAACAACTCTTTCTTACATTTTCACTTTAAACTTATTTCTGTTGCACAGCTAAAGCTGTGCCCTACATTTTTTCTTAATCTCATTCTTTGAAAAAAAATTTGTAGGGCAAAGCAGCAGCATTGCTTTCACTTTCAAAATATTGGATAAGCTAAAAACTGTGCCCTACCATACCTTGACAGTACATAAAAAACTCTGCATCTACAATTTATTTTTTAATAGTCACGTCTTATCTGAAACACTAACTACAATTTTTATTTTGTAAGTACCTGATTATTTTGTTTTTTCAGAGATTATTAAACAAGGAATTTCTCCAAGTGAGATTTTGTAAACAACATTTTGTTCATCTTCTATTATTTTTTCACACAATATTTCTTTGTATTCATTATCTTTAAAATTGAAAAAAGTTAAATCCGCGTTATTTGACACAATCTGTAATTCAAAATTCCTAATATTTAATCCATAAAGATCTTTTGAAAAATCTATTTGTTTTACAATCTGTTGTTGAACTTCCTGTGTTGAAACATAAATATTATAATTTATTTCAGTAGGCAAAACTTCGGGTGAAACAACATTTATTTTCAACTCTCTAATTGAAATATTTTCTGTTACTTCAACAGGTAAAAAATATACAAGATCATAAACAAAAATTTTGTTTATACTATCAACAAATTTTAACTCTGTCTTCATTGTCAAAACTTTTGTTTCTTTATATTCTTGTATCTCTTGTTCAAACTTCTCTTCGTTGATAGGTTCTGTTGTCTCTTTAATATCTTTTGGTATAAGCAGTGATTCTTTCTTAACTTCTTTTTCTTCTTTCTCTATTTTTATAACTTCTTTTTTACCAAAAACTTTCTCTCTGAATAGTTTATAAAAATTACCAATTTTATCAATTTCTACACCTAAAGTTATTTTATGCACAAAACCTAAAACTCCATATGACGAAATACTATAGTCAATTTTTGTTCCAAAAAAATTTATCCCTAAACCACAAGAAAAACCTGTGTGTTGTTCTTCTAAATACCAACCATAAGGTTTGTATTTATAACCTAAACGCAAAAATATAAGTGAATCAAAAAATGATGGTTCTACACCTATCGCAAAATACATATTTTTTATATTAAAAATTGGACAACATAATTCTGAACATAGTTTCGTATCTTTATATTTGTACCCAACAGATGTTAAAAGTTTTGTAGGTAACAACCACCATCGTTGTGTATATCTTACAGGGGAACCAAAATTTTGTACTGCTATGTTAAACCATAAATTGTTTTTTATAACTTGCGCGCCTATATCAGTTGCAAAACTATACCCTGAAACAGATTCAATCTTTTCATACAAAAACTTTCCTGTTAATCCAACATTGATGTTACTTCTTATTTTTTTACTTATTCCGAATCCAGTTGCAACTGAATACACATCATAATAAAACTCTGGCGAAGTAATTTGATAAACATTCACATATTCAGGATCAAAATCTTTTTGTCCAGTTCGTCCTTCAATATATGTACTGTATAATCCTAAGACACCTACTGAAAGAACATATTTCTGATTTGGTAAAACATAACCTATAAAATTACTTTTTGTCTGTTGAAACATTTCACTATGAGTAACACAAACTTGTCTATCTCTAATATTTTTTAAAACAGCAGGGTTTGAAAATATACATCCTATTTCGTCATAAAACGATGAACTTGAAGCAACTGCATCTTGTCTTGCAGTAGGCAAAATTTCTAAAAAATTCATTGCAGTATTTTGTGCAGATAAAATTGTAGATAAAGATATTATACCAAATATAATTATTTTCATGAGATTCTCTTTATATCATCCTCCCGTAGCCGACCCTTAAGGGTCGGCTACGGGAAAACTAAATTAATGTATAATAGTGAAACGTTTTATAACATTTTTCTTTTGTTTCTCATTTTTCCCTTCTACTCTGAAAATATACAACCCTGTTGCAATATTTTTTATGTCCCACTCAATACAATGTGTTTTCCCAACATCTTCTTCTTTATATTCTTTTTGTTCACTTTGCCATACAAAATTTCCTGCAATATCATATACATAAACTTTAACTTTTGCAGGTTGGTACAACAGAAACTTAAAGTATACCTTATCTGCTTTAGCAGGTGAAGGATAAGCATATACATGCTCATCTTTGAATATTTCTGAATAAACAGGTTCGTACTCTATTACACTGTATATGCCCAACTGATAAATTTTTGCTTCAACAAAATTGTTATTTGGGTTAACCTTTGATGTATCCAAAACATACCAAGAATTTGTCTCTTCGTCATAAAAAACAATCCTTAATTTTTCTTTGGTTATATTTTTAACATCTTCTTCTTTAAAATATATTTTAATTGTAGATACTGTTTTAAACTTAAGTTCTGATGGTGAAAGTTTATATGTATTATTATGCAACGGTTTTGAATTACCAAGTTGTGGTGTTATATCAACTTTCTCAATTTTTATCTCCTCATCTGAAAGTAAAGCTCCTTTTTCAATTTTTAATTCCAATTTCCTTTCATCTTTTTTGAAAACCAAGTATACTTCTTGTTGCGCAGTAATTTTTATTTTATATTCTATTGTTATATTTTTTGTCTCAGATGGTTCTGACTCATAACCATACTTACTTATTGCAGTAATGTAATAATAGTATACTTCCTGTGGTTCACATGTTTCATCAATATAATACGTTGATTTAGGAATTTGTTTTAAGAGATAAAAATTATCTGTTGTCTTTGAAGATTTATAGATTTTGTATCCAACAATAATATCTTCTTTAGGTAAATCCCAAGAGATTATTACTTGTATTTTATCAAACAAAACTTTCTGATGTAATGTTAAACCAACAGGTTTGGCTGGTACACCATCTGCAATTGGTATTACAAAAACAAGTTGTGAAGGTTCAGATTCTTCATGATTTTTATCCACAGCAGTAAGATAGTACCAATAAGTATTGTTTGGCAGAACTGAAGAATCAATATAATATGTTGTCCCTGATGGAACTTCATAATGTAGTACAAAATTTTCGTTGTTTGTGCTTCTATATATTTTATACTTTACAACATCATTTGAACCAGAACCATCATCTTCTGAAAGAGTCCATATAAGGATAACTTTTTTACCGTCATCGTTTGGATAATCAAAAGCAGTAATGTTTGTTGGTGGTTGTGGTGGTTGTGTATCTTGTACTTCTTTATTAGCAATTGAATAAGCTGAAACTATTCTTGTTTTTTCTGATTCTAAATTATGTTCGTTAACAGCAGTGATATAATAATAAAAAGTAACACCTACAGGACAATATGTATCTATATAAGTATATGTTGTTTTAGCAACATTATAAAAATAATATGTCGGATAAAAACTTAACCCGTCAGAACTTTTGTATATATTATATCCAACAACTTTTGAAACTAAAGATTCTTCGTCTTCCGAATAAACCCACATTAAAGTAAGATTACCACCGTTATCGTCTGGTGTATCAAAGACAGTAACCCCTCTTGGTGGCAAAGGTTTTGTAACAGAAGAAATATATACAGAAACAATAGGTGTTGAATCTGACTCAACACCGTAGTTATTTTCTGATGTGAGATAATAATAGTATGTAATACTATTTTGTATTGTATCAATGTAAAAGTATACAGTTGAATCTACTTTTGTAATTTTATCATACAACACAAAGTTTATTGTTGAAGATGCTGCACGATACAAGTTGTAAGAAACAATATTTGTTTGTTTTTCCTGTTCTTGTTCCCATCTTAACAATATTGTTGACTGCACGATACAGGTTGTAAGAAACAATATTTGTTTGTTTTTCCTGTTCTTGTTCCCATCTTAACAATATTGTTGAAGAAGAAATAAATCTTGTAAAACTGTCTAAAACAAAAATTTCTGGTGGATATGGTTTCTCAGTTGGTGGAACAAAAACCGAAACTGGTAACGAAAATATAGATTCTGAACGTTTATCAACTGCTTTAAGTTTATAATAATATGTTGAGCCACTTAAAGGTGTATCTATAAAAACAGTTGTTCCTTTGGGAACAGAATTAATTAGAGAATAATTTATGCCATCTGTTGCTCTATAGATATTATATTTTCTTACATCATTATTTCCTGATGAATCATCAATTGATTTTGTCCATGTTAGTTTAACATCTGTCCTATTCACAAGTAAAGCTGAGAGATTAGTTGGTGGTAAAGGAGAATTGTCTACTATAACATTGTTAATTGCGTAAGTTGTAGTGTCTAATTTTACTCGTATAGAATATTTACCATCAAGCATACTTTCTGTTGACCATAAAAATTCAATTTTGTTTTTCAAACTACCAGTTGTTATTTCTACCCAAGTGTTTTGATTACTATCATAGTATTCAAAATAAAAATTTTCGTTGTCATAACCTAAAGAAACAATTGTTGTTGTAGTTTTGTTTATTACAACATCGTTATGGTCAGGAGATTTTATTGCTAAAAACTTCTCAAGTTTTATTCCATAAAACTTTCCTGAAGTTTCAGCAAAGTATATCCATCCGTTAGAGATCGCTGCTGAACACAAAATAGGGGACGAAAAATTATACTCAGCTAAAACTTTGCCTGTCAAAATATCTATTGCATAAAATTTACCGCTGTAGGTACCAAAAAATCCTATGTTACCACATACTGAAACAGGCGAAGTGAGATTATATGATGTTTGAGGTGTCCTAGCTACAGTAAAATCTTTCCTCCATAAAATTTGTTTTGTTGTAGTAGATACACATATTACTGTTTGACTTGAGTAGTTAACAGAAGCTTCACTCCATAATGAAGTTGGATAAATATTTATTAAAATTTTATCTTCAAATACAGCAACAGAGTTGTTATCCGTAGCTATATTTGTTAAAGGTCCTGTTGACCATAAAATTTCTCCATTTGTTTTATCTAGAACATACAAACTTCTTTCAATATCTCCTGCATAAAGATAAATTTTGTCTTCTTTTATTGCAACGGATGTTTGGTTGAAACAACTTGAAAACTTTTTTGTCCAAACAAATGTATTTGTTTTTAAATCATAACATCTTAAGACACCATCGTTTGTTGTAAAATAAATTTTTCCTTCAGAATAACTTATTGATGAATAACTAAAACTTCCTAAGTCAATCTGTTTTATTAAAGTTCCTGTTATTGCATCAATTATATAAAGTTTGCCGTAAGGAATACCATCAATCTTTGGTCCTGAAACAAATATTGCCCATGGATTTTTTTCTTCACCAATTACCTCTTCATCTTCAACTATTATTGGCGATGAAACAGATTTTGTTTGAGTATCATATGACCACAAAGGTATACAATCTTCATCATAAGAATAGTATTTTTTAAAACAATAAAGTTTACCATCAAAAGATAAAACATAAACAAAATTATTCCAAACTGCAGGTGTGCAATCAATCTTTCCAGATGTTGAGTATTGCCACAAAATCTCGCCTGTGTACGCATCTAACGCCCATATTGAAGTATCCCGTGCGGCAAAATATACTATGTCATCTTTTACAATAGGTGAAGACAGAATTTCACCTTGTATTTCTAATTCAAACCCTATTGGTGTCAACGATGGCAAAACAACTTCGTATTTAGAACCAGTTCGTTCAAAATCAAACCTTAATGTAGGCCAACTTGAAGGAATTAATGGTATACAAGAAATATAACTTATAAACAGAATTATTATTTTTTTCATAGTTTATCGCAGGGCTAAAGCCCTGCCCTACAAATTAATTTTTAATTTAAAATTGTAGGGCAAACCTTTAGGTTTGCAATTAATTTGCTAATAACCAGAATTATTATTTTTTTCATAATTTTTGCAGGGCTAAAGCCCTGCCCTACAACTAATTTTTAATCTAATGTAGGGCAAACCTTTAGGTTTGCAATTAATTTGCATGCCTAAAACCATGCCCTACAAACTTTTCACAATTTATTGCATGGCTAAAGCCATGCCCTACACACAAAATAAAAATTGTAGGCAAACCGTCAGGTTTGTTTATTTGTTCAGTTAAAACCGTATACTTCATAACTTAATATATTATTATGTGCAAACATAAATGTTTGCCCTACATATGTTAAAAAGTTATTCTTTAAAAACATCAATTTTGCTATCAGAACTGCCTACTATTATTCTGCCATTTAAAAAGTCATACCAAAGATTGCTTGTTGGTACAGCATCTAACAATATCGGATATCCAGGTTGTAGTTGTGTTGTATCTCTGTCTATACAATACAGTAATCCTTCTAAAGTAACAAAGTAAACATATGGTTCTTTCCATATAAAAACTTGTTGAATTACAGGCGACCTTGTTGGGTAATACCATATAATGTTTCCATTATTAGCATTAACTTTATAAACACCATTATCACAACTTATATACAATAATTTATTGGAATTATCAAATGCAATGTTATTTATTTTACTATTCAAATTGACATCAGTCCATCCTACAGGGACAGAACTTAGTGTTAGTCCATATCTACAACACAAAATTCCATCTTCAGTACCAAAGTATACATTTAAACTATTAAGTGATCGATTATAAAACCCTGCATCGTATTCTATAGATGTTGTTATAGCAGAAGGAACCTGTGTTGATGACAGAATATTACCATCTTGCAATGCTAGTCTGTAAACAAAACCATTTTTTGTCCCCCACCAGAGTGAGCTTACACCACTACCACCATCTTGTGTGAACCCTTCATCAATTGCAGCTGACTTAACCACACTGCCAGAAATTTGTACTGCTGGTGTCCAGAAATCAGCAGCACCTGTTGAAATTTTGTATACATACCCATCAACGGTCCCAGCATAAATTTTTGCTGGTAGTTCATAATAATAAGCAACAACCTCAGATGTTATCTCTTCACTAAGTTGTCTTATCCAAACATTTTGTGACACATCAGATGCTAAGTTTTTATAAATTTTTCCATCTTTTGTACCAAAATAAATATATCCTGTCTCACCTGTAAAATTATCACTTAATATCGGTGAGAAACACGACGATGACGCAGTAAAGGATGAAACTACAACACCTGTTGGTGTCAACATTACAACAGTACCATCATCATAGAAAGCATAAATATTGCCATTAAACGATTGATATACATTGTTTACATTTGTAATCCTACCTATATTATATGGCCATGAAGTTCCTATAGGTGGTTTCTTAGGTCTTACTATTGTTGGTGAAGAAATTTCAAGTGTATCAACTATATCAGATGGTTGCTCAACATTTGACACAGAGTCAACCCATACAACATTTGTTGTTACTGCTTGAAGTTTAACTTTGAAACTGTTTGGTGAAACAGTCGTTGCATAAGACGATATTTTTACTACAAAATAATATGTTGCAAAACTTTGTGGTGATACCAAATCTATATTATCTATTACTATTTGTTGTATACCGTTTGTTAAATTAAACTCCTCTTTAACCATTTGTGCTAAAAATGTTTCGTTATCAATTGATTGATAAAACTTGCCATCGCCATCTTTGTCTTTTATCACACAAAATTCGTCAAACAAATCTTTTGCTTGTTGTGTTGTAAGTTCTGATCCATCAGGTGTTAAAAATTTTATTTTTATCTCTGACAGATTTATATCATTTGACCATAGAGGTGAACTGTTCTCCAATAAAATCTTAATTATAGGATAATATTTTTCTTCATTTGCATAAGGTAATGAAACATCTGTTAGAACAACATTGTGTATTGTTGCATCGTAAGTTATAGATGATATAATTATTTGTTGTGACACACCATACTCGTTTTCTGTATTAAATATGACTTTGTATATTGTTGAAGTTGACAATTTATGTCCATCGACATCTTCAAGTTCAGAAGCAACATTTATAACAGTTTGTATCACAGAATAACTTGAAAGATCAAGCCCGAACTCGTTAAGTTTAAATATATGTGGTGAATATTTATCAGGTTCACCACCTGTTCTTATAAACCACACAGTATTATTTACTCCTTTTGAATAATCTGTTGAAAGTTCAACTTCAAACTTAAACCTTCTTGGTAAAACAGTATTATTTGTTGGATAATAGATAGTATTTAATGGTAAAAGTGTCTCATAATAATTTTTCCTTCCGTAAGATGGTTGTGGATATATTGTGAAATCAGAAATATTATTTCCGCTGTCAACACCGTCATAAATTCTACCTATAGTTTGTGGTGATGACAAGTTTGCTTGTGCAGATTGTGTATATGTAGTTAATACACCATCTGAATTATAGTACAACTTTGTTCCTCCTTCAAAAGAGACCCTGTCAATTGTTTGTCCTAAAGTGTTTTCTAAAACAACAAAGTCTGATGTTGCTAATCCTGAAG
>Ga0197143_1002154_pt1 | contig 15039 bp, 10 predicted proteins | sample GBS70_MetaG_FD_148603 | JGI IMG/M metagenome (GOLD analysis project Ga0197143, IMG submission 148603) | Sediment microbial communities from Great Boiling Springs, Gerlach, Nevada, United States - GBS 70_MetaG | ecosystem: Environmental > Aquatic > Thermal springs > Hot (42-90C) > Sediment...
TTTATGAAAATCTTAAAAAATTGAAAGAAAAGAAAAAAATAATTGTTTATTTAGAAAATATCGCTACTTCTGGTGGTTATTATTTGGCATTGGTTGGTGATAAAATTGTGGCTAATCCCGGAGCGATAACCGGTTCTATTGGTGTTCGAATAGATATTCCCATTGTTGAAGGTTTATTTAAAAAATTAGGAATTAAATACGAAATAATAAAATCAGGCAGATATAAAGATATTGGCTCTCCCTTCCGAAATTTAACTTCGGAAGAGAGAGCCTTATTTGAAGAGTTAATTAATGATGTTTATGCTGATTTCTTTATGAAGGTAAAAGAGGCAAGAAAAATACCTGCAGAAAGTTTGCGGAAGATTGCCGATGGTCGTATTTTTTCAGCTAAGAAAGCCAAAGAGTTAGGATTAATAGATACCTTAGGAACTTTTAATACTGCTTTAGAAATTGCTAAAGAGATTACCCAAGTAAAAAAGCCCTTTATTGTTCGTTTTCGCCGTTTTTGGAGTTTTTCTGAGATTCTTGATTGGTTTGCTTTCAAGTTTTTATATTCTCGTCTTTATTTTTTACCTTAAACTATTTTTCACCTTCTTCGCCTTCTTCTTCACCACCGGCACCTTTTTTTAACTCTCTAAGAAGCTTTTTAGCTTCTTTTCTTAAGTCAGTTACTTTATCCCACCAGGCTTTTCTTTCTTCTTCCGTTTGCAGTTGGTTAAACTTTTCAGTTTCTGTTTTCCATTCCTGAACCGTAGCATCAATCTTGCTCATGAGATTGCTTTCCTCAGCCGTGGGATTTGTTGGTTTTGCCTTTTCGTATTTTCTTTCAAATTTTTCAATATCTTTGAGCATCCGTTGATAGTCTTCTTGCCAGTCAGCTAAGTCTCTTTTTCGATAATAAGGTCCCATCGGTCCGGCTCCGCGTCGAGAGACAATGGTAAAAATTACACCAGCAACAACAACAATACCCACGATTGTCCACACTATGGTTCTTGTTTTCATCGCTTCCTCCTTTTTAATTTATTTGTTTTTTCCACAGCATTTTTTATATTTTTTCCCTGACCCACAAGGGCAGGGATCGTTTCTGCCTACTTTTTTTTCTTTTATTATTGTTTGTGAAACCGTTTCTTTTGGTTGTTCATCAGGGTTAGCAGTGATGGTTGGTTTATAAGCCATCACTCTTTTTGGCGCCTTTCCTTCTTTAGGCGCGACAGCAATTCTAAAAATTGTGGCTACACTTTCTTTATAAAATTCAAACATTAAAGTCTGAAAAAGATTATAGGCTTCTTTTTGATATTCAATTAAAGGATCTTGATGACCATAAGCTCGCCAATTTATTCCTTCTCTTATAGTATCCAATTCTCGCAAAAGATGTTGCCATTTTATATCTAAGGTTCTTAAAAAGACAAACTTTACTAATTGATTGAAAGTTTCTTCTCCAATTTCCTCTTTTCTTTTTAAGAATCGTTCTTTTGCTACGGTTAATAATTTTTCTTTTAAAATCTCTTTTCTCATTTTAGGTATTTCTTCTTTCGGTATCTGTAAATCAACAAGATAAGTAATACCAAATTCAGCTTTTAATTCTTCCCATTGCCAATTTTCGGGATATTTTTCAGTCGTGTATTTTTCAATCATTTGGTCAATGAGCGCTTCACTAGCTTCGTTATAGAGATTGATTAAATTTTCGCCTTTTAAAATTTCATCCCGCCAAGCATAAACTACCTCGCGTTGTTTATTCATTACGTTATCGAAATCTAAAAGGTGTTTACGAATTTCAAAATTGCGCATTTCCACTCTTTTTTGGGCATTTTCAATTGCTTTTGTCACTAACGGGTGGGTTAATGGTTCCATTTCTCTTTTTCCAAATCTTTCCATAATACTTACCACCCGGTCACTACCAAAAAGTCTCATTAAGTCATCTTCTAAAGAAAGAAAAAATCGAGAAAGACCCGGATCTCCTTGACGACCACTACGACCTCTTAATTGGTTATCAATTCTTCGCGCCTCGTGTCTTTCGGTACCAATAATATATAAACCGCAAGGGGGTTCTTCTAAACATTTACCCGGATTCTTTTCCCAATATTCACAATCCCCATCACCATTGCTATTGATATAACATTTTTTCCCTTTTACCACTCCTGGCCCTAATTTTATATCTGTGCCTCTACCAGCCATATTGGTGGCAATGGTTACCGCATATGGTTGACCAGCTTTAGCCACGATTTCAGCTTCTTTTTGGTGATGTTTAGCATTTAAAACTTGGTGGTTTATTCCTTTTCTTTTTAACATTCTTGATAACAATTCTGATACCTCTACTGAAGTTGTTCCGACTAATATCGGTCTACCTTGTTTATGCCATTTTTCAATTTCTTCAATCACTGCCCGATATTTTTCATTTTTTGTTTTATAAATTACATCCGGCGCGTCAATTCTTCTTACCGGCTTATGGGTTGGTATTACTACCACATCTAATTTATAAATTTCCCAAAACTCTTTACTTTCAGTTACAGCGGTACCAGTCATACCAGCAAGTTTTTCGTAAAGACGAAAATAATTTTGTAAAGTAATCATCGCTAAGGTTTGAGTTTCCGCTTGAACTTTTACGTTTTCTTTGGCTTCTAAAGCTTCATGAATTCCGTCAGAAAATCTTCTTCCCGGCATTAATCGACCAGTAAACTCGTCTACGATTATAACTTTGTTATCTTGAACAATGTAATCAACATCTCTTTGGAAATGGTCAAAAGCTTTTAGGAGAGCCTCTAAAGCAGCCAATTTTTCACTTTTTTTAGCATAGAGTTCGTAAAGTTTTTCTTTTTCAAAAATTTTTTCTTTGGGGGTTAATTTTTGGTCTTCTTCAATTTTTTTGATTTCAATCGCCAAATCGGGTAACAAAAAGAAATCAGGATCTTTTAAATATTCAATTAACTGTTTTCTCCCTTTTTCTGTTAACCTAATACTGTGGTCTTTTTCATCGGTAATATAATAAAGTTCTTCATCTAATTCGTAAATTTTCTTTTCGCGGATAAATTCTAATTCAGTTTTTTCAATCAATTTTTTCACCTCCACATCTCGCTCAGCCTTCAAAAGTTGGGTGTTTTTGGGAGAGCCTCTTTTTGCTTGTAAGAATTTAATGCCGGCTTCTCTTGCTTTTCCTTCTTTTAGTAATTTTCTTCCTTCCTCAACAATCCGGGAGACCAAGACGGTTTGTAAATTATATAAATTTCTTACTGCTGGTGTCAATTCTTTATAAATATTTTTTTCTTCCGTTTCTACGGGGCCGGAAATAATTAAAGGAGTTCTTGCTTCATCAATCAATATTGAATCAACTTCATCAACAATTGCGTAATAATGACCTCTTTGCACTTTATCTTCCCACCTTAAAACCATATGGTCACGAAGGTAATCAAACCCAAATTCGTTGTTGGTTCCGTAAGTTATATCACAATTGTATTCTTTTTTTCTTTCTTCGGTTTCCATCCCTTGCTGAATGCAACCCACCGTTAACCCTAAAGTTTCATAAACTGGGCCCATCCATTCGCGGTCTCTCTTTGCCAGATAGTCATTAACTGTTACCAAATGGACATTTCTTCCCGTTAAGGCATTAAGGTAAAGAGGCATGGTAGCTACCAAAGTTTTGCCTTCACCAGTTTTCATCTCGGCAATTTTTCCTTGATGGAGAACAATAGCACCTAACAATTGGACATCATAAGGTACCATATCCCAAAGGGTTTCAATGCCGCATACCAACCATTTTTTTCCATTCAGTTGGCGGCAGACTTCTTTTACCAACCCATAAGCCTCCGGTAAAATTGAATCCAAACTTTCACCTTCTTTTATTCTTTTTTTGAAATCCTCGGTTTTTTTAAGAATTTCTTCTCCTTTCAGCCCTTTAAATTTTTCAAAATAATTGTTAATTTCTTCTACAATTGGCCAAAGTTTTTTTAATTCTCTTTCATTTTTAGTACCGCCAAATAATTTTATTAAAATTGATGATAATCCCATAAAATTTAAAAAGCACCTAACATCCCTATATATTATAATTATACTGGAAATAAAAAATTTGTCAATCTATTTTTAGTTATTGAAATAATAAAAAATTTTTTTAAAATTGTTTAATGGCGGCGTAGCCAAGCAGCTAAGGCGGCGGTCTGCAAAACCGCTATTCCCGGGTGCAAATCCCGGCGCCGCCTTTTTTACTATGGAAAGATATAAAAAAATTTTAGAAGAGCTTAAAAGGAGAAATGAATTAGCTTTAAAAGGTGGGGGAGAAGAGAAAATTATTCAACAGCATCAAGCAGGAAAATTAACTGCTCGAGAAAGATTAGAGATTTTATTAGACAAAGATAGTTTTTTTGAAGTTGATAGATTAAGAGTTCATGATTGTGCTGAATTCGGAATGGATAAAAAGAAATTTTATGGTGATGCAGTTGTTACCGGTTTTGGTAAGATTGATGGTCGGGATGTGGCCGTCTTTTCTCAGGATTTTACTGTTTTTGGTGGAACTCTTTCTAAGGTTTTTGCTGAAAAAGTTTGCAAGATAATGGATTTAGCAATGAAAGTTGGCATACCAATTATTGGGTTAAACGATTCTGGCGGAGCCCGAATTCAAGAAGGAGTAGCTTCTTTAGGTGGTTACGCCGAAATTTTTTTAAGAAATACTTTGGCATCCGGAGTAATCCCTCAAATTTCGGTAATTCTTGGCCCCTGTGCTGGTGGCGCAGTTTACTCTCCGGCTTTAACTGATTTCATTATAATGACTGAGAAAACCAGCTATATGTTTATTACTGGTCCAGAGGTAATTAAGGCGGTAACTAGAGAGGAAGTTACCATGGAAAAACTGGGTGGTGCTGATACCCATACTCAAGTATCTGGTGTTGCCCATTTTAAAGGAAAAGACGAAAGAGAGAGTTTAATGATTGTCCGGAAATTACTTTCTTATCTTCCTTCCAATTATAAAGAAAAACCACCAAGAATTGAAACTGGCGATGATCCTAAAAGAAAAACTCCCAGAATAAAAGAATTCTTGCCAGATGACCCAAGGAAATCTTATGACATGTTATCAATAATTGAGGAAGTTGTTGATAAAGGTACATTTTTTGAAGTCCAAAGGGATTGGGCGAGAAATATTATAATTGGTTTTGCTCGATTTAACGGAGAAGTTTGTGGGATAGTGGCTAATCAACCAAAATATCTTGCTGGCTGCTTAGATATTAATGCGTCAATAAAAGCTGCGCGTTTTGTTCGTTTTTTGGATTGTTTTAATATTCCGATAATTACTTTTGTTGATGTACCTGGTTTTTTACCAGGAACGGCTCAAGAATATGGTGGAATAATAAGACACGGTGCTAAACTTCTTTATGCTTATTGTGAAGCCACCGTACCTAAAATTACAATAATTGTGAGGAAAGCTTATGGCGGCGCTTATGATGTGATGTCTTCTAAGCATATCCGGGGAGATTTCAATTTTGCCTATCCCACAGCGGAAATTGCGGTCATGGGAGCCGAAGGAGCCGTAAATATCATTTTTAAAAAAGAATTAGAACAAGCGGAAAACAAAGAAGAGTTGAAAAGAAAATTGATTGAAGAATACGAAGAAAAATTTAATAATCCTTTCAAAGCAGCGGAGCTCGGCTATATTGATGAAATAATAGCTTTTGAGGATACCCGCGAAAAAATAATTTGGGCATTACAACTGTTAAAAAATAAGAAACTTAAAAATCCTTCTAAAAAGCACGGTAATATTCCATTATAATTTATTGTCAATATAAATCTAAGATGGTTAGATTTTTTAAAAATGATAGGGTTATAATTGTAATAATATTTTGACAAAAAAACCTTTTGTTTTATAATTGGAATGATGGCGAAAGAAAAATTGGTAAAGTTATTGGCAAAATGGCAAGAAATTTATAAAAAATCCTTAGAGAAATTACCGGAAAGGGAGAAAGAATTTAAATTAACTTCCCAAATCTTAGTTAAGCCGGTTTATACCCCTTTAGATGTGGATACTGAGAATTATGAAGAGAAACTTTCTTTACCCGGCTTTTTCCCTTTTACTCGCGGAATTCACCCAACAATGTATCGCTCCCGATTATGGACAATGAGGCAATATGCTGGCTTCGGAACAGCCGAAGAGACTAATAAGAGGTATCATTATCTTTTACGTATGGGCCAAACCGGACTTTCAGTAGCTTTTGATTTGCCAACCCAAATGGGTTACGATTCTGACCACCCAAAGGCTAAAGGAGAAGTAGGGAAAGTAGGAGTAGCAATATCTTCTTTAGCCGATATGGAAGTATTGTTTAAAAATATTGATTTAAATAAAATCTCTACATCTATGACAATTAATGCTACCGCTTGTATCTTATTAGCAATGTATTATTTACTGGCCGAAAAGCAAGGCGCTGATTTAAAAAATTTGAGCGGTACTATTCAGAATGATATTTTAAAAGAATATGTTGCTCGGGGTTGTTATATCTTTCCTCCAAAACCGTCTATGAGGCTGGTTACTGATGTTATTGTGTGGTGTAATGAAAATTTGCCACGATTTAATCCGATAAGTGTTTCTGGTTATCATATTCGGGAAGCCGGTGCTAACGCTGTGCAAGAAGTTGCCTTTACTTTGGCCGATGGTTTAGAGTATGTGAAAGAAGTTAGCAAACGAGGTATTTCCGTAGATAAATTTGCTCCCCGAATTTCTTTTTTCTTTGCTGCTCATTCTCATATCTTTGAAGAAGTGGCAAAATTTCGAGCAGCTCGAAGATTATGGGCAAAACTTTTAAGAGAAAAATATAATGCGAATGACGAATCTTGTCGTTTGCGGTTTCACACCCAGACTGGAGGAGTAACTTTGACTGCTTGCCAACCAGAAAATAATATTATTAGAGTTGCCTATCAAGCTTTAGCCGCGGTTTTGGGTGGCACACAAAGTCTTCACACTAATTCTTTTGATGAGGCTCTTTCTTTACCAACCGAAAAGGCGGTAACTATCGCTTTAAGAACTCAACAAATATTAGCTTACGAAACTGGTATCGCTGATGTCTGTGATCCTTTAGCTGGTTCTTATTATTTAGAAAGTTTAACCGATGAGATTGAGAAGCAAGCCCGAGAAATTATTGAAGAAATTGAAAAAATGGGTGGAGCAACAAAGGCAATAGAAAGTGGTTATATTCAGCAAAAAATAAACGAAAGCGCTTACGAATATCAGAAAGAATTAGAAAGAGGAGAAAGAAAAGTTGTGGGAATTAATTGTTTTTTAGAAGAGAAAAAAGAAAAATATGAAGTTTTAAAGATTGACGAAGCCTTAGAAAGAAAAAGGATTGAAGAAGTTTTGGATTATAAAAAAAATCGGAACCAAATGAAATTAAAAGAAGCTTTGAAAAAATTAAAAATGGTAGCCGAAAGTGAAGAAAATATTATGCCAGCAGTAATTGAAGCGGTGAGAAATGGAGCTACCGTTGGTGAAATTAGTGATGTTTTTCGAGAAGTTTTCGGTGAATACGAATCAAAGTTTTTCTAATTAAAGGGGGAGAGATGGATGAAAATATTATAATTTGCCCCAATTGTAAGGCTAAAATAAATGTTAATCAGGTTTTGTATCAACAATTAGAAGAGAAATTTAGAATAACCTACGAAAAAAAATTAGCCGTAGAAAAAGAAAAATTGAAAAAGGAACTAAAAAAAGAAATTGAAAAAGAACAACAAGAGCTTTTTGACAAATTAAAAGAAGAATTGGCTGAAAAATCTCGAAAAGTTCAAGAATTATATCGGGTACAAGCAGAATTAGAAAAATTAAAGCGGGAAAAAGAAGAGATTGAAAAGAAAGTGATTTTAGAAATGGAAAAGAGATATTCTGAAAGGTTAAAAGAAGAAAGGCAACGGATTCAAAAAGAGGTAGAAGAAGAAAATTTCTTAAAAATAAAAGAAAAGGAAAAAATTATTGAAGATTTAAAAGCTGAGATTGAAGAATTAAAAAGAAAAGCAGAGGCTAGTCCTGCTTATTTGAAGGGCGAAATTCAAGAGATTGAAATTGAAAAACTTTTGAAAAGCCTGTATCCCCAAGATGATATTTTAGAAGTTAAAAAAGGACAGAGAGGCGCCGATGTTTTACAGATTGTGAGAAATTTTCAAGGACGAGAGTGTGGTAAAATTTATTACGAAAGCAAAAGAACAAAGGAATTTAATTATAATTGGTTACAAAAATTAAGGGATGATAATTTAACGATAAAAGCTGATTATTTGGTTTTAGTTACTGAGACTATGCCTGAAAACCAAAAAAGCTTTTTCTTTAAGGATGGCGTCTGGATTTGTCAATTTTTTGAACTTCAGCCACTTTCTTTGGCACTGCGCCATTTTCTTTTGGAAGTGGATAGTTTAAAGACCGTTGAAAAAGGTAAAGAAACAAAAATGGAGCTTCTCTATAACTATTTGACCAGTAACGAATTTAAAAATCAATTTACTGCCATTATTGAAGGTTTTGTGGAGTTGCAAAAGAGTTATTTAGAAGAGCGAAGAAAGTTGGAAGCTCTGTGGGCAAAACGAGAGCAGCAATTTAAAAAAATTTTAAGTAATGCTGCTCGTTTTTACGGGACGATAAAGGGCATTGCTGGTAAAACTTTACCAGAGATTGAAATTTTTGAAGATAAAAAAGAATTACCTTTTTATGAGGAGGGTTAAATGATAAAAAAAATTTCGCACATAGCCATTGCCGTTAAAAGTATTGAAGAAGTAAGGGATTTTTATGAAAAAATTCTCAATTTAAAGATTGAAAAGATTGAAGAAGTAAGGGAGAGAAAGGTAAAAGTTGCTTTTATTCCCATTGGTGACACGCGAATTGAATTGGTTGAACCTTTAACAGCCGATTCTCCAATAAAAAAATTTTTAGATGAGAAAGGTAATGGGCTTCATCATATCTGTTTTGAGGTAAGCGATATTGAAAAATTGGTAGAGGAGTTAAAAGAAAAAGGAATAAAATTAACCAGTGAAAAACCAGAGAAAGGAGCCGAGGATAGTTTAGTTTCTTTTATCCATCCTAAAAGTGCCTTTGGAGTTCTTATTGAATTGAGCGAGAAAAAAATTTACCGCTGATTTTTTAATTATCAATTGATTTGATTTCGAAAATAAAAAAATAAAATTTTACAGTTCTTTTATCTTTGCTCTCGCAGCTTTTTTAACCCCTTTTATGAGTTCTGCCATTAATATTGCTTTACCAGTGATTGATAAGGAATTCAAAATGGCTCCTATTTTTTTAAGTTGGTTGCCTACAAGTTTTCTTTTATCTTCCGCAATTTTTCTTATTCCTTTTGGCAAGCTTGCTGATGTTTATGGCAAAAGAAAAATATTTCTGTTAGGGATTATTATTTACACTTTGGCTTCTTTTCTTTCCGCGGTAGCTTTTTCGCCAATTTTTCTTTTATTTATTCGCTTCCTGCACGGTATTAGTGGAGCAATGATATTTAGTACCGTAATAGCCCTTTTGGCTTCAATTTTTCCTTTTGGTGAGCGAGGAAAAGCTTTAGGAATTAATGTAGGCGCCACCTATCTTGGCCTTTCTTCCGGACCTTTTTTAGGAGGTATCTTAACTTATCACTTTGGTTGGCGGAGTCTTTTTCTCTTTAATGGGCTTATTGGTTTCTTGATTATCTTTTTGAGTATATTAAAATTGAAAGTAAAAGAAAACAAGATTAAAAATAATGATTTTGATTATACCGGTTTTCTTTTATATTTTTTAACCTTTGCTCCTTTAATGGTGGGCTTTTCCTTTTTACCCAGGATTTTAGGATTTCTGTTAATTTTTTGGGCACTCATGTTGTTTTTTTTCTTTATCCGATACGAATCAAAAATAAAAGAACCGATTTTAGATGTCAGACTTTTTAAAAATAATTCAGTTTTTGCTTTTTCTAATTTGGCGGCACTTATTAATTACAGTGCTACCTTTGGTATTACTTTTCTTCTTAGTTTGTATTTTCAATATTTAAAAAATTTTGATGTCCAAAAAACCGGTTTTATTTTAATTGCCCAGCCATTAATGATGGCCTTTTTCTCCCCTTTTGCTGGCATCCTTTCCGATAAAAAAGAACCAAGGATAATTGCTTCCTTGGGAATGGCATTGATTACGGTTTCTCTTTTCCTATTAAGTTTTATTAAAAAAGAAAGTGATTTACTTTTGATAATAATCTTATTAATCATTTTGGGTTTTGGTTTTGCTCTTTTTTCTTCCCCAAATACCAATGCGATAATGAGTTCAATAGAAAATAGATTTTATGGGATAGCCTCGGCTATTTTGGCGACAATGAGAATTTTTGGTCAAATGTTTAGTATGGGAATAATCATGACTATTTTTAACTTAACCCTTAAAAAAATGCCTTTAAAAGAAGATGATTATCTTCTTTTAAAAAGTATTAAGACAATTTTTTTAATATATACTTTTTTATGTCTTTTGGGAATCTTGGCTTCTTTAAAACGGGGTGAAATGTTGAAAAATAAAGAAAAGTTTATATAATTTTTAGTGGCATTAAAAGTTCTTTATAAACCAAAAAGCGAAATTGAAGCAATAACCATTCAAAGTTTTTTAGAAAGCATTGGCATAAAAGCTTTTATTCGCTCTTACGATCTGCCTTATTTTGATGGCATAGCAAAAATGATGAGGTCCGATTGGGGTGAGATTTTGGTAGCGGAAGAGGATTTTGAAAAAGCCAGTGAATTTTTAAAGGAATTCTTGTCAGAAAAAAATGATTAACCGTTTCTTTTTAGCAAAAATTTTTTTCTTTTTTGGAATTATCTTTTTAATAATTTCGTTACTCATCTATTTTTCCCCAAAATTAAAACTTTTTACCTTACCGGGAGACATTATTATTAAAAAAGAAAATTTTGTTTTTTATTTCCCCATCGTCACCTCTATAATTCTTTCACTTTTTTTAACATTTATTTTCTTTTTGATTTCGCTTTTAAGGAGGTAAGATGAAAAGAAAATGGGTTTATTTTCTTAGCGATAATATAAAAACAAAAGATATAGATGAATTGAAAACCTTGTTGGGTGGTAAAGGCGCCGGACTTTATCTTTTAGCTCAAATGGGTTTACCAGTGCCACCAGCTTTTATTATTACTACTGCTGCTTGTCGTTATTATCTGAAGAATAAAAAATTCCCACCGGGTTTATTGAAAGAAGTGCTTTTAGGAATCAAATATTTAGAAAGAAAAACTAAAAAAAGGTTTGGCGATAAAAATAATCCTTTATTACTTTCGGTTCGCAGCGGTGCGAAGTTTTCTATGCCCGGAATGATGGATACTATTTTGAATTTAGGGATTAATGACGAAGTGGCTAAAGGGATTGCGGAAAAAACAAATAATAAAGATTTTGCTTACGATATTTATAAGAGATTTATCGAAATCTTTTCAGAAGTAATTTTTGGAATAAAAAGAGAAGAATTTATCAAACTTTCTGACAAAAATGAAAAACTAATTAGTAAATACAAAGAACTATTTTATGAAAAAACAAAAAAAGATTTTCCTTCCGACCCCTATGAATGTTTAAAAATGGCTATTGAAGGTGTTTTTAATTCTTGGAATAATCCGCGAGCCAAAGAATATCGGAAAATTTACAAAATACCCGAAGATTTGGGAACGGCAGTAAATATCCAGGCAATGGTTTTTGGCAATTGGAATGAGAAAAGTGGTAGCGGAGTTTTGTTTACCCGTAATGTAAAAAATGGAGAGAACAAGATTTACGGTGAATTTCTTTTCCAAGCTCAGGGAGAAGATTTGGTTGCTGGCCACATTACGCCTTTACCGTTAGAAGCTTTAAAAGAAAAAATGCCCCGGGTGTATGCTCAATTAGAAAGCTATGTAAAAAGATTAGAAAGAAAATTGAAAGATGTACAGGATGTTGAGTTTACAATTGAAGATGGTAAATTATATTTTCTTCAAACCCGGGCCGCTAAAAGAACACCTTTAGCTGCTGTAAGGATTGCGGTTGATATGGTAAAAGAAAAGTTAATAAGTAAAGAAGAAGCAATAATGAGGATCACTAATGAAGATATTGACTATTTCCTTCATCCAACTTTTGCCCCTGACTTTCCTTTAAAAGTTTTAGCGGTGGGCAAACCAGCTTCTCCGGGATGTGCAGTTGGGGAGATTGTTTTGACTGCCGAAAAAGCTATTGAAATGGCAGAAAAAGGAAAGAAAGTTATTTTGGTAAGAGATTTTACTAAGGCTGACGATGTTGCTGGAATGGCTTGTTCGGAAGGTTTTGTTACTACCACTGGCGGCGAAACTTCTCACGCGGCGGTAGTTGCTCGGGGAATGGGTAAACCATGTATTGTTGGTTGTTCGGATATCAGTATTGATTTTGAAAGGGGGTTAATAAAAATAAAAGATATTATTCTAAAAGAAGGAGATAAAATTTCAATAAATGGTGGTACCGGCGAGATTATTGAAGGAGAAGTTCCTTTAATCAGACCAGAATTTCCCGAAGAATTAACACTTTTGCTATCACTTTTGCTATCATGGGCTGACAGTATTGCCAAAATGAAAGTAAGGGCTAATGCCGATACCCCAACAGATGCCGAAAATGCTAAAAAAATGGGTGCCGGCGGTATTGGTTTAGCTAGGACTGAGCATATGTTTTTTGCTAAAGAAAGGATTAAATATGTTCAATTAATGATTTTGGCTAAAGACGAAGAAGAAAGAAGAGAAATTTTAAAAAAGTTATTACCTTTTCAAAAGAATGATTTTAAAGAATTATTTAGGGTGATGAATGGCTTGCCAGTAACAATCCGCACTCTTGACCCACCTCTTCATGAGTTTCTGCCGCCAAAGGAAAATCAGGAAGCGGTTGAAAATTTAGCTACCGAATTAGGAGTTGATAAAGAAATTTTGATTAAGAAGATTGAAGAATTAAGTGAGCACAATCCGATGATGGGATTACGGGGGTGCCGCTTAGGAATTATTTATCCGGAAATTACTGAAATGCAAGCTCGAGCAATATTTGAAGCCGCTTGCGAGGTAAAAAAAGAAGGAATAGAAGTAAATTTAGAAATTATGATTCCTTTGGTATCCATATTGGAGGAATTTTTGGCCCAAAAAGAAATTATAAAAAAAATTAGTCAAGAAGTTTTTAAAGAAAAAGGGATTAGTTTGCCTTATAAAATTGGCACAATGATGGAAACCCCTCGTGCCTGTTTGATTGCTCAAGAGTTGGCCCAACATGTTGATTTCTTTTCTTACGGTACAAACGATTTGACCCAATTTGTTTATGGTTTCTCTCGTGATGATTCGGCAAAATTTCTAATTCCTTACCAAAAAAAGAAAATCATTAATTTTGAACCTTTTGAAACAATTGATGAATTAGGAGTAGGTTCTTTAATTGCTCTTTCCGTAACTTCTGCTCGAAAAATCAATAAAAATATTAAAATCGGTATTTGTGGCGAACACGGTGGTGATGAGAAAAGTATTTTTTTTGCTAGAAAATTGCGGTTAGATTATGTGAGTTGTAGTCCTTACCGAGTCCCCAAGGCGCGTTTAGCTTGCGCTCAAGCAGAGATTTATTTACGAAAAAAGAAAATAATGGGAATTACAACCAAATGAAGGAGTTAATTAATAAAAATGAAAATAAAATTTTATTAGTTGTTTTAGATGGTTTAGGTGGTTTGCCAGTAAACGGAAAAACTGAATTAGAAACCGCGAATACTCCTAATTTAGATGAATTAGCAGGTAAAAGTGAATTAGGTTTGACTATTGCTGTTGATTACGGTATAACCCCGGGTTCTGGTCCTGGGCATTTGGCTTTATTTGGTTACAATCCGTTGAAAGTAATTATCGGTCGGGGAGTATTAGAAGCTTTGGGATTGGGCCTAACTTTGGATGAAGATACCTTAGCTATCAGAGGTAATTTTGCTACTTATAGAGATGGGAAAATTATTTCTCGAAGAGCCGGAAGAATAAGTAGTGAAGAAAATAAAAGGTTATGTGCCAAATTAAATAATGCTATTAAAACGATACACGATTGTCAGATTGAATTTTATCCAGGAATTGAACACCGTTTTGTGATTTTAATAAGAGGAGAAGATTTACAAGAAGAAATAATGGAAACCGATCCGCAAAAAGACGGTTTGCCACCTTATCTACCAGAAGCCCTCTCTTTAAAAAGCAAAAAGACCAGCGAAATTTTGAAAATATTAATAGAAAAAGGAGCCGAGGTTTTAGAAGACGAAGAAGAAGCAAATTATTTTCTTTTACGGGGATACAGCAAATTGCCTAAGGTTGAAAATTTCTGCGAAAAATATCAATTAAAAAGCTTGGCTATTGCTGCTTATCCGATGTATAAAGGAATTGCTTCTTTAATAGGTATGGAAACTGTAAATCGTTCTTTTAATAGTTGGCAAGAAGAGATAGCCGAATTGAAAAATAATTATCAAAATTATGAATTTTTTTATCTCCATTTCAAAGAGATTGATACTGCTGGCGAAGACGGCAATTTTGAAAAAAAAGTTTTTTTAATTGAAAAATTTGATAGTTTATTGCCAGAAATTTTAAAATTAAATTTTTCTGTTATCGCCATCGCTTCCGACCATTCCACACCAGCCTTATTAAAAAGTCATTCTTGGCATCCTTCGCCATTTCTTTTATATTCAAAATTTTCACGGTCTTGCGGAAAGATAAAATTTTGTGAAAAAAGTTGCCAGAAGGGAAGTTTAGGAATATTTAAAGCAAAAAAAGTGATGAATTTACTTTTAGCCTATTCTCAAAGATTAAAAAAATACGGTGCTTAGGAATTAGTCCCTTTGTTGTTTATGAAGCTGGCGAAGATATTCTAAAAGAGAAATATCCTTTGCCTTCCGTTCAGTATATTCTTTTTTTCTTATCTCATAGATAAATTTAAGATTTTCGTAAGGTCCAAGGACACCGGTAATCTCTTCGGGCATCCTCATTTCTGGAGTTTTTCCGTAACCTAATTTCTGATTAACCTTTTTGAATTTTTGGTAAAGAAATTGGTTAGCCGAATAGGTGGTATCAACAGAAACGAAGATATCCATTTCGCTTACT
>Ga0197143_1002155_pt1 | contig 15035 bp, 9 predicted proteins | sample GBS70_MetaG_FD_148603 | JGI IMG/M metagenome (GOLD analysis project Ga0197143, IMG submission 148603) | Sediment microbial communities from Great Boiling Springs, Gerlach, Nevada, United States - GBS 70_MetaG | ecosystem: Environmental > Aquatic > Thermal springs > Hot (42-90C) > Sediment...
CATATTTTCCCTTTAAAAGATTTAAAGCCCTTAAAACATTATCAATATTCTTTCTTCTAACAAGATTTGCAACCGTTAAAATTATAAATTCTTTTCCTTTTTTTTCTTCAAATTTATTTTTTATATTTTCAAAATAAGAAATATCAATTCCAGGATAAAGTATATAACTTTTTTTCAATTTATTATCTTTTTTTATAATTTCTAAAACATACTTATTTGCACATGTTATAAGGTCTGCCTTTTTAATCGCATAATGTACAATTTTTCTTTTAAAAAATGATTTTTTTCTTATTTCATAATAATCAAGTCCATGAAAATAAATTATTATTTTTTTCTTAAAAATTTTAAAAATTTTAAAAAAATAAGTTATTGGTCTTATTTTACCTATATGAATGAAATCTGGATTTTCTATTATTAAATTAAAAAATATTTGAAAAAACCATATTAAGGTAAAAAATATATTTTTTTCCATTCCCTTTTTAAAAGGTGCAATTATGTATTTTGTGTTTTCAATAAATGGTGGATTTTCATAATCTTTTGGTAAAAATACAAATTTTTTGCCCTTTAAAAATTTTACAACATTGTAATAATAGGTGCTCATCCCACCTTTTTGAGGAGGAAAATCCCTAAATATAAAAAAATGTTTTATATCCTGCATATTTCAAAAATTTTTTCAATTCTTTTTTTATAAGTATGTTCCCTTAAAGTTCTTTCCATTCCCTTTTTTGCAATTTTTTCTCTTTCCTCTTTATTTTCCATATAATAATTTATTTTTTTAAAAAGTTCGTCTAAACTTCTAAAAACTTCTATCTCTTTTCCAATTTCAAAAAAATCTTCAATACCTTTAATATAATGCAAAATCAAAAAACCACCACATCCTGTTATCATAAAAATTTTCTGACTTATTGCTCCGATTTCTTCAAGGCAAGTATTACTTCCTATATCAACTATGATTTTACTTCCAATACATACTTTTTTAAAATCCTCAAAATATATTCTTTTACCAAAGTGAAATTTATTTAAAATTTCATAAAAACTTTCACCTTTTTTTATTTTTGACCCAAAAAATTTTATCTTATACTTATCTTTAAAAAATTCACAAATTTTTGAAAGGATTTCCCTTCTTTTAGAATAAATTTCCCCATTTAAAGAACCAATAAATCCTATATCACATTTAAATTTTTCAGGTATTTCTTTGATATTATATTCAAAGAATCTTGTTCCCTGAACCATATAATATATATTTTCCTTTCTTAAAATTCCCTTTAAATCATTTATTCTTGACTTTACTATCAAAAATATGTTTTCATGATAATTAAAAATTTCTCTTAAATTTTCATTAAATTTATTATTTAAAAATAAATCGGTATCAGGATACCATAAAATTTTATTTTTAAATTCATAATTTATCTTTTTAAAATCAATTTTTCCAATTCCTTTAAAAGTAAAAAGAATTTCTGGTCTTTTTTCTTTTAAAATTTTTTTCATTTTAAAAATTGAAAAAAAACCTTTAATATTTAAAGGACAAACTTCAAACCCCATCTCCTTTAAATTTTTTATAATTTCAAATCCTGTGTTTCTTTTTTTTCTTAAATCAGATAGAAATAGTATTTTCATTTTTAAAAGCAAATAAAATTCCAGAAAAATAAAGAAGTTGCATCATAAGCCTTTTATTCCAAAAGGTATCATTTAAAAAACCAATAAATAAAGTCATTATCAAAGAAAGTAAAAATATACTTATTCCAAATGTATAAAACTCTGTATTTTTTAAAAATTTTATTCTTTTATAAATTTCAAGAAAATAAATAATAAGAAGATAAATATAAAATATTAAACCAATTATTCCAAAACTAACAAGAATTTCAACAAAGGAGTTGTGCATATTATTAAGATTTACCCACATGTTTAATTCTTTTTCTATAAACTTTTTTGAATTTCCAAGACCTACTCCAAAGAATTTATATTTTGTTTTCAAAACATTTAATCCCTTTTTCCATTGAATAATCCTTTCCTTAAATTCTTTCACTTCATAAATATAAATTCCAAATCTTTTATTTTTAAAAAATAGGGGTTCTATTCTTTTATAAAAAACAGGAATTTTAAACGAAGAAATAATTAATATTAAAAAAATTAATAGGGATGAAATTAAAAATATTTTTTTTCTTAAAATTATCAAATAAATAAAAAAGAAAAAAATTGTAAAAAATATTTGTGCCCTTGAACCGGTTAAAATTAATGAAAAAAATGTTAATAAGGAAAGTAAAAAAATAATAATTTTTAAAATTTTTTTCTTTGTAAATGTTAGATAAAAAATTTCAATAAAAAAGGCTATTATGAGGAAATCTGCATAAAATTGGTAATGTCCCCATAGTGCTTCAACCCTTTTAAGTGGATTCACATATTTAAATTTTTCAAATATTGAATAAAATATGTTTATGAAAACACCAAGTAAAAAGGTTAATATTATAAATTCAAAAAATTTTTTATCTTCTGGAAAAGTATTCATTACTATTATCATTCCAAGAAATCCTTTAAATATAGTTATTTCCCTTAAAGAAGTTTTCTTATCATATCCCAAAAATGATGATATTAAAAAAATAATAAGGAAAAGAATTATTGGAATATAAAGGGGGCTTTTAGATAATTTTTTTTCTGATAGAAGATAAATTATAAAAATTAATGTAAGAAGCAATAAAATAAAATTGGAAATATTGTAAGAAATTGTTAGGAAAAAGGAATAAAGAAAAAAAAGGAAGCAAAAAAGATATTTAAATATTTGATTTTTCATTTTTATAAATTATATTAATAATGAATCAAAGGAGTCAAATTCTTTATATTTAAAAACTTAATATGAAAAAGGAAATTTTTGTTCTTTCATTTGTAAGAATGCTTACTGCTGCGGGATATGTAATTTCAATTCCCTTTTTAAACATCTTTCTTTACAATGAAAGAGGGATTCCTATGAAGATAATTGGTTTTTATATTACCATTGCTTCTTTAATAGGTGCCTTTTCAAGAATATATTCTGGAAGATTAATTTATAAATTTTCATCAATTTTAATAATGAATGTTGGTCTTATTTTTCGCCTTTTTGCTTTTTTTATTTTTTTTATTCTTGTTCTTTTTAATTCCCCAGTTTATCTTTTTTTCTTTGCCTTTGTTTTAAACTCTGTTGGTTTTTCCTTTTATGGAACAGGTTCTGATACATATGTCGGAGAAAAAATAATAGAAAGAGAAAGACCAAAGGCATATGGAATAATAAGAATTGGAGCAAATATTGGATGGGGTTTAGGTCCTGTTTTTGGTGGGTTTTTATCAAACATTTCTTATCCACTCCTTTTTTTAATAGGAACTTTTCTTGCATTGATTAGTTTTATCATAAATTTTTCTTTTATAAAAGATAAAAAATTTAAAGATGATCCTAAAAAAGAAACCTATTTTTTAAAAGAGATATTAAAGGATAAAAATTTTTTAAAATTTTTAATTGGTTCTTTTTTAATTTTTTTTGTCGTTGGGCAACTTGTTTCCTCATTACCTGTTTTTGCAAGATATAAAGGACTTAATAACTTAAAAGTTGGTTATCTTTTTAGTGTAAATGGTTTAATGGTTGTTTTTCTTCAATACTTAATAAGTTATTTTATTACAAAGATGAAAAATAAATCTGGAATTATTTTAGGAAGTTTTCTTTATTTTATTGGTTATCTTTCCTTTTCATGGGCAAATTCTTTAACTTCTTTTATGATTGGCGTTATAATTTTCACAATTGGTGAGATGATTACTTTACCCTTAATTACAACAATAACTACAATAATTGCACCTCCTGAGAAAAAGGGAATGTATATTGGAATACTTGGTTTTGCTGAAGGGATTGGGTGGGCGATTGCTCCACTTATAGGTGGCTTCTTAATTGATATGTTTATAGAAAAACCCTTATTATTATGGCTTGCAACTTCATCTTTTGCTATTTTTAGTATTTTATTTTATTTAAGAGTAAAGGGAATGGATGGAAAGAATTAAAAAACTTATAAAAATTACAATTTTACTTTATGCAATTGGTGGTCTTTCAGTTTTGATTTTCACTTTTAGAAAGGATACCTTTCAAATTCTTTCTTCAATAAATATTTATTTCCTTTTTTTAATTATAATTTTCTGGATATTAAGTGTTTTTTTTGATGTTTTAAAATTACATATTCTTTTAAAGAAACTTACAAATTATGCTGAATCTCTATTTTTTACTTTAAAGGTTCATCTAATTGGTCTTTTCTTTAATGCAATAACACCTTTTCAAACAGGTGGTTTCCCTTTTCAAATACATATTTTAACAAAAAGAAATGTTGGTATTCCAGATGCAATGGTTTCCTTTATGATAAAAGGTCTTTCAAATTTTTTACTTGCTTTTATATTAGTCCCTTTTGCTATTTTTGTTTTTAGAAAAAACATATTTATACTTCCAATTGTTATAATATTATTTCTTCTTTTAATTTTTTTCCTTCTTATCTTCTTTTTACCCCATGATTTTATAATTATTAAAAAAATTGAAGAAAAATTTAAAATGTTTGAAAAATTAACCCATAATTTTGCCCTATTTAAATCTACATGGAAATCCTTTATTAAAATGGGAAAACTAATGTTTTTTGTATTTATACTTTCAATATTATCCTTTTTATTCCATATTTCAATGACTCCTTCAATCTTTTATGGTCTTGGTGTTAAGGTTAATCCAATTCAAGCAATGTTTTTACATACATTATCCCTTGTAATATTTGTTGCAATGCCAACACCTGGTGGTTCAGGAATAACAGAAGCAGGTGGAGCACTTCTTTTTGCTACAATTGCTCCAAAATATATTCTTGGTGTATTTGTGATAATATGGAGATTTTTTACTTATTATCTTGGTTCAATTTTAGGTGGAATTATTTATTTAAAGGAAAATACCTTCAGATGAATGCCTAAAAGAATTCTCTTAATTAATCCTTATGTTCATGATTTTTCCTTATACGATTTTTGGATTAAGCCCCTTGCCCTTTTATACATTTCAAAATATTTAAAAAATTATGGATTTGAAATAATTTTTTTGGACCTTCTTGATTTTAAAATTAAATATAAAAAATATGGAACTGGTAAAATTTATTCTGAAATAATAGAAAAGCCAAAAGTTTTTAAAGATATACCAAGAAATTATAGAAGATATGGAATGCCAGTTGAAATTTTTAAAAAGAAGATTGATGAAATTTTAAAACCAGATTTAATTTTAATGACATCTTTTATGACCTACTGGTATCCTGGTGTTTTTGAAACAATAAAAATTTTAAAGGAAAAATTTAAAGATACTAAACTCTTTCTTGGTGGAGTATATGTGAATCTATGTTATGAGCATGCAGTTTTAAATTCAGGTGCTGATTTTTTAATAAAATTTTGTGAATTTGAAAAAATTTTTGAAATAATTGAGAATATAACTTCTATAAAAATTGAAAGGAAAAGATTTGAAGAAATATTTTTAAATGATTTTCCCGATTATTCCCTTTATAAAAATTTAAATTCATGTGCAATTTTAACATCAATTGGATGTCCTTTTAAATGTTTGTATTGCGCTTCTCCTATTTTATATAAAAAATTCATAAGAAGAAGTCCTGAAAAAGTTTTTGAAGAAATAAAAATTTATAAAAATATGGGAATAAAAGATGTTGCCTTTTATGATGATGCCCTTTTATTTAATTATAAGGAAGGTTTTGAAGAATTTTTGGATAGAATTATAAAGGAAAAAATTGATATAAATTTTCATACTCCAAATGGAATTCATGCAAGAGAAATTGACGAAAATATTGCCTATAAACTTAAAAGAGCAAACTTTAAAACAATAAGAATAGGATTTGAAAGTGTAAATGATGAAAGGTTAAAAAATAATTTTAGTTTTAAATCAAGTAAGGAGATATTTTTAAAGGGGGTTAAAAATTTAAAAAGAGCAGGATTTGAGGACATTGGTGCATATGTTATAATAGGTCTTTATGACCAAAGTATTGAAGAAATAATAGAAAGTTATGCATTTTTATATGAAAATGAAATAAAAATATATCCAGCACTTTTTTCACCAGTTCCAGGAACTCCCTATTACTATAAATGGCTTGAAAGAAAAAAATTAAAGGACCCAATATTTACAAACAAATCAATTTACCCTGATAAACCAGATGAAATTTCCTTTGAAAAATATGAAAAAATAAAAGATTTCGCAAAAATATTGAATAGAAAAATAAAAGAAAAAATAAATGTTTATAAAGAGGCAAAGGAATTTTTAAAAGATTAAAATTTTTAAATAAGAATCTTTATCTTTTTTGAAATATATTATTCCCCTTTTAAATTCTTTTATTTTTCTTCCGCTTATATCAAAAAATTTATATTCTTTAAACCTTTCATTATTAAAAGAAAATTTTTCCTGAATATTTAAGGTCTTTATTTCAACTTTTAAATTGTCAACTCCAGGACCATAGTTTTGTCCTCCATTATCAACATATTGAAACATAAACTGGATTGAATCAAAGGGCAAATAATTGGAAAGATTTATTGTTTTTATTCCATTTCCAAGATTATAAATGCTATCAATTTTAACATAATCACTCCAACCATTTTTAAATTTCCTCATTTTTATTCTTAAAACATCATCAAAATATAATGTATTAAATCCGTAAGAATAAGTAAATCTTATTGAATCAATATTTGCTATAAATATAGGAGGTGATATTAAAATTTCATTTGCAGGTGGAGAAGTAGGTCCTGCTTCATCATCATTATAATAAGCATATTTTGTTCCATAATTTGGTGGAGGATAATAAAATCCAGGATTTCCAACATTCCATTTATATCCATCGTTATTTCCATCAATTATTTGCCAACCACTTGGAAGCCCCTGTTCAAAATTTTCATAATATACTATTTGCCATTCACCCTTTAAAAGAAAAAAACTAAAAAATATCATTAAAATTTTTTTCATATTTAAATTTTAAAGGTTGAGATAGTTTATAAATCAATTAATATTTCTGGTTTAATCCTCTAAATGCTTTGAAGAAATAAATACATATATGTTATTTTTAGAGAATATAGTTTTTGACTTTTAATTTAAAATGCATTATAATAAAATTCTTAAGAAGGGGAAAATTAAAATAATGAGAGGTAAAATGATTTTAAAAGTTGTTGAGGATGAATAGATTTATCATGAATGAGTTATATGCAATTTCATGCTTAATTATTAAAATGGGGGTATAAAAATGAGGACTAACTTATTAAATAATTTGAAGAACTTGCTTAAAAAAGATGAAAGGCTTGTTAGCGAAGGCGAGCTTTTGAAGAATAAAATTATAGAACTTGCATTAAAACTGGATAAAGATTTAATTAAACTTCTTCTGTCTGATGAAAAGATGAAAGAAGTATTTTTTATTGATATTGATGGAACACTTGTTTTTGATAAAGATAAATTTATAAAGTTTGTTTCAAATAAGCAATTTTTACCTGACTCATATACTGCTTTTAAAAATAAAATTGGTTTAATAGATGAAAAAGGTGAATTTATAAGCGAGAAGAAAGAAGTTGTTTTATCCTGGCCTTATAAAGATTGTGTTTTAGAAGGCGGGATGACAAAAGAAGACCAAAAACGAGATGAAATTTTCTGGAACGAAATTTTAGCACCAGATGAAATTTCTCGTCTTTTGGAACCAAAAGTTTTTACTAATGCAAAAAGGATTGATTCTAAAGGAGAGCATAAATTTGATGGATTTAGAACTGACGAAAAAGGAAATATCAAAGACAATCTTATTATCAAAGGAAACAATCTTTTAGTCCTTCATTCTCTTAAAAAAAGATTTGCTGGAAAAGTAAAACTGATTTATATTGACCCGCCGTATAATAGAGAAGATGAAAATTTTTATAATGATAGTTTTAGACATTCAACTTGGTTAACTTTTATGAAAAATAGACTTTCAATTGCTAAGGAATTGTTAAAAAATGACGGAATTATTTTTGTTCAATGCGATGATAGAGAACATGCTTATTTAAAAGTTTTAATGGATGAGATCTTTAATCGAGAAAATTTTATATCAAGTATTGCAGTGAAGGTAAAAGCACCATCTGGAGTTGCTACTGGTGGATTAATTTTCGACGTAAAAGAAAATATTTTAGTTTATAAGAAAAAAGAAGAAGTAAGCCCGATTAACAATTTAGTAGAAAAAGAAATAATAGATGAAAAGTCAAAAACTATTGAAAGTTATAATTTGCTTTTTGAATCAGAAGGTGTTGAAGGAGAAAAAGTAGCTGAGTTAGAAACCCAAACTGGAAAAATTGAAATAAAGAGAATGAAAAATTATAAAATTGAGAGGATTAATTTTAAAAATATTGAAAATGTTACTGAATTTTATCTAAAAAATTTTGATAAAATTTTTAGAACAGCAACTTTATCAGGGGGAATTGAGCAAAAAATAAAAAAGTTGATACCGGATAATGGATTATTTTCATATTATCATATACCTACAAAAGGTAAATATAAAGGACAAAAAATAAAATATTATGTGTATAAAAAGGAAGGTGTATTGTTTCTAAAAGATACATCAATTATAAAGGAACAGGGTAGAAAAAAGGTTGTTGTAAAGTTAGAACAAATAACTAATATTATTTCTAAAGATTTATGGCAAGGCATAGCAAATGAAGGTGGTGTAACTTTAAAATACGGTAAGAAACCCGAAGAATTGCTTAGAATAATTTTGGATTTAGTAACTCAAAAAGGAGATTTAGTTTTAGATTTCTTCATGGGCACAGGCACCACTTGTGCCGTTGCTCACAAGATGGGTCGGCAATATATTGGAGTTGAACAACTTGATTATGGAGAAAATAGTGCTGTTGTAAGGTTAAAAAATGTCATCAATGGCGACCAAACAGGTATATCAAAAGCAGTTGGATGGAAAGGCGGGGGCGATTTTGTTTATTTAGAACTTATGAAATGGAATGAAAATTTTGTTGAGAAAATACAAGAAGCAAAGACAAAAGAAGAGCTTAAAAAATTATGGGAAACAATGAAAGAAAAAGCATTTTTAAGTTATAAGGTCGATGTTAAAACTATCGATGAACACGCGAAAGATTTTGAGGAATTATCAATTGAGGACCAAAAAAGATTCTTGCTGGAATGTTTAGATAAAAATCATCTCTATGTTAATTATAGTGAAATTGATGATGAGGAATACGGAGTGAGTGAAGAGGATAAAAGGTTAAATAGGGAGTTTTATGAGCAAAAATAATTTTCCATATCCAAAAGGTTCTGAATGGAGAAAATGGGATTTGCATGTACATACCAAATCAGATTCTGGTTATAGTTTTCATTCTGATCTTTTAATTTCTAAAAGAGAACAAAATGATAAAGAATACCCAAGGGTATTTATTGAGCATCTCTATTCAGTAGAAAATCTTGGAGCAATTGCTATTACAGATCATAATAGAGGAGATTGGATCGATAAATTAATTAATGAGAATAATAAACATGCTTCGTCATTAAATGGGAGAGACAAGATTACCATTTTACCGGGTGTAGAAATTGAAAGTGGTGACGGTATCCATTTATTAGTAATATTCAACCCTGATACTCAATTGGAAAATGTGAAATATAATTTTAGAAAATCAACTTGGAAAGAAACTATAGAACATTTTATAACTGCCGTCAAAAATCTCGCCAACCCTAATACTTTTAAAACTACAGAAGAAATTATGGAGGAGGCTAAAAAGTGGGATGCAGTTTGCATATTTGCACATGTTACGAGCAATAAAGGATTTTTTAAGATCTCAAGTGGTGATAGAAAAATTAAAATCTATAAGCATAATTTAACACAAATTTTTCAAATACCAAAAGATGGGATTACTGATGATGGAATTTTGAATATTATAAATGGCAAGGACCAAAATTATGGATATAAATCTGTAACTAAAATTACTGCAAGTGATGCTAAAAGATTGATTGATATAGGTACTAATAATTGTTGGATTAAAGCCGATCCTACTTTTGAGGGATTAAAACAGATAATTTATGAACCAGAGGAAAGAGTTTATATTGGTGAAGAGCCACCTTGTAAAATTGAGAGAAATAAGATAATCAAATCAATTACAATTTCTAATTCAAATGGTTGGTTTGAAGATAAACCACTTCCGTTAAACGAAGGGTTAGTAAGCATTATAGGGGGGAAAGGAACAGGGAAAACTGCTCTTTTAGACCTAATTGCTTATGCTGCAGGAAGCTACAAATGTTATGAAAAGGATGAAATGAAATCTAAATCGTTCCTTAAAAAAGCGTTTAAAGAATTAAAAAATGCGAAGATAAAGTTAGAATGGGATGACGGTACTGTGGATGAAAAAATAATCGGTGATAAATTAGAAGAAGCGGTTACAGAGGGTAAAGTAAGGTACTTACCTCAGGATTTTACTGACCAGTTATGCTCTGAAATTGGAAAAGCAGAACTTGAGAAACAGATTGAGAATGTTATTTTTCAGAAAATTCCATCTGAAGATAGGGCCGATTTTAATAATTTTCAAACTTACAAAGAAGCACAATTAAAAGTAATAAATGATAATAAGAGCTGGATATCTCAACAAATCATAGAGATAAATTCTGAAATATATAAGTATCAAGAATTGATTAACTCGAAAGAAAAAATAGAGGAAGATAAAAGAAAGGTTGTGTCTGCAATAAATATCTTAAAAAATGAAATGGAGAAAATATCAAAATCCTTAGAAGATTTTAAGGAGCAAAAAGAAATTTTAGATATTCTTAATTCAAAGAATACAGAGAAATCCAAATTAGAAAAAGAAATTTCAAAGTTAAAAATTAAGCAATTAAAAATAGAAGAAATTAAAAATAAAATAAATAAATATATCAAAGATGCTGATACATTCATTAAGGAATTAAAAGACGACCTTAATGAAGTTGGGATTGCAAAAGAAGATATAGAAAAGGTAAAAATTATTTTATACCCTCAAAATTTGCAGCAAATACTTGATGAACGAAAGAAAAAGATAGATAGTGAAATTGCAAATAACAAAGAAAATTTAGATAAAATCAATCAAGAAATTAAAGAACTGGAGGAGAAAATAAAATTTGAAAAATCAAAACAGGAAAAAATCAGAGAAATAAATAAATCTTTGTCAGATTTAGAAAATAAGAAAGATGCTTTAGATAAGAAAATCGAAGAAATTAAGCAGGCTAATGGTAAAATCAGTTCTTTGAAAAATAAAAGAGAAAGACTCTTTATTAATTACTTTGAATTAATTTTTGAAGAAAAAGAAAAATTAAAAAAAATTTACTCGCCCTTAAGAAATATTTTAGAAGAAAGTGGAGAAGAGAGTGAAAAACTTTTTGAATTTACAGTTAAATTTAATTTTGATATAGATACAATGGCTGAAGAGGGACATGAGCTAATAGATTTAAGAGCAGAGGGCAGATTTCGACAGTCAAAGCCCGAACTTCTTAGAGAGGAATTAGAAAAATTAAGATTCGTTTTGGATTTTGATAAATCTAATATTTCAGATAGTGAAAAAGAATCTATAAAGAATTTCCTTAAGAAAGTTGAAGCATTATTTACTGATGGTGAAAAAAGTATAAGTTCTCAGCTAAAACAGAGATACACTCAAAAAGATTTTGATAATTGGTTATTTTTTACTAAATATTACGGTATGAGTTATTCAATTAAATTTAACGGTATAGAACTTAATAATTTGTCACCTGGATTAAAAGGAGTGGCACTTTTAATTTTGTTTTTAGAACTTGATAAAGATGATAAAAGGCCTATTCTTATAGATCAGCCAGAAGAAAATCTTGATAACCGCTCAGTTTATAATACTCTAGTAAGATATTTCCGAGAAGCAAAAAAACGAAGACAGGTAATTATTGTTACCCATAATCCAAATCTTGTTGTAAATACTGATTCTGAACAAGTAATAGTAGCAAATTTTGACAAAGGATTAAAGAAACAGCCTTCAAAAATATGTTATGTTAGCGGTTCAATTGAAAATACTTTTAAAGACGAAAATGCAAGTAATATTTTAGAAAAACAGGGCATAAGAGAACATATTTGCGAAATATTAGAAGGCGGAGAAGAAGCTTTCAGAAAAAGAGAGGAAAAATATCAAATAAAATAGATAACTATGCTCTACGAAATTTTTAATTCATTAAAAGAAGCGCACGGACAGGATTATTTTATATCCCGTGTTAGTGATGATGTAGTTTTAAATCTTAATCCAAAATTTGAGTTGCGGGAGTATCAAAAAGAGGCGTTAGGACGATTTGATTTTTATCTTAATGGTTATCAAAAAAGGCAATGGCCTACTCATCTGCTTTTTCATATGGCTACTGGTAGTGGTAAAACTCTTATAATGGCTGCTAACATTTTACAGCTTTATAAACTTGGATATCGCAATTTTATATTTTTTGTAAATAGTGTAAATATTATTGAAAAAACGAGGGACAATTTTTTAAATCCTTTATCAGAAAAATATCTTTTTGCTCCAAAAATTAAATTTGGTGATAAAGAAGTGTTTATCAAAGAAGTTCAAAATTTTGAAGGCGTTAATCCAGAAAATATAAACATTATTTTTACAACAATTCAAGGATTGCATACAAGATTAAACTCACCTAAAGAGAACTCTTTAACTGAGGAAGATTTTGAAGGTAAAGATATTGTTTTAATTTCTGATGAAGCGCACCACTTACAAACGATAACAAAACAAAATAGAACTGAGATTGAGTTAGAGAGAAGTTGGGAGTACACAGTTATAAATAAGATTTTTAAAAAGAACCCTAAAAATATTTTATTAGAATTTACTGCAACGATTGATTTAAGTAATGAAAATATAAGAAAAAAATACGAGGATAAAATTATTTTTCAGTATGATTTAAAACACTTTCGTTTAGATAAATATTCAAAGGAAATAGAGGTTTTGCAAGCGGACCTAGAACCAATTGATAGAGCATTACAGGCAGTTATTTTAAGTCAATATCGTAGAAAAATTGCTGAAAAATATAAACTTCAACTAAAACCAGTTATCCTTTTTAAGTCAAAAACTATAAAAGAATCAAAAGAGAATTATGACGGATTTTTGAAAAAAATTAAAAATTTGACACCTAAAGATATAGAAGTAATAGAAACACGAGCAAAAAGGACAGATTTAGAAAAAGTTTTTGATTATTTAAAGAAAGAAGGTATTACTTTTGATAACTTAATAAAAGAACTGCAAGAAGATTTTTCGGAAGAAAAGGTTATGCTTTTAGATTCTGAAAATATTGATGAAGAGAAGCAGTTGAAGCTTAATTCTTTAGAAAGTAAAAACAATGAAATAAGAGCAATCTTTGCGGTAAACATGCTTAATGAAGGTTGGGATGTGCTTAATCTTTTCGATATTGTCCGACTTTATGATACAAGAGATGGGAAATGGGTTCGTGGAAAGTATAAACCTGGTAATACTACAATTGGTGAAGCTCAACTTATTGGTAGAGGTGCAAGATACTGGCCTTTTAAATTAGAGCCAACTGATGATATGTATAAAAGAAAGTTTGATGATAATATTGAACATGAACTAAGAATTATTGAAACTTTACATTATCATAGTGCACATAATCCAGAGTACATTAAAGAGATTAAAAGGGCTCTTACAGAAATTGGAATTTTGCCTGAAAAATATGTCCCAAGGGAGTTGTTTATTAAGGAATCGTTTAAAGAAACTGATTTTTGGAAAAAAGGTGTAATTTTTATAAATGACAGAGTCCAAAACCCACGAGATGAGATATTTAGTTTATACGATGCTAAAATTAAAAATAATTATCAATACGAGTTAAAAACCGGAGAATTAAAGGAAGAATTTATTTTAGATGAAAAAGAAATACCTAAATCTTCCATAGTTTCAAAAACAAAAAAGAAATATAAGCTTATTGATTTTGGAAAAAACATAGTTCGTAGTGCCTTGGACAAAATTGAGTTTTATAAATTTAATAATCTCAAGAAATATTTCCCGCACTTAAGGTCAATTTCTGAATTTATTTTATCAGATGCTTATTTAGGTAATGTTGAAATAGAAATTTCCGGACCAAAAGAAAAAGTAGAGAATTTATCACAAGAAGATAAGTTAGGAATAATTTTATTTGTACTTAAAGATATATCAGAACAAGCAAGAACAAATACAGCAGAGTATGTAGGGACAAAATTATTTAAGGCAAAAATGCTTAGAGATATTTTTAGGAACAAAATTTTAAAAATAGACAGCGATGATGAACGGGCTAAGGGAATGGAAAAAATAAACTTAGCTGAGAAAGATTGGTATGCACAAAATGAACTTTATGGAACATCTGAAGAACGTGATTTTATAAATTTTATTGATAGTTTTATAGATAAATTAAAACAAAAGTATTCAGAGATTGCTATATTACGTAATGAAAAATTTTTTCAAATTTTTGATTTTGATGAAGGAAGACCTTTTGAGCCTGATTTTATAATGATTTTAAAAAAGAAAAATAAAGTTATAAGTATTTATCAAATTTTTATTGAATCTAAAGGAGACCAGTTTAAAGATAGTAGAGGGAGATTTGAAAACTCAAAAGAAGGTTGGAAACAAAAATTTTTGCTTGAAATAGAAAATAAAGCAGATATAGATTTAACATACGAAAATAAACATTTTAAACTTATAGGATTGCCGTTCTATAATAAAACATTAGAGAAAGAATTTGAGGAAGCACTAAAAAATAAAATTTTGACATAAATTGTGAAAAGTAGAAAGGATAATAATTAAGAAATTCAGCATGACACCCGTATGACTCAGTATTAAACGAATAAGCGTAATTTGCTTTATAAGAAAATACTGTCAAAGAAAGTTAGCATCATTAGAAAGAATTCCGTAAAATTGCTTTATAAATTCTTTATAATTTATAATTAAATTATGAAAAGTTTTTTTATTTTTCTTTCAAAGAAGAAATTTATTAAAAATTTTATTGAGAAATTTCCACCTTCTAAAAAACTCGTTCAAAG
>Ga0197143_1002158_pt1 | contig 15029 bp, 16 predicted proteins | sample GBS70_MetaG_FD_148603 | JGI IMG/M metagenome (GOLD analysis project Ga0197143, IMG submission 148603) | Sediment microbial communities from Great Boiling Springs, Gerlach, Nevada, United States - GBS 70_MetaG | ecosystem: Environmental > Aquatic > Thermal springs > Hot (42-90C) > Sediment...
GGACTTTGTTATCAATTCCTCGACGTATCTAGCACACTCCAAGTCACAATCTGGATAACCTTTTTGTCCAAAACTGCATCTATAACAATAGGGATATGGTGCGAAATGCACGCCTGAAACCAAAGGCGGGATTCCCCTCTTATATCCCTGATTTGTTGTTAATGTCAAAGCCCCCATTGTTATGCCGTGATACCCTCCTTGAAACGCTATTACTTCTGCTCTTTGAGTGAACCAGCGCGCAAATTTAAGAGACATCTCAGCCGCATCGCTCCCGCTCATAGCGAAAGCCGCTCTAACGTTATTCTTCATTTCACCAGGCACAACTTTGGACAACTCTTCCAAAAGCTTTACACGTTGTGGGTTCGGCATATCGGCCGTATGCATGAGTTTTTCGGCTTGAGACTTTATTACTTCAACAACCTCTGGATGATTATGACCCACAGCGTTTACGGCGATACCAGCTGTCATATCGATAAAAACATTTCCGTCAGGATCGACAATTGTTGCACCTCGAGCTTCGCTCCATACAAAAGGATTTACGTATGGCGCCAACAATGTAACCGTTTCAAGTTCATAGACTTTATTCAAGATCTCCTTTGCTTTTGGTCCAGGTATTTCTTTCGAAACCAATTTTGGTGCTTCAAGAGCAGATAACTTACGTATTTCTTCCTCGAATGGTTGCATAACACAACAATCAACGATGCTTTATAAAAAGATTTTTGTACGCAACTGCGGAAAGGTCAGAGATAAGCGTGAAGGTTGTGGGGTGGTCTAGAAACTTAATGGCGCAGCATTATCGAACGCCAACTCACAATGGCTACATCAGATCAAAACATACCGCCCCTTGGATGCGGATGCCACTTGGTTAAACAGTCAGTAGTCTACCCCACCCCCTTTTGGGTAAAGAGGGTAGTAGAGTGCTAAGCAACCACTGAGGCTTATAGTAAACTACTCGCCAGTTGCTAAAAGCTCGGCTTCCTTCAGCTGAGAGACGATCTGCATGATCGGCTCTCTTACCTCAGCCGGATCACGTCCGATTACAGCAGCAACTTCTTGCACAACTTCTTCGGCTGTGTTGCCTTCAAAGGAGCTCCAGATGGCGATCACAGGGTCGCTGACAAGGTAAGCCGTGCCTTTGTCGTTGACGAGCAGTTTTTCACCTTGAGGGGTTTCGCCCAATTGACCCCTCCTAAACAGCTTTTCTGCAGCCATGGTTGGAGTGGCTTTTCCGCATTATATATTCCTTATACGCTCTTGATTCTATAGACTATAAGAATATTAGAGAATACTAATAATCTAATGTTGATGGTGCATGGCTGAGAAAATGAGTATTATCGTCTTTTCTGGTACAGTAGATAAACTCTATCCAGTTGGCATATTAGCTTCCGGTGCGGTAGCTATGGGTATGGATGTAGAGATCTTCATCACCTTCTGGGGGTTAAACGCCTTCCGCAAAGATCAGATCAAACAGAACACGAAGATAAGTAAAGACTTTGAGGAAATGGGTGAGGCTATGATGAAGATGATGCAGGCTAAGAATGTACCATCTTGGTATGATATCTTAAAGCAAGCAAAAACTGTTGGTAACGTTAAGATACACGCCTGTTCGATGACCATGGATCTGATGGGGATGACCAAGGAGCATCTGGACGACATTGTTGACGATGTGGTGGGCGTGGGCAGCTTCATAGACATAGCCAAGGACTCCAAAATAACCCTCTTCATCTAAGAGGCGAAGAAGATGGCTGAAATGAAGGTAAGTAGAATCGTAGATGCAAGAGGCAGCTTCTGTCCAGGTCCTTTAATGGAACTCATTAGAGCTGTGAAAGAGGCGCAGATAGGAGAGGTTATAGAAGTCCTTTCATCAGACCAAGGATCTAAGCGAGACATACCTCTTTGGGTTTCAAAGGCGGGGCATATTCTTCTCAGCGTCGCTGAAAAAGAAGGCTACACCTCATTCTTAGTGAAGAAAGCTAAGTGACAATTAACTCAAGTGGTTTACCGTTGAAGAAAATTTTGATTTTAGGTGGCGGAGTTGGAGGTACAATAGTAGCTAACATCACAGCACGGAGATTAAAAGGGAACGCGGAAGTCACAGTGGTAGATAAGTCGGGGAAGCACGTTTATCAACCCGGATTTGTATATGTTGCCTTCGGCGATGAGCAGATCAATAATATCGTTAAAGACGAGAGAAGTCTTCTAAACAAGAATGTTAAGCTGATTACGAAAGAGGCTGTTAAGATAGACCCAAAGGATCGTAAAGTGCTTTTAGCCGATGGTGAGCACTTAGAGTACGACTACTTAGTAATAGCAACTGGTTCACGTATTGTCAGTGAAGAGGTTAAGGGTTTGAAAGAGGGGGCGCATCACTTCTATGAAGCTGATGCTGCTGAAAAACTTCGTCAAGCATTACAGACTTTTAACGGAGGTAGGGTTGTTGTTGGTGTTGGTGGCTTACCCTATAAATGCCCACCAGCGCCAGCAGAGGCTGCTTGTCAACTTGACTACTACTTTACAAAACGAGGGATACGAAATAAAGTGCAAATCGAGTTCCTCTCCCCACTACCTAGAGTCTTCCCATTAGAAGCGGTCAACCCATTTGTGACAAAGATCTTTGAGGAGAAGCAGATAGCATACCGAACCTTTTTCAACGTGGATTACGTTGATCCACAAGCAAAAAAGGTGTACTCTCTAGAAGGTGAATCGGTGGACTACGATTTGCTGATCCTTGTGCCTCCGCATAGGGGGGCTAAGGTTATTGAAGATTCTGGTTTAGGTGATCGAGGCGGCTGGGTTCCTACTGATAAGTACACGCTTAAAGCAAAAGGTTTTGACGATATCTATGTGGTAGGGGATGCTACAGATATTCCTATTTCAAAGGCAGGGGCAACAGCCCATTATGAAGCGAAGGTGGTTGCTGAAAACATCGTGGCGCAGATAAAAGGTTATGGCGATCTTAGAGCCTATGACGGTAAGGTTCGCTGCTTCTGTGACGCTGGATTCAAAAAAGGAATTTCATTATCATTTGACTACACACACCCACCCAAGCCACCTTCAACTCTAACTCGAAGCGCCTATCTAGGAAAGGTAATACTTAACAAGCTCTATTGGTGGACAGTTCCCTCGGGTAGGTTCTAAAAAATGGAGAGTAAGCGCATTTACCATATGCAAGCAGAGATATGCAAAGCTCTAGCGAATCCTATCCGAATAGAGGTTCTTAACCTACTTAAGAGTGGTGAAAAGACCGTTACAGAACTCTCAAACCTCCTTGGGGTCGATCAAGCCAATCTATCTCAGCACTTGGCCATACTTAGAAGCAAGAGGATCGTAGAAGCTAGAAGGGTTGGTAACAGCGTCTACTACTCAGTAGCCAACCCAAGGATAATCGAAGCCTGTAACCTCCTTAGGCAGATCTTACAAGAGCAACTAGAAGCAGAAAGCAGATTAATCTCGTTTAAACAGTAACCTCAATAGATTCATCCTATGAGTAGGGCAAGATCAAATACTTCTCGGCTCAAGACACTCCAAGCTAAACGAGAAAGCCATCGGTTTGTAATGTTAGATCTGAGGGTATATCGGATGGGTCGATACCATTCTCCATTGAAGGATTTGTCCCATACCTCTGCCATCTTCTCTTGTGATGAAATGATGAAAGTAGGATCGTGGCAAAATGCGTTTTAATTTAGTGTCTAATTTTTGCGTGGTTTCTTGTCTATCTGCACCACTCTTTAGGTATGCTTTTGAATCTAGCCACCTCAGGCGACCCATATTCAATACCGCGTAGATAAATCCAATTTTACCACTAAGCTGAAATTATCACTACTATAATGTGTTGAGAGTTAAAAGCTGCTTTTTGGTATGCCGAGGGCAGGATTTGAACCTGCGACAGCCCGGTCTTCAGCCGGGTGCTTGAGGCCTGAGCTCTCTCCTTAGCCCGCCTTGTCAGGCTGAGCTACCTCGGCACATCCTAGGGTTCTTGGCTTATCTGCTATAAGACTTTCTGAAGGCTGATTCAATAAGCGGTCAAGAAGGTTTATAGGCTTAGCCCAAGCGCCTAAAAGGTGGTGTCGGGGGTTGGGGGGAGCGAAGAAGAAGCCTTTAGCCGCTATGGAGAAGGCGCAGCGGAAGGAGGCTGAGGAGGCTCAGCAGAAACGTAAAGAGGCGAAGCGGGAGCAGCAGAGCAAACAGCTAGGCACACTACAGATGAAGATGAGCGAAGAGCAGATTATAAACACATTGGCGCCGTTAAAAGCTATTACAGTTTACGCAGCAGCTAAAGCGCTTGGTGTAAAAGCCTCTGTAGCATCAGCAACATTAAGAAGCCTTTATCAGAAAGGGCTGCTGAAAAAAGAGGGCGGTTTTAGCGGACACCCTATCTACACTCTTAGCCAACGCACCTAGACCATCAAAGTAGTATCGGTAAGGTTGCTGCCCAGTAGAAGTCTAGATAGAGTGTCTAGCTGAATGTAGCATTTCAGATACTCTATTGCCATCTGGTTTATGATGGTCTCACCTTTTTTAGTTAGTGCATAAAGCCGCTTCCTAGCTTCGGTAAAGCTCGTTACGTAGCCTTGTTCTTCTAGGGTACTTAAGGTTGGGTATACTGTACCTGGGCTTAGCAGTATTTGGAATCTGTCGTAGATGTAGGTTATTACATCGTAGCCTGAGATGGGCTTCTTCTTAATCAGACCTAAGATTATGAAGTCGAGGAAACTCCTTACACATCTATATCTTATTTCTCTACTTAGATTGATGTCTTGGTTTGGTAGCAAGAGCGTTCACCTCTTATCCTTATATTTTTACTACTGTTTACCATATTTACCCCCGTATAATATACTAATAGATAGTATATTAACTTTACTAAAATATCTGAATATCAGTAAGTGAGGTAATGCTATAAGCAACCTAAACCTACATTCACTAGAAAGAATGTGCTAAGGACGGGGTTCGAACCACTCGATCTCTCCTCTGCAGGACCTTTAGAGGGAGAATTAAATCTATTGCTTTCCGACAAGCCTTTTATTAAAACATATTTTATAGCGAGGCTGGTCAATACGATGCTTGAAAGCGGCTGGATCGTTCACTATGTTGATCTTGACACTTTCTTCACAGTGTATAGAAAACTTAATTTACTCAATGTACATAATTCCAAAAACCTCTATATTTACAACCCAGATATAGACACATTAGAGCAGCATCTCTCTGCTCTTTGCTCAACGCTTACAAAGAAGCCGAAGCTTATAGTCTTTGATTCTATACCAGCATTTTACAACAAGCTTACTCTAAGAAGTAAACCTTCGGAAGTAAACTGGAGGATAGGATTATACCTCGCCCTTTTATTACAGCACATCAGAACTAACAAGGGAGCTATTCTAGCAGCAAGCCTCCTTAGATCAAGGAAGTTTAGAGAAGAGTGGATACCTTCGTACCCTGGGGGTATGCTTACAAAAATCAAAAGTTCAACGATCTATGAATTGAGGGAGAAAGATGATTATACAATGGAATTGAGGGTGATAAAGCATAAGAAAAAAGGTGTTGAAGGTAGAAGATGGTCGTTACCGCTCACCTTCTAACTTTGGCTAGTTTGGCAGCCGCCTCTGCAACTCTATCAGCCGCTTCTAGTGTGCTCTCTGAGAGCCCTAAGGTGAACCTAAAGTAGCCTTCAGCATGATAAGAGTTGCCGGGTGCGACTGCTACTTTTCCTTCCTTCAGTATGTATTTAGCGAACTCCATAGATGAGAGACCAAGTTTCTCTACGCTGGTTAAAACAAGGTTTGTGCCTTCAGGTTTTATGCAGAACAGTCCTTCGACTTCGTTAAACCTCTTTACAACATAGTCTCTATACTTTTGCAGCTTTGAGACGACACGTTTAAGGTGCCTTTTCTCCCAGTCTTCTTCTAGGGCTGCTGCAGCACCATATTGTATGAAGTTCGGTACACCCATGGAGCTGTAGGTTAAAGGTAGGACCATTCTTTCAATTATTTCTTTGTTGGCTATGGTATAGCCTAGCCTGAAGTTCAGCATAAAGTATAGTTTTGAGAAGCTGTGTAGTGATATGACCTTATCTCTTACATCACTAAACGATAGTAGTGAAATGTGTTTTCTGCCGTCAAATGTAAAACCGTCATAAACTTCGTCGTGCAGAATCAGAAGATCATATTCTTTAGCTAGGTTGGCTATACCTCTCAGCTCGTTTTCGGTGAGAACTCTGCCAGTCGGATTATGTGGTGAGCATATAACGATCATCTTAGTTTTGTTGGTTATCTTCTCTCTGAACCTTTCAGCATCGTGCTTAAAGCTGTTTTCATAAGATAGGGGTATAAAGACTGGTTTGCCAGATGCAAGTTCAACCGGTATATCGAAGAAGAAGTTGGGAGCAACCATAATCACTTCATCGCCAGGATTTAAAATGGCTTGCATAGCAAAGTAGATCCCCTGCATACTCCCAGCAGTGACCAGAACTTCAGAGTCTGGATCTACTGTAACTCCAGTGAACCATTTAGCACGCTTAGCTATGGCTTCCCTTAACCTAGTTTCGCCAAGGAAAGGTGCAACAGCACCTCCAGCTTTACTCTTTAGAGCCTTCTGCATTTCGTTCATAAGGTAACGTGGTGGAGTTGTTGAAGAGACGCTTTCGGCGTGCAAAAATACTTTTTCACCTTTCTTCAGCATCACAGCAGCCATTTCCATGATGACTTCTGTACCAAAAGGTTCTCCAGTTTCTTTAACGGTTTGTGTACGCTTCCATAAATCTTGGAGCCGTGTAGCAAAATAGTGGTGCATAAGTGGGTCTTTTATGATTGACTATTTAACGTTTTCAGGTTTAATAATAAAAGTGTAAATTATTGGGAAAAGTTTATACAAAGAGGTGAGGCGAAGACTTTATAGAAGTGAGGTGAGTCTTAAATGGGGAACGAAGAAGGTAAACAAAAAAGAGAGCAAATAATTAAAGAAGAGGAGGATCTTAAAGCGAAGATACTTCTTCTAGAGGAGAAAATTAAGGAATGTGAGAAAAAGGCTGAGAGCTACTTAACTCAGCTTAAATACCTTCAAGCTGATTTTGAAAATTTTCGCAAAATGTTTGAGGCTGAAGTAAACCGTAGAGTGATAGGTGTAAAAGAAAGTTTGATGCTTGCGCTTATCTCCATAAAAGAGGATCTGGAGCGGGCTATACAAGCAGCTACTGAAGACTCTCCTTTATTAAAGGGGCTGAAGATGGTTGCTGAAAACTTTAAGGCTGTGCTTGCAAAAGAGGGGTTAGAGGAGATAGATGCTTTAGGCGCCAAATTTGACCCAAATCTGCACGAAGCCTATAGCTATGTGAATAAAGAAGAGTTGGAGGATGGTGTTATAACTGCAGTGATCAGAAAAGGTTATAAATTGGGCGGTAAAGTTATAAGAGCGAGCCTAGTAGAGGTTAATAAAAGGCGAAGAGAAGCGCAAGAAGGTTATGGTAATATAAAGTGAAGAGAGGGGGAGGTGGTTATGGGGAAGATAATCGGGATAGACTTAGGTACCAGTAACTCAGCAGCTGCAGTACTCATGGGAGGGAAACCAGTCATCATACCAGCCGCAGAAGGAACTACCGTAGGTGGAAAAGCGTTCCCATCAGTCGTAGCCTTTACTAAAGATGGGCAGCTTCTGGTAGGTGAGCCTGCTAGGAGGCAGGCGATAACTAACCCAGAAGGAACAGTCTTTCACATCAAAAGAAAGATGGGCACAGACTATAAAGTGAAGATATTCGGTAAAGAGTATACTCCTCAGCAGATCTCTGCCTTTATACTCCAAAAGATCAAGCGTGATGCAGAAGCCTTCTTAGGCGAGAGGATTGAAAAAGCGGTGATAACAGTACCAGCATACTTCAATGATAACCAGAGGCAGGCTACGAAGGATGCTGGTGAGATAGCGGGCTTAGAGGTCGTTAGAATCATAAACGAACCAACGGCTGCGGCCTTAGCTTACGGTTTAGATAAAGCGGGTAAGAACCTGAAGATTATGGTCTTCGACTTCGGAGGTGGCACGCTTGATGTAACCATCTTGGAGTTCGGTGGTGGTGTCTTTGAGGTGAAATCAACTAGTGGAGATACTCAGCTAGGTGGAACCGATATGGATAACGTGCTCGCCCAGTATCTTATCGAGCAGTTCAAGAAAGAGACGGGCATAGATATCTCTAACGACCGTATGGCTGTACAGAGGGTTAGGGAGGCTGCTGAAAAGGCGAAGATCGAGCTCTCAACACTCCTTACTACTGATATAAACATACCGTTCTTGGCGAGTGATGCAAACGGACCTAAGCATCTGACAACCACTTTGACTAGGGCGAAGCTCGAGGAGCTTGTTAGACCTATTGTAGAGCGGTGTAGAGGTCCGATGATGCAGGCGCTTGCTGATGCGAAGATGAAGCCGGAGGATATTGATAAGATAATACTTGTAGGCGGCCCTACGAGGATGCCTATTGTTAGGGAGTTTGTGAAGCAAGTTATGGGCAAGGAGCCTGAGCGCGGCATAGACCCTATGGAGTGTGTTGCTATAGGTGCCGCTATACAAGGCGCAATAATTGCTGGTGAAATAACTGATATACTCCTTGTAGACGTAACCCCTCTCTCTCTTGGTGTTGAGACACTAGGAGGCATATTCACAAAGATCATAGAGCGGAACACACCTATACCGTGTAGGCGCAGCCAGATATTCACAACAGCAGCAGACTTCCAAACAACGGTAACGATTCACGTGCTGCAAGGCGAGCGGCCTATGGCTGCAGACAACATATCACTAGGCATGTTTCATCTCACAGGCATACCCCCAGCCCCTAGAGGCGTACCTCAAATAGAAGTTACATTTGACATCGATGTTAACGGCATCCTACACGTTACAGCGAAGGATCTAGCGACAGGAAAAGAGGTGAAGACCACGATAACAGCAGCGACGAAACTCTCAAAAGAGGAGAAGGAGAGGCTCATCAAAGAAGCGGAAAAGTTTGCTGAAGAGGATAGGAAGAAGAAGGAGCTGGCTGAGGCTTTGAACACCGCTGATTCTGTCCTCTACACAGCTGAGAAGACCAAAGCTGAGCTGGCATCCAAGATGACTCAAGAGCAGATATCCAAACTAGATCAAGCGATGAATGCCCTCAGGGAAGCTATGCAGAGTAAGGATTTACAGAAGATTAAGAGCAAGACCGATGAGCTCTCGAAGGTTCTGCAAGAGATCGGCACTTACATCTACCAGCAGACCGCTCAGCAGAGGGCTACTCAAACATCAACACAGGAAGGGGATAAAAAGGTGGTTGACGCAGACTACAAGGTAGTTGATGAGGAGAAGCGTTGAGCCTAATTGAGCAGCACTAAAAAGAAGGACTACTATGAGATACTTGGTGTACCTAGGAACGCTACGAAGGAGCAGATAAAGGAAGCGTACCGAAAGCTCGCCTTACAATATCACCCTGATAGAAATAAGTCTCCTGATGCAGAGGAGAAGTTTAAAGAGATATCCGAAGCCTATGCGGTTTTATCTGATGACGAGAAGAGGGCACAATACGATCACTTCGGTCACGCTGGTATAGATGGCAGATATACAGCTGAGGATATATTCCGGGGCGCAGACTTTGAAACAATATTTAGAGACCTAGGCTTTGGCTTTGACTTTAACGACCTATTCTCAAGGTTCTTTGGAGGAAGGCGTGTGTATGAGGAGGCAAGAGGTAGAGACATTTCAATGACTCTAACCATAACACTTGAAGAAGCCGCTTCAGGGGTTACAAAAGAGATTCAAGTGCCTAGAACGGAGCGGTGCAAGGCTTGCAACGGGAGCGGCGCCAGAAGGGGAACCACGCCGACCGTATGTTCACGTTGCCAAGGTAGGGGCGAGGTGCAGTACGTACGTAGGATGGGATTTACGCAGATAATCACAGCCACAACCTGCGATGTCTGCGGCGGCCGCGGCTTTATTATTGAAAATCCTTGCCCAGAGTGTAGAGGTACTGGTTTGGTTGAAGTTTATCGGAAGATAAAGGTTAATGTGCCAGCGGGTGTGGACGAGGGCTTCACACTTAGGCTTCGAGGCGAGGGGGATTTGCACCCACAGACCAAGAAGCCAGGAGACCTCTTTCTATCGATCTCTATAGCGCCTCACAAATACTTTAAGAGGGAGGGAGACGACTTGCTCTTTGAAACTCAGATAAGCTTTCCTCAAGCCGCATTAGGTACTGAGATAGCAGTACCGACTTTAGAGGGGCATACGTGGCTTAAGATACCTCCGGGGACTCAGAGCGGTACAGTCTTTAGATTGAAAGGTAAAGGTATGCCTAGACTTAATAGGTATGGTAGAGGAGACCTTCTAGTCAAAGTTAATATTAAAGTCCCAACTAAGCTGAGTGAGAGGCAGAAGGCTCTTTTAAGGGAATTTGAGAAAGAGCTTGAATAAAGGTTAAGTTTATTGGTATCTACTGCTCATAAATATCTATGGAGGGGTTCAAGTTGGTTAACCAACATTTCACTAGAAAGAGAGTAAGTCAGATACTTAGAATTAGTAGGCAGAGTTGCGCAAAATGCTTCTTCTGCTATTCACACTGCCCAAGGAATAGGTTTAAGCATAGGCTTCTTAATATTGATCATTAACCTGTTTGTCTGTTGTTTGTTTAAATCTATTCTTTAATATAGCTAAAGCGGCCTCTACTGCTTCTATGCCTTCTTTTGTTAAAGGTAGCTTTAGGTGAATTTCGCCAGCTGTAAATTCTATGTACTCGCTCAACTTTTCTTCTAGCTTCTTTTGTTGAGGCGAGGTTTTTTCTTTTACAGAGAGTTTGGAGATCAGTGGTAGTAGATCGTCTTGGTAGGCTCGTCTGATCCATTCCTCCTTTGCTTTAGCCTCTTCTACGGTTGCTCCCGTTATCTTCGCCAGCTCTTCGGCGAACCCTTGTTTTGGTAAAGTTGCACCGAACCTTAGGTAAAGTTCTTTCCAAAGAGGTATGTTTGTAACCGCTCTCTCTAAGGCTTGTTCTTCTTCGCTTCTGTCTTTTGGATAAGCTAAAGATGTTCCTAATTCGCTAATGTGGATCTTACCTCTTCCGTCTATCAAGCCATATGCTCTGAGTGCGGTAAGCTTTAACAGGAAGGCTCCGCTTTTGGCTGATGTGTGAGTAAGCGCGGTAGCGACTTCATTTAGATCGCTGACTTCATTATCTTGAAATCTATTATATAATCTTCTAACCGCATCAATAAGGGTAGGGTAGAGCCTAACAGGAGGCACACTATATCTTCCGATCCGCAAGTTTCTTGTATCCTCTTAACTACGTAAAGACAGCTCTAAATATTAACCTTACTTCTTGGCGGTAATCTTATCTAACTGCTTGATAAATAGATGAAGAGCGGGGATTAGGTGTGCCTCCATTACTTACAGTAAAGAGCGTTACAAAGAGGTTTGGAGGACTAGTAGCTCTAAATGATGTAAGCTTTGACGTTAAAGAGGGGGAGATCGTTGGTGTAATTGGGCCGAACGGTGCGGGTAAAACTACGCTCTTTAATGTTATAACGGGTTTCTACCACCCAGATTCTGGGCAGATTATATTCGATGGAGTAAATATAACGAAGCATAGGCCAGACCAGATATGTGCCTTAGGCTTAACACGCACCTTCCAGCTCGTAAAACCTTTTAAAGATTTGACGGTATTTGAAAATGTTTTGATCGGCGCTATGCTTAGAAGAAGTAAGTCCTCAGCTTTTGAAAAAGCTGAGAATGTGTTAAAAGATATGAACCTAGAAAGGGTTCGTAACGTTCCTGTTAAGAATCTGCCTGTTGCTGAGAGGAAGATCGTTGAGGCGGCAAGGGCATTGGCTACTGAACCCAAGATGATGCTTTTAGATGAGGTTGCCGCCGGTCTGAATCCAACCGAAAGCGTGAGAATTTTAGAGACATTAAAGAGAGTTAAGGATCAAGGTGTTACGCTCTGTTTGGTTGAACACGTTATGAGGTTCATTATGGGGGTCTCGGATCGTATAATAGTGCTTGATAGAGGTGTAAAGATAGCAGAAGGCACACCTTCTGAGATAGCGGCTAACGAGACGGTGATCCAAGCATATTTAGGTGTTAAGTATGCTTGAAGTAGAATCTTTGAATGTTTTCTACGGTGATATTCAAGTCTTATGGGACGTCTCTCTAAAGGTGGATAGAGGCGAAATTGTAGCGCTAATAGGCTCCAATGGTGCAGGTAAAACGACTTTACTCAAGACTATCGCTGGGTTACTCAAACCAGCATTAGGTTCAATAAACTACCTTGACGAGCGAATCGATAAGCTACCGCCACATAAGATCGTAGAGAAGGGCATTGCGTTAGTTCCAGAGGGCAGAGGGCTCTTCCCCCACATGACTGTATATGAAAACCTTCTTATGGGCGCTTACACGCAACACAAAAACAACAAAGAAGTGCTCAGTTGGATCTATGAGATCTTCCCTATATTAAAGGAGCGTAGTAAGCAGCTGGCTTCTACACTTAGTGGTGGTGAGCAACAGATGCTTGCTATAGCGCGAAGCCTCATGAGCAACCCTAAGTTGCTGATGCTAGATGAGCCGTCACAAGGTCTTGGACCTAAGATAGTCATTAAGATTCTTGATACGATTAAGATGATCAATGAGCGAGGGGTTACCATTATGTTGGTTGAGCAGAGTGCACCATTCGCACTTGAATTAGCCAACACAGTTTATGTACTTGAGAACGGCAGGATAGTGCAAAGTGGGAGGAGCGAGGAGATCAGAAGCCTTGAAAGTGTTAAGAAGGCGTATCTAGGACTTTAACTTCGCTTGCTAAGAGTGAAGCATAAATAGGAAAAATGATACATAAAGAACAGGGTAGGTTTGTAGACCCTTGGTAGAGCGTTTTGACATAGTAATAGCGGGTGTTGGTGGGCAAGGCACAATTTTAGCTTCACGGATAATAGGTAGAGCTGCCGTTATAGCTGGATTTAAAGTTAGGGGCTCAGAGCTTCTAGGCATGTCCCAAAGGGGTGGGGCGGTCTATAGCCACGTGAGGTTCGGCACCAAAGTAGAGGCGCCAATAATACCTGAAGGGGCTGCCCACATGCTTTTAACATTCGAGCCCGCAGAGGGGCTTAGATACCTACATTACCTCTCAAGGAACAGTTTAATCCTTGTAAACACAAAACCCATTATACCCCAGACCGTATCTTCAGGGTTAAGCAAGTACCCAGATCTTGAGCACATACTACAACATTACCAAAGATTTACCACAACGATAGCTTTGGACGCCACACAACTGGCGATACAAGCGGGGAACCCCATTACAACGAACAGTGTTATGCTGGGTGCGATGGTGGGTACAGGAAGGTTCCCCCTATCTACTGAAGTTATGCTACAAGCGATCGAAGAGACGGTAAGAAAGAGTCTACACGATGTTAATAGGAAGGCGTTCTTCCTAGGTTTTGAAAAAGCGCAGCAACTCATAAGCGAAAGCCGCAGCTAAGATATGAAGATGGTGAGAAGTTGAGTCTAAGATCTTTAGCTGGGAAAAAAGAAGGGGACAAGGTTCTTTTAATGGGTAATGAAGCTATTGCTTGGGGTGCCATAGAAGCAGGTGTAGCTGTAGCAGCAGCCTACCCTGGTACACCTTCCTCAGAAATATTGGATAGCTTAGCTGAAGTTGCGAAGGACTACGGTATTTACGCTGAGTGGTCTGTGAATGAAAAAGTGGCTCTAGAGGTAGCTTTAGCAGCTTCGTACTGCAAGCTGAGAAGCATGACGTCTATGAAACACGTAGGGTTGAACGTGGCGCACGACACATTCATGACGGCTGCTTACATAGGTGCAAGAGGAGGGTTTGTAGTGGTCTCTTGCGACGACCCTAATGCGTGGAGTTCTCAAAACGAGCAAGATAATAGGTACATAGCAATGCAAGCATACGTTCCTGTATTTGAGCCTTATACACCTAACGAGGCGAAGAAGATGATGGTCTACGCCTTCCAGTATTCTGAGGATTATGGTCATCCTGTTATGTTGAGAAGCACGACTAGAGTTAGCCACGCTATATCTGAAGTTGAGATAGGTTCTATACTTAGACTTGAACGTAAGCCAGTTTGGGAGAAGAAACCAGAACTGCTGGTTTACGATTCCGCTGGCGCGAGAAGAAATAGGGTTGAGATGGTAAAGCGGTTTGAGCGAATCAGTAAAGAGATCGATAAAGTGCCGTTTAATAAACTGGATCTGGTCGACGAGGCTAATAAGGGTATTGTAGCTTCTGGGTTAGCGTATGGTTATGTTAAAGAAACCCTAAACTTACTGAATCTAGACGGTAAAGTCTCTTTACTAAAGTTGGGTACAACCTACCCTATACCAAAGGAACTGGTTAAGAAACTCTTAGAGAATGTTGAGGAAGTGCTCATAGTGGAGGAGCTCGAACCGATAACCGAAACTCTGATCAAAGCCTACTCTGTGGACTTGGGTTTCAGAACGCGCTTCCATGGTAAAGACTGGATACCTCTCATAGGTGAGCTTTCAACAAAACCTGTTATGCAAGCTGTAGCAAAGTTCCTTGGTGTTGAGATTCCCATTAACTATGATGAAATAGATAGGCTTTCAGAGGGTACAGCACGGTTACCTCCTACACGCCCACCTACCCTTTGTCCAGGATGTCCCCATAGAGCTTCTTTCTTCTCTTTAAAGAAGGTTTCCACTAGAGTGGCGAATAACCCTAAGCGCTTCGGATTGGAGAACGTGTTTGGGGAAACTACAACACCCATCTACCCTGGTGATATAGGCTGCTATGGGTTAGCCTACTTACCACCATTCAGAACTTCAGACCTTTCTATATGCATGGGTGGGGGCATAGGTTTTGCAAACGGATTAGCTCATATTGTAAAAGCACCTATATTTGTGAGTATAGGTGACTCAACATTCTTCCACGCTGGTATACCAGCTCTAATAAACGCAGTGCACCATAGAGCGAGAATGGTAGTAATCATACTTGACAATGATGTGACAGCGATGACTGGAGAGCAGCCTACACCCGGTTCAGCCGTTGACGC
>Ga0197143_1002161_pt1 | contig 14993 bp, 15 predicted proteins | sample GBS70_MetaG_FD_148603 | JGI IMG/M metagenome (GOLD analysis project Ga0197143, IMG submission 148603) | Sediment microbial communities from Great Boiling Springs, Gerlach, Nevada, United States - GBS 70_MetaG | ecosystem: Environmental > Aquatic > Thermal springs > Hot (42-90C) > Sediment...
TTAAAGTCGCTGATCTCATCGCAGATTTAGACTTAATGAAAGCCGCGCGCGAAGAGGCGTTTCGCCTGGTCGCGCAGGACCCAAATCATCCGTTGATCGCGGAGTTTCGGCGGCGCTTCGGCGACAAGTTCGCACTGGCGCGGGTATGATCGTCATCAAAGAGAGGCTGAATGCAGCTAAGCTGCTTGTGCATGCTTATTGTCGTTACTTTCGGAATCCCGGCGGCCAGGGGTAGTCGGGCGGGCAGAGATCGGCTCTGAAATTGCCCTGAACTTCATTCCCTTCGCCTGTCAGCTCCCCTGTGAACATCTCGTAAGCCTTCTTCCCCTCAACATACCGGGGACTCTGAGCCGCAATCCCGCACTCTTCATTCTGGCTCACTCTGTTCCTCACCAGCTCAACTTGGCTGTCTCCCTGCCAATGGTGTGTCAGCTGAATCCCGTTTTTGTTGGCATAGACTTCATTCTCAACAAGCTGAGCTGTTGCTCCTATTATCTCAATGCCGATACCGTTTTGGCTGATTTTGTTGTGCCGCACCGTTGCCTGAGCCCTCGCATTTATCTTAATCCCTACCCCGTGAGGCATCATGGCCAGCACAGTGTTGCCTTCCACAGTCGCTTCGCCGTAAACCTCTATACCGGCGTCGTAGTGTCCACGATAGATCACGAGATTATTCCGAATCACAGCATTTCCTCCAACGTGGACACCGAAACCCCAATCGCCGACGATTTGGTTGTCCTCTAGAACGAGCTCACCGTCAGCTATTACTGCTCCATCATGAAAATCCCCATAGCGATGAGGAGGAGGGATGTCATAGCTGACATGGAAGATAGAGAAGCGATTGCGCCTGAGGGTGGCTCGCCCCTCTCCATGGACAATGATAGCTCTCTCTGAGCTCTCGGCTTCGTAGATATCTTCGTTGTGCAGGGAGCTATCCTCTACAACAGCTCTTCCCCAGATTTCTATGCCTATACGCCAGTTGTGGAGAACGCTCTGGTGGAGCGTGAGCGAGGCTCCGTGCCTGACGAAGATCCCGTAGTGAGCATGGCGGATGATCACCTGATCTACTAAGGCTTCTGCCCCACGCTCTATGACAATCCCTGCGCGCAATGGGCGCGGCATAATGAAGGGAAGACGATCCCACGGACGCTCCACCTTCCAGTCCTGAGGGCGGATCTGCAGCGAACGAATCTGTACCTTTTGAGCTTGGATTACAATTGCCGGTGGAGCAACCTTGCGTTGGTATGGGTTGATACCCTGGATGCGGATGGGGGATACGAAAAAGGGCCCTTGTTCTGGGAGTCTAAGCTCTTCTTCCCAGAAGGGCTCGAACTCACTAGACTCGCCTTCTAGAATTGTTTCTGCAGAGCTTGATCCTTGGAGCGTCACGCCCTTGGAGATGACAAGATACTCCCGATAGACACCTGGAGCGATGAGGATCGTATCGCCCTCCTGAGCAGCGTCAATAGCAGCCTGGATAGTAGGGAAGTCCTCAGGAACGCGCCACTCTCGTGGAGGTTGCTCCGGCATCAGCTCACCCCTTAGCAAGGAAATTATACTACAGATCAACACTATAGTGACAAACCTCATCGTGGCATCACCTCATCGTCCATGCCATACGCGGCAATATTACAAGGGCATGATCACTAGTTTAGTATACATCACAACCGAAGGAAGAAGTCAAGAGGGCAATACGAAAATCCTGTACAGATCAGCGCTTGGGTTTCCTGCCATGTGACCTCCCTCTGTTGAGCATCACAAGGATGCCTACAAAGCTAGAAATTTGGGGAAGCACGTGCGCTTGACTTCAGAGCGTCAATCTCATATAACTAGATGCCCGATGCCTCTAGCTAAAGAATTACAGAGATGATCACGCGCGACGAGGTGCTGCAGATTGCCAAGCTCGCTCAGCTCAAGCTCACTGAAGAAGAGATCGCGCTCTTCCAGGAGCAGCTTGGGCGGATCCTCGAGTATTTTCGACAGATAGAAAAACTCGACACCGAGCACGTCGCGCCGATGAAGCACGTCTTGGACGTGCACACGGTGCTGCGGCCCGATGAGCCGCGCCCTTCTGTCTCTCCCGAAGAAGCCCTCAAGAACGCCCCCAAACGTCACGAGAACTATTTTGTCGTCCCTAAGGTCGTGGAGAAGGCGTGACCACAACGCGCCGCGCGGCGACGTTATTATCGTAGCGATCGGGCTCAAAACGCTCACGTGGGTCGCGCAGCATTCTTATGGGGTCTTGGAGATGGCGCACGCGTACCAGAAGCGTCGCTTCAGGAATCTCTCGCGGGGGCACCCAGAGAAACGTCGTCGTCACAGAGCTGTTTGCGGGAACGTTGATAAAATGTCGGAAGACTGGCGCAGTGAGAGGATCGCCGTCGTCGTCCACCGGCTGCCAGCCCTCCGGCCACGCAGAAAGATCGAGCTGGGAGCTGTCCTTCCAATAGAGTTCGATGACGGCGTTGGGCACGTCCGTCAAGCCGCGATTGTGCACCGTGACGTAGACCCTATTGACGGCGTTGGCGACGGCGTCTTCGTGATCTGTTTCCCCGAAGGGCTCTTCGGTCCCATTGACGATCCCCACTGGGGCGCCGTCCACGCGAATATCGGGGCTGAGGCCGATCTCGCGCGAGGGGACGGTGCCCTCGTCTGTTGGGCTGTCGCGCACTATGAGCTCTGAGAGAGTCTGTTCGAGGAGATAGAGGGCCGCCGGAAGGTTCTCTTCGAACGTCGGGCGGATCTGCTCTGGTGGCAGGACGAACCCCGGCTCGCCCGTGGCCGGGCGCAGCTCGATCAGCATAGAGATTCCGCCGGTCTCGCTATAGAACCAATCGGTGGAGACTCCGGCTGCGGGGTAGGGGCAATCCAAACTGATCTGACACGCTCGATAGGTCTGCCCATAAACTCCCCAAATGAGCTTCTGCATCGTCTCGCCGATGCGCGCGTACTCGAGGCTATCAGAGGGGGGATCGAAGCGGGCGTCTTCGCTCAAGGGGATAGGGGGATTAAAAGAGTAGGCCCAGGGCCAGCCCACGATCTGCGAGAAGCTGTGATAGTCTATAAACGCTTTAAAATATCTGTTCGGGTCGAGCACGAGTTCGCGGATCGCTCGAATTTCGGGCTCGGAGAAGGGCTCCGGCCCACGATAGGTGATGCTCTGGGGGTTGCGGCTGCCGCCGGCGCGGGAGTCCCACTGGAAGCCCCAGTTTCTGTTCAAGTCTACTCCGAAGATGCCGTTGCCCAGGTCTCTTCGGTTCTTGCGCCACAGGCGGCAGGGCTGTTGGGGCATTGTGGGACACGGGTCAGAACGACTATACTCGTGCCCGTCGGGATTCACCATAGGGACGATCCAGATCTCTAAGTTATCTATGAGCTTTTGGACGCGCGCGTCGGTCGCATAGTTCTGAGCTAAGTACTGAGCGATCAAGAACGGGACCTCGACGCTTATCCACTCGCGGGCGTGCTGGGCTCCGATGAAGAGCGTTTCGGGCTCCGTGGGGTCTTCTGTAGAGACGTCGTCGCTGAGTTTGATCGCCCAGATCTCGCGGCCCTCGTGGCTTTGCCCCAGCGAGACGACTCGGACGATCTGTGGGTATTGCTCGGCGAGCGCGAAGAGATCGTCTTTCAGAGAGCGAAATTCCCAGACCCCAAAGCCGGGGATATTAGAAATCCCGGTGAAATCATAGGCGTGATAGACGAGCGACGGTTGGGGTTGCGTTTGAGCATACTGACTGCTTAGGGCAAACAGACTGAGAGCGACGAGCACGAGCGTGCGGCGCATTCTGTTAGCCTCCCTTCGGATTGTTGTTGCTGTCAGCGTTCTTATGACGTCTATAGGCTCTCAAAGCTCTGGTAGACACCCTTGGGAGCCGGCTGCTGAAGCAACCTCTCCCCCGGCCCCTCCCCTAAAGAAGGAGGGGAGTCCCCCTTCCCCTTTAGGGAAGGGGCTAGGGGTTAGGTGAGCGTGCTTCAGCACACTTCCATCTGCTGAGACGGCGGATTCATCCTCCGGCACACTCAATAATCCCGGCGCGAAAAGATATAGACCCCAAGGGCGAGCATCGCTCCGGCAAAGAGCGCCGAAGTTCCCAGGGGAAACCACACATTGGAGAGCGAACTCTCTCCTGCACCGATCAAGTGCATGATGATCGCCTCAAGATCATTGACCTTGGGCAGTATATAGTACAGCACATCAGCGATGCTTCCCAGGGTGGGCGAGAGCGTCCGCAAGCCCTCGCGCCACGCCCCAAGCCCCGCTAAGCCCCACACCACGAGAGTCGCTACCAGCGCCACGCCCGTCCCCTCTGTCAGCAGCGCCAGCAGGGTCGCGAAGCTGTACCACACCGCAAATATAAAGACGACAACGAGCCCCGCAGCGATCAGCCCCGCATCGGCCATGCCCGTCTTCAGCCAGAGCAGAAGTAATAGCCCTACACAGAAGAGCAGCGTGGTGACGAAGACCAAGAGCACCCCGCCCGCGTAGCGCGCAAGATAGAGCTCCCAGCGCGCGATGGGCTTCGATAATAACAGATAGAGCCTGCCCCTGACGAGCATGCTTGAGAAGAGTCCCGTCGTGATGAACAGCCCAAACAAGATCCCCCACGGGATGAGCAACCCTACGGCGATCATCTCGAGAGCTTGGACAAAATCGGCCTTGGGGATCACAAAGCCCTGCTGGATGATAGTTTGTTCACCCGCGGGGGTCTCCACGCGGAGCTTGACCCCAAAGAGCGAGATCGTCACCATGCCCGGCCGGCCTTCGACCTCGCGCACCCCTACCCCAAACGCAAAGAATAACAAAAGACCTAGAACGATGAAGGCCAACGCTATCGAGGTCCTGCGTGCCCAGGACTCCCGCCAGCTCTCCTCGATGATCGCCCAGAAGGCTAACGCGTTCATAATCTGTTTACTCTTGCGCCCCGCGCACAAGCTCAACGAACACGTCCTCTAGGCTCTTCTCTTGGGTGAGCTCCTCCACCGTGCCTTCCTTGAGCAGCTGCCCACGATGGAGGATCGCCACACGATCACAGATTCTCTCTATCTCGGTGAGCACATGCGAGCTGATGAGGATCGTAGTCCCGTCGCGCTTGAGCTGCACTAAAAGATCTTTCACTTCCTTGCGTCCGATAGGGTCCAGATGGGCTGTGGGCTCATCGAGGATGAGCAATTTGGGCCTGTGAAGCAGGGCTTGCGCTAAGGCCAGGCGCTGGCGCATCCCCTTGGAGAACTCTCTCACTTTGGAGTCGCGACGATCTTCTAGGCCTGAAAGTCTCAACAGTTCGCTAATGTGAGCTCGTCGCTCGCCCAGGCCATAGAGCTTGGCAAAGAAGTCTAACGCCTTCCAAGCTCGCAGATATTCGGGGAGCTGATAGTCTTCAGGGAGATAGCCCACAAGGCGGCGCAGCTCTACGCGATGGCTCTCTTGCCCAAAGAGATAGGCCCTGCCGTGATCGGCAAACGTTATCCCGAGAAGAATTTTAATGAGCGTGGTCTTGCCCGCGCCGTTGGGCCCCAGAAGTCCAAAGATCTCGCCCTCTCTGACAGTTAAGCTCACGCCCTTGAGCGCCTCGACGCCGGCGCGCCCCCATAGCCCACGATATGTCTTTTGCAATTCGATGACTTCAACGGCGTTCCGATGGCCGTCCATGCTGGACCTCACAGACAGAGCTTAGGGCCTTACGATCGTCCCAATTGGCTCCCCACGAATCGCCCTCACTAAATTCCCCGGACCGAAAACGTCAAAGACCCTGATAGCAATTCTGTTCTCGCGACAGATCGCCAGGGCTGGCACATCCATCACGTTGAGTCTCTTCTCGATCGCTTCGTCGAGCGTCAGCTCTCGATAGAGCTTCGCTTTGGGATTTTTTTTGGGATCGGCGCTGTAGACGCCGGGGACGTCGGTCGCTTTGAGTAAAATTTTTGCGCCGATCTCGCTGGCCCGGATTGCTGCAGCAGTATCGGTCGTCACGAAGGGGTTGCCCGTCCCCCCAGCGAAGATCACGATCTTTCTCTCTGAGAGCGCCTGACGAGCAGCGATGGGGTCAAGGGGCTGCGCGTATGATACCGGGATCGCTGACTGAAAGATCACGGGGACGCCCTGGCTCTCTAAGCTATATCGCAGCGCCATGCCGTTCAGTACTGTCGCGAGCATCCCCATTTGATCTGCGACGACTCGGTCAATATGAGAGAGCTGTGCCCCACGGATGAAGTTCCCCCCGCCCACGACAAGAGCGATCTGAGCCTTCAGTTTGTGAGCTTTACACAGCTGCTCCGTGAGCGACTGGAGCGCCTGCGGATCAATGCCTTGCGCTCCGAGCGCCTCCCCGGAGAGTTTTAAGAGAACTCTATTTGCCGACTTCAAACCGCGCGAATCTCCGGACAACGATCGTCTCGCCAATCTTGTTTGCTAGCTCCCCTAAGATATCTTCGACTGTTGTCTTCCCCGTGGGGTCCTTGATGAAGGGCTGCTTCAGCAAGCACGTTTGCGTGAAGAACGTCTTGAGTTTGCCCTCGACGATCTTCTCGATGACGTGAGGAGGCTTGCCCTCTTGTTCGGCTTGGTGGCGATAGACTTCCTTCTCCCGCTCGATGACTTCTGGGGGCACATCCTCAGGCTTGATATACTGTGGGGGCGGATAGGCCGCGGCGATGTGCATGGCTAAGTCTTTGAGGACCTGGCGGAAGGCATCACTGTTGGCGACAAAGTCCGTCTGACAGTCCATCTCGATGAGGACCCCCACGCGCCCATTGTGATGGATATACGCTTCGACGCGCCCCTGGTTGGCTTCCCCAGTGCGCGAGGCGAAGAGCTCCTTCCCTTGCTCGCGCAAGATGAGCTTGGCTTTCTCTAGGTCGCCGTTGGCTTGTTGCAGAGCCTTCTTGCAGTCCAAGATGCCAACGCCCGTCTCCTCCCGAAGCTTCTTGACCAATTCGTTAAAAGAAGTCGTGCTCATTCGATGACACCCTCTTCCGTCGGCAGAGTCTCTGCTAGGGTCTCGGCTGGAGCTGGCGGGACTTCTTCAGGTTTCTTGGCAGCAGGGGCTTTCTCCGCGGAGCGCCCCTCACGCCCTTCTAAGACTGCATCCGCGATGCGCGCCGTGATGAGCTTTGTCGCCTTGATCGCGTCGTCATTGCCGGGGATGGGAAAGTCAATGGGATCGGGATCACAGTTGGTGTCCACAATAGCTACCACAGGGATCCCCAAGAGCTTCGCCTCGTGAATGGCGTTCTTCTCCAAGATCGTATCCACGACAAAGAGCACCCCAGGCAACTGATCCATATCTCGGAGGCCTTCGAGATTGCGTCGCAGTTTCATAAGTTCGCGACGCCAGTTCTGCGCCTCTTTGGGGGGCATAGCCTCGAAGACCCCGTTGGCTTCCATCTCCTCAAGATCTTTCAACCGTTGGATGCGCTTGCGGATGACCTCGAAGTTTGTCAACGTCCCTCCGAGCCATCGCTGATTCACATAGTGAGCGCCGCAGCGCTTGGCCTCCTCGGCGATGGTCTCTTGGACTTGGCGTTTGGTCCCCACAAAGAGCGCGTTCTTCCCCGATGCGACCGTGTCCCGCACAAACAGATAGGCCTCCTCAAACAGACGGATCGTCTTCTCTAAGTCTATGATATGAATCCCTTTGCGTTCGGTGAAGATGTACTCGCGCATCTTGGGGTTCCACTTGCGCACGCGGTGCCCGAAATGCACCCCCGTCTCCAACAGCTCTTTGATCGTTAGAAGCTCCACATCGCTTCCTCCTTTCTCCAAAGTTCCGAGCGTCTCTTCCATCTGATGGATAATAAGACAGATAAGACGCGCTAACGGTCTTTTACTGTAGCACAAGAGAGGCCGATCTGCAAGTCCCCCCTGGCTGCGCTATAATTCATAGAGGTGATCGGATTTGCCCGATGAGCTTGCGCGACCGTTGCCTAAGAACCGCGAAGCCGAACAAGTGGTGCTCGGCGCGGCGATGCTCGAGCCCGACAGCGTCATCCCCCAGCTCCTGCAGACCCTCCAACCCGACGATTTCTATTGGAAGGCCCATCAGATCATCTATAGAGTGATCTTAGAGCTCTTTGAGGGCGGCAAGCCCGCCGATCTCATCACCGTGGGCAATCGCCTCGATGAACTGAACAAGCTCGACGAAGTCGGGGGCCGAGCATACTTGAGCGAGCTGCTTACGAAAGTGACGACGACAGCGAGCGTGCCCTATTACGCTGAAATTATCAAGAAGAAAGCGGTCTTGCGAGCGCTGATCGCCGCGGGCCATCAGATCGCGGAGCTGGGCTTCACGGAGGAGATGGATCTGGAGACCCTGCTCGATGCTGCTGAGGAGAAGATCTTCCAGATCTCGCGCTTCCAGCTCACCCACGACTTCCATCTCATTCGAGATTTCTTGCATGAGCATCTGGAGCACCTAGAAAGACTGCAGCGCGACCCCTCGCAGCACGCCGTCACGGGCCTGCCCACCGGCTACAAAAGATTCGATGAGATGACCGCGGGGCTGCAGCCCTCAGACTTGATCGTGATCGCTGCGCGCCCGAGCATGGGGAAGACGTCGTTGGCGCTCTCGATAGCTCGGAACATGGCGCTGCGCTTCAACAAATGCGTGGGGTTCTTCAGCTTGGAGATGACGAAAGAACAGCTCTTGGAGCGCTTGCTCTGTGCGGAGGCTCGGATTAATCTCCATCGGCTGCGTGGGGGGTATCTCCAGACGGACTCCGAGTCCTGGCGCCGGATCATCCACGCGGCGAGCAAGCTCCAAAATAGTAAGATTATCATTGACGACACGCCCAGCATCTCCGTGTTAGAGCTCAAGGCCAAGGCGCGGCGCATGAAGACCGAGCACGGTCTTGACATACTCTTTGTTGATTATTTACAGCTGGTCGAAGCGGGGGCTCATACCGACGTGCGCGAACAAGAAGTCGCGTATATTGCGCGGTCGCTGAAGGCACTAGCACGCGAGCTCAATATTCCCGTGGTGGCGCTCTCGCAGCTGTCGCGCGCGCCGGAGCGCCCCCCACGAAGACCGCGACTCTCTGATCTCCGAGAGAGCGGAGAAATCGAACAGACGGCCGACGTCGTGATCTTCTTGTATCGCGAGGACGCTGGCAGCGAGGAGAGCCCCGATGAAACCGAAAGCCCTTCCCCCTTGGTCCATGAGACGGAGATCATCATCGGGAAGCAGCGCAACGGCCCCACGGGCTCTTTCACGTTGCTCTTCCATCGTGCGTATACGAGCTTCGAAGAATACTATGTCGGTGAAGGGCCTCGATTCTGAAGGACTTGCTTCGCTCTGGAGCGATCCGTTATAATCTCGACAAATTGCGAAGGGTGACACCCATGAGCGCAGAGGTTCTCCTTGAAGTGCGCGATCTTGTCAAAGATTTCGGGGGATTGCGCGCCGTCAATAAGTGCTCGCTCTCCGTGAGGCGCGGCACGATCACGGGATTGATCGGGCCCAACGGCGCGGGCAAGACCACGCTCTTCAACCTCATCACCGGGTTTTATAAGCCCGACAGCGGCCAAGTCATCTTCCGGGGGGAGGATATCACGGGGCTGCCGCCCCATAAAGTCTTTCACAGAGGGCTCTGTCGCACTTTTCAGATCCCTCGTGAGTTCAAGCGGATGACCGTCCTAGAGAACTTGATGCTCGTCCCGGCGGGGCAGCGCGGGGAGAATATCTTCTACTCATGGTTTCTGCCGGGGCTCGTCCGGCGTCAGGAGGCCGAGATCCGCGATAAAGCCCTGGCTGTTTTAGAGTTCGTCAATCTCATTCACTTAAGAGACGAGTACGCGGGCAATCTCTCTGGGGGCCAGAAGAAGCTCTTGGAGCTCGCGCGCGCGCTGATGGCCGATCCCCAGATGATTCTCTTAGATGAGCCTGGCGCGGGGGTCAATCCCACCCTCATGAAGAGCTTGGTAGCTCAAATAGAACGCCTCGTGAGCGAGCGCGGGGTGACGGTCTTCCTCATCGAGCACGATATGAACCTCGTGATGAACTTGTGTAACCCTGTGATCGTCATGAGCAACGGCGAGAAATTAGCCGAGGGGACACCCCAAGAGATTCAGCGTGACGAGCGCGTGCTCGAGGCGTATCTGGGCAGCCAATATCGCGCTGTGGTGGGAGGGTGAGCGATGGCGCTCCTAGAGGCACAAGGGATCGTCTCTGGCTATGAGGAGATGGAGATCTTGCATGGGGTCTCCATTACGGTAGAGCAGGGCCAGATCGTCACGATCATCGGGCCCAACGGGGCGGGCAAGAGCACCCTATTAAAGACGATCTTCGGGCTGCTGCCGCCTCGAGCCGGGCGCGTCACCTTCGAGGGCCGAGATATCACCGGGTGGAGTCCAGAACGGATTGTGCGGCAGGGCATCTGCTTTGTCCCCCAGACGGAGAACGTCTTCCCTTCGCTGACGGTTGAGGAGAATCTCGAGATGGGGGCATTCATCCTCACCGAGGACCTGCGGGCGCGCAAGGAGCGCGTCTATGAGCTCTTTCCCGTGCTGCGCGCGCGGCGCGCTCAACGCGTGGGGAAGATGTCCGGGGGGGAACGCCAGATGGTCGCCATGGGTCGAGCCCTCATGCTCGATCCCAAAGTATTATTACTCGACGAACCCAGCGCCGGGCTGGCCCCAAAGATGGTCGAGCTCGTCTTTGAGAAGATCAAGGAGATCAACAGAGCAGGCGTGTCCATCGTCATGGTCGAGCAGAACGCCAAAGAGGCCCTGAAGTTCTCTGATCACGGGTACGTCTTAGCTGCCGGGGAGAACCGCTTTGACGATGCTGGGCCGGCGCTCTTGCACAACGAAGAGATCGGACGGCTGTACTTGGGAGGGTAAGTCATGCTCGAACTCATCGTCTATGGGATCATCTACGGGAGCATCATCGCCCTGGGGGCGATCGGGGTGACTTTAATTTACGGAATTTTGAGATTTGCCAACTTCGCCCACGGGGATTTGATGAGCTTGGGCGCGTATATGGCGCTCTTTCTCATTCAGGTGCTCTTTCCCATGTTGGGAGTCCCGCAGGAGCGGTTTGGGGGGACGAGCTTTGGGTGGCCATTGATTTTAGCTTTGCCCCTGGCAGCTGCAGGCACAGCCTTAGTGGCAATCGCTTTAGATCAATTCTTTTACCGCCCCTTGCGGGTGCGTCGCGCCAGCCCGGTCATCTTAGCGATGGCCTCGCTGGGGGCAGCGTTCATCGTGCGCAATCTCATCTATATCTTTTGGGGGCCGGATAAGATCAATTACTTTCCCGGGCTGGTGCGACCGGCGTGGCAGCTCCCCTTCGAGGTGCGCCTCCGCCCCGATGAGCTGATCATCTTTGGCGTGGCGCTCGTACTCGTAGTAAGTCTCTATCTCTTCTTGCAGAAGACGAAGCTGGGCAAGGCGATGCGCGCCACCGCCGATAACCCCGACTTGGCCCGGATCACCGGGATCAACACGGAGTGGGTGCGCATCTGGACGTGGATCATAGGGGCGGGCCTCGCAGCTATCGCAGGGATCTTATACGGAGTCAATGCCCTGCTCTACCCAGAGATGGGGTGGGGGTTTTTGCTCCCGCTCTTTGCCGCGGCGATCTTGGGGACGGTGGGCAACCCCTATGGGGCCCTTGTAGGAGGGCTGATCATTGGGATTGTCCAGCGATTCTCGACGCTATGGCTTAATCCGGCTTATCAGCCAGCGGTGGCCTTTCTCGTCTTGATTGTCGTACTGCTGGTGAGGCCACAAGGGCTCTTTGGAGGGAGATCGTGATGGAGCTCAAAAGATTGTTGGTGCTGGGAGCGATGGCCATCCTAGGGGGATGGCTGCTGAGCTTCTTTGGGCGCAGCCGTCGCACGAGCGTTCTGCTCTTTGTGGTGGGGGCCGCTCTGGTTGGGATGGGGATCGCGGTAGCCTCAGAGGGTTGGGTGGATTATCTTGTCACCCCAGCGATCGCCGCGGTGATCTATGCGATCTTGAGCGTGGGGCTCAATGTCCAATGGGGACTGACCGGGCTTTTTAATATTGGGATAGCGGCGTTCTTTGCCGTTGGGGCGTTCACGTCCGCGATGATTACCAAGGAGATGCCCACGGGGCTTGCCGCAGAGTATATTAAGCAATTGTTTGGGTGGGGGTTGCCCTTTCCCGCGGGGATCGTGGGGGCAATGGTTATCAGTGGGGTGATCGCGCTATTCATTGGGTTGCTCACCCTGCGATTGCGCGAAGATTACTTGGCCATTGCCACGATTGGCATTGCGGAATCATTGAGACTAGTCTTTCAGAACGAGCGGTGGCTCGCCAACGGGCCCCAGCCCTTGCCGGGGATTCCCAAGCCGCTCTTCTGTCTTGTCGAAGACCCTCCGTGTGTGTGGCTGCCAGGCTTTCTGAAGGATTGGTTTGCCCCGTTGGATTCGAGGGACTATGAGGCGATCTTGCTCGTGCTCTTAACGATCGCTTTGCTGGTGATCTTCGTCTTGCTGCAGCAGGTGGTGCATTCGCCCTGGGGGCGGGTCTTGCGAGCGATCCGCGAGGACGAGGTTGCCGCGGCCATGTGCGGAAAGAACGTGTTCTCGTGTAAAGTTCAGGCATTTGTGTTGGGGGCATGCGTGATGGGGGGAGCAGGGGCGCTCTTTACGGCGTCGGTGAGCACCATTGATTTTGGGCTCTTCCACCCCATGAGCTATACGTTCTTGGTCTGGGTGATGCTGATGGCGGGGGGATCGGGCAATCAGAAAGGTGCGGTCTTTGGGGCGTTTGCGATCTGGGCCATCTGGACGGGCACGACGTTCTTGAGCGATCAGCTGGTGCCGTTTCAGTTCAAGACCCAAGTCTTCTATGTGCGCTATATGTTAGTCGGGCTGTTGCTCATTATGATCTTGCTCTTTCGTCCAAGGGGGATCTTGCCTGAGGAGAAGGGGGGAGGTCAATAAAAAAAGAGCGGGAGCCAGCCAGGCCCCCGCTCGCCAACTCCGCTCTTACTCCTCAGGGATGGTCTTGACCAAGGTGATCGTCTTGACGCCGCCCGGTGTGTCCTTGTCGTACTGCCAGATCTCGATGGGGGTCTTGACGTCGCCAGCCGCATCGAAGTCCACGGAGCTGCCCGCGCCCTCGTAGTTGATATCTCTGTTCCCTTTCAGCTCATTGAGGGCTGCTACAAATTCCGCTACTCCGACGACAGTACCAGGCGGGTTGGAGACGAGGCGTAAGTTATCCCGTACTACTGTACCAGTAATATCTTTGACACCAGCGGCTATGGCCTTGGCCGCGGCCAAGCCCAAGGCTGCTACGGCGTCATAGGTCGTGTCAATATACGGGATCGGCGGGATCTCCCCGTAGACCTTCTTGAACTCTTCTTCAAATTTCTTGGCGCTGGGGTTCTCTGGGTCGGCTGCGGCCACCGTCCCGTAGAAGCCTTGCAATATATCAAATCCCAGAGCCTTGATCATGTCTGCGGACTTGGTGCCGTCCACAAAGAGGAAGCTCTTATATCTGAACTTCTCCACAGCTTCCTTCAGGTAGACGTTGGCATGGCCGGGATAGCTGATCGCCACCAGCACCTCGGGCTTCCCTTCCAGAGCCTTGCGCAGCTCGGCATCGTAGCTGGGTTGGACCTCCTCGGCATGAGGCACCTGAGCGAGCACCTTGCCACCACGCTTCTCAAACGACTTGGCAAAGCGGTCGCTCAAGCCCTGCCCGTAGGGGTTATTCACATAGAGCGTTGCCGCCGTGCTATACTTGACTGGGGCTTCCTTGATCTCCCCGGCGGCGAGCATCGCCAGCACGACCCCTTGCAGGGCGTCCGAAGCCGTGGTGCGGAAGAGGAAGTCGTCATCGGGCTCGACGGTCAAGAGCGGCGACGTCGAGGCCGGCGAGATCTGAGGCACCTTGAAGGGCTTGGAGACCTCGCGAGCTATAGCTAATGACGCACTGCTCGCAAGACCCCCGACCAACCCCACAGCTTTATCGACTGTGACGAGCTTCTTCGCGCGGTCTACCACCAGGGCGAAGTTGGGGAAGCCAGGGTCTTCGTGGACGAGCTTGACGATGGGGCCACCCAGCACAGCTTGCGCGGCTTCGTTGAGGTGCTTGGCGGCCAGATCAGCGCCCTTGCGCTCCGCTGGGCCGAACTCCGCCAGCGGGCCCGTCGAATCCAAGAGCGTCCCGATCGTGACTACGGGAGGCTGAGCTAAGATCGCTGGCCCGCGCAGGACCCCGCTCAACGTCATCGTGCCGACGGCCAGACCGATCCCCTTCAAGAATGTGCGGCGTTTCATGGGTTTCATAGGCGAATTCTTAACCTCCTTATGCTGTAGAAGAGTTTGAACCGTCGAGCGCCGCTAACTCAATATACTACACCATGAATCCCCCATTATTTTTTGCGAACCACCTCCTGCCTGATTTTCGTCAGTTGTTCCTCTGGCGCTCGACGGCTTTTCGAGTGATGTAAATTATATACATGTCCCCCCATGCAAGTCAAGACCCCCCTAGATCTGACCCTCTCCACTTTTGAGCGGTTGAAAGGAAGACCTCTTGTAGCCACACTTCTAGCATCTCAAACGGCTCCAGGAGGTCGTGGACTATGCTCCCTTCCCCCACCTTCGTGGCCTTCGTCAAGCGGGTCTTCGCGCTCTCGATGCGCTGCACCCGCGAGGCTTGCTATGATCCAAAAAGTGGAGAGACATCAGCATCACTTGGAAGACTTGACAAACTAACATAACTATGCTATAATGGAGTATCTTATGGCCCGGCAGCCAAAGAAGAGAGGGATTCACAGTGAGACTATGCATCACTCTCAGGTCGGGCCAGGCTCCCCTCACCATCCCCTTTGCCTACACTCATCATCTTGCCGCGGTCATCTACGGGTTCTTGCGGAGGGCTTCTCAAGATTACGCACGCTTCCTGCATGATGAGGGCTACCGCGTGGGGGTCAAGCGCTTCAAGCTCTTCACCTTCTCACAGATGCTCATCCCCAAGCGCACCCTCACCCCCCAGGGGATCCTCTGTCAGTCCCACG
>Ga0197143_1002163_pt1 | contig 14987 bp, 11 predicted proteins | sample GBS70_MetaG_FD_148603 | JGI IMG/M metagenome (GOLD analysis project Ga0197143, IMG submission 148603) | Sediment microbial communities from Great Boiling Springs, Gerlach, Nevada, United States - GBS 70_MetaG | ecosystem: Environmental > Aquatic > Thermal springs > Hot (42-90C) > Sediment...
TGGCCTGGCGGGACGGGGCGTGGCAGGTACAGAAGGTGACCACGTACCGGACCGCACGGCGGCTGATGGAGGGCTACGCCCTGGTGCCGTGGTCGGTGTGGCCGGGCTAGGCGCGCGTCCCGGACTCGCGGCGGAGGGGACCGGCGTCCCCAAAAATCGCTGTGCGATTTTTGGGCTGGTATAGGTCACCCCAGACGTGGCGCCGCGGTCCTGGGCCTCGCGTGGCGGTGCGGCTTCTCAGGAACACGCACGAAGGGGGTGCTCGCATGAAGAGACTTTCGGTGTGGGCGGTGCTGTTGGCGGTGCTGGCGGCGCTTCCCGCGGGGGCGCAGCAGCCGTACTACGCGGGCAAGACCATCGAGATCCTCGTGCCCTTCGCCGCGGGCGGGGGCAGCGACATCGACGCCCGGTTCTTCGCGCAGTTCTTCGAGAAGCACGTGCCCGGGAACCCCCGGGTCCTGGTGCGGAACATGCCGGGCGGCGGCAGCGTCCTGGGAGCCAACTTCTTCGCGGAGAACGCCCGGGCGGACGGCACCCAGCTGCTGGCCACTTCGGCGTCCACCATCATCCCGTACATCCTGGGCCTGCCGCAGGTGCGCTACGACCCCGCCAAGTGGGAGCTCATCAAGGTGAACGGGGTGGGCGGCATCGTGTACGTCTCCCCGCGCACGGGGGTGCGGAAGCCGGAGGACCTGGCGCGTCCCGCGGAACGCCTGGTGTACGGAGGGATCAGCGCCACGGGGCTGGACCTGGTGACCCTGCTGCTGTTTGAGGTCTTGGGGCTGGACGTGCGGGTGGTGATGGGGTTTGAGGGGCGCGGGCCCGCCCGGCTGGCCTTCGAGCGGGGCGAGACCAACATCGACTACCAGACCACGCCCGCGTACCTGTCCCAGGTGGTGCCCCTGGTGCGGGAGGGGAAGGCGGTGCCCATCCTGTCCATGGGCTTCGTGAACGAGAAGGGCGTGATGGTGCGGGACCCCAGCGCCCCCGACCTGCCCAGCGCGTACGAGGCGTACCAGGCCCTGTTCAAGCGCAAGCCGGACGGCCTGTTGCGGTGGAAGGCCTACCAGAGCATGGTGGCTGCGGCCTTCACCTTCCAGAAGGCCCTGTGGGCCCCCGCGGGGACTCCTCCGGAGGCCCTGCAGGCCCTGCGCACCGCGGTGGACCGCATGCGGGCCGACCCGCAGTTCCAGCAGCAGGCCAAGCAGATCCTGGAAGGCTACGAGGTGTTCCGCGGGGACGTGGCCAAGCCCGCGGTCCTGCGGGCCACCCGGATCACCTTGGACGTGAAGAAGTTCATCACGGACCTGCTCCGGAGCAAGTACCAGGTACGGCTGTAAGGCGACGCCAGGGGCTGCCCCACGGGGCCCGGACGGAACCCGGGGCCGCGGGGCGGAGTGCGCGCTCGGGGGAGATCTGACGTGGCGGAGGCGGTGCGCGCGGCGGTGGAGCTGTTCGTGAACCCCACCCGGCTGAGCATGCTCGTGCTCGGCAGCGCGGTGGGGCTGCTGATCGGGGTCCTGCCCGGGATGGGCGGGATCGTGGCCGTGGCCATCCTCCTGCCGTTCATGATCAAGCTGGATCCCTTCTCGGCCCTGGCCATGGCTACGGGAGCCCTGGCCGTGGTGCACACCTCCGACACCATCACCTCGGTGCTCATCGGGGCCCCTGGCTCCGCGGCGGCGGTGCCCACCATGATGGAGGGTCACCCCATGGCACGGCGAGGCGAGGCCGCCCGCGCCCTGTCCGCGGCGTACCTGTCTTCCCTGGTAGGCGGGATCCTGGGGGCGGTGGGCCTGACCCTGTCCATTCCCATCGCCCGGCCCCTGGTGCTGTCCTTCGGTTCCCCGGAGCTGTTCCTGCTCACGGTCCTGGGGGTGTCCTTCGCGGGCAGCCTCCTGGGCAAGGAGCCCCTCAAGGGGCTGGCGGCGGGTCTTCTGGGACTCCTGCTGGGGACCGTGGGGCCCGCGCCCGCGGCCGCGGAGGTGCGGTTTGCCTTCGGGCAGGTGTACCTCACGGACGGGATCGACCTGGGACTGGTGGCCCTGGGGATCTTCGGGGTGGCGGAGGTGGTCTCCCTCCTGGCCCGGGGCGGCGCGGTGGCACAACGCCTGGAGCTGGGACGCGGCTGGTGGGAAGGGGTCCTGGACGTGTGGCGGCACCGGTGGTTGGTCCTGCGGGGCGCCCTCATCGGCATGTGGGCCGGCGTCCTGCCGGCCATCGGGGCCACCGCGGGCACCTTGATGGCCTACGGACACGCGGTGGCCACCAGCCGGGACCGGTCTCGCTTCGGCAAGGGCGACGTGCGCGGCATCATCGCACCCGAGGCCGCCAACAACGCGGTGGAAGCCGGGGACCTGGTGCCCACCCTCCTGTTCGGGGTGCCGGGAAGCGCGCCCAGCGCCATGATCCTGGGGGCGCTTTTGGCCTACGGGATCCTGCCGGGCCCCCGCATCGTCACGGAGCACCTGGACCTGATCTACACCGTGGTGTGGTCCTTCGCCCTCGCCAACGTGTTGGGGGCCGGGGTCATGTTCGCCGCAAGCCCCCTACTGGCGCGTCTCACCCACGTCCCCTTCCCCCGGATCGCCCCTCCCATCGTGCTGGCCATGGTCCTGGCGTCCTTCCAGAAGACGCAGCACTTCGGCGACCTGGTGACCCTGGTGGTCCTGGGCGTGGTGGGCTACGCCCTGAAGGTCACGGGCTGGCCGCGGGGCCCTCTGCTCATCGGGTTCGTGCTCAGTAACCCCCTGGAACGCTACTACTTCCTCACGGTGAAGCTGTACCCGCGGCCGGAGGAGTGGCTGCTGCGTCCCGGGGTGGTGGTGATCGGGCTGCTGGTGCTGGCGCCCTTCGCGTGGAGCGCGGTGCGGTGGCTCCGGACGCGGGGCCGGGCGCAGGCCGAGGTCCGGGGCCAGCGGCCGGGGCCGGGGGCGGTGGCCACCGCGGCGGTGCTCGGGGTCTTCGCGTACGCGTGGTGGCAGGCGACGGGATTCCTCCCGGACGCGGCCCTGATGCCCGTGTCCGTGGCCGCTCTGGGTACGGTCCTGTCGGCCCTGCAGCTGGTGCGGGAGCTGCGGGGGCAGGCGAGTCCCCTGCGGGACGAGGACGAGGGGGAGGCGGCGGAGGAGGCAGTAGGGCCAAGGGTCCTGCGGGCGGTGGGCTACCTCGCCAGCCTCGCGGTGTACGTCCTGGCCACGTGGTTTTTGGGGATCCGGTGGGCGTCCGTGCTGTGGAGCCTGTGGTTCCTGCGCGGCGTGGCCCGCCTGAGCTGGCCCACGGCGGCGGTCTACGCCGCGGTCCTGGTGGCGGCGCTGGAACTGGTGGCGTCGGTGTTGGGCCTGTACCTGCCCGCAGGGAGGCTGCGGCTGTAGCCTCCAGGGCTCGCCCGAAAGGCCCCTAGGCGCGTGTCCCGCGAACCCGTAGCGGATCTGCGGTGGCGTGGCACGTCCCGGAGGTGAGGATGGAACTGGTCTGGCATGAGTTGGACGCGGTGGTAGTGGGAGCCGGGGGCGCGGGGCTGTACGCGGCCTTGGAACTCTCCCGCGCGTCCGACCTGCGGGTGGCGGTGCTCAGCAAGCTGCACCCGCTGCGGTCCCACACGGGGGCGGCACAGGGGGGGATGGGGGCGGCGTTGGGACACGCGGAGGAGGACCACCCGGACTGGCACGCCTTCGACACGGTGAAGGGGGGAGACTACCTGGCGGACCAGGACGCGGTGGAGATCCTCTGCCACGAGGCCGTGCGCGTGGTGTTCGAGCTGGAGCACATGGGCTTCCCCTTCGACCGCGCCCCGGACGGGCGGATCGAGCAGCGGGTGCGGGCGGGCGGCCACACCCGGAACTTCGGGGAAGCACCCCTGGCACGGTCGGTGTACGCCGCGGACCGCACGGGGCAGATGATCCTCCACACCCTGTACCAGCAGTGCCTGCGGCGCGGGGTGACCTTCTTCGACGAGTTCCTCGTGGTGGACGTGTGGGTGCACGAAGGGTCGTGCGCGGGCGTGCTGGCCTGGGACGTGCGGCGGGGCAGGCTCCACGCGGTGCGGGCGAAGGCGGTGCTCCTCGCCACGGGGGGATGGGGTCAGATCTACCGCACCACCACCAACGCCCTGACCCTTACGGGCGACGGCCCGGCCCTGGTGTGGCGGCGGGGGCTTCCCCTGGAGGACATGGAGTTCTACCAGTTCCACCCCACCGGCATCTACGGCCGGGGGATCCTGCTCTCCGAGGCGTCCCGGGGCGAAGGCGCGTACCTGGTGAACGGCGCGGGGGAGCGGTTCATGGAACGCTACGCGCCCACCCTACGGGAGCTGGCGCCCCGGGACGTGGTGAGCCGGTCCATCTTCCGGGAGATCCAGGCAGGCCGGGGAGGCGGCCCCGCGGGGGACTGCGTGTTTTTGGACTTCCGCCACCTTCCGGAGGAGGTGCGGCGCACCAAGCTCCCGGAGGTCACCACCCTCATCCGCACCTACCTGGGCTTGGACCCCGCCCGGGACCTGGTGCCCGTGCGACCCACGGCCCACTACGCGGTGGGCGGGATCCCCACGGATGTGTGGGGGCGGGTGCTGGCGGACGGGCGAGGCCGCGCCGTGGAAGGGCTGTACGCCGCCGGGGAGTGCGCGTGTGTGTCCGTACACGGCGCCAACCGCCTGGGGACCAACTCCCTGGTAGACATTCTGGTGTTCGGCCGGCGGGCGGCTCAGGACATGGTACGCTTGGCGCGCTCCCGGCCTCTTCCGCCGGCTCCGCCCTCGCCCCTGGAGGGGCCGGGGGAGCACTTCCTGCGCCTGCTCGGAAGCTCCGGGCCGGAGTCTGCGGCCGCCCTGCGACGCGAGCTGCAGGACCTCATGGAGCGACACTGCTCGGTGTTCCGCACGGAGGCGGGCCTGCGCCAGGCCCTGGAGGGCATCCGGCATCTGCAGGAGAGGTACCGACGGGTGGGCTTGGGAGACCGGGGGCGGGTGTACAACCAGGAGCTGGTGGAGGCGTTCGAGACCGGGTGCCTGCTGGACGTGGCGGAGGCCACCGCGGCCAGCGCCCTGTACCGGACGGAAAGCCGCGGTGTCCACTTCCGGGAGGACTACCCGCACCGCGACGACGTGCGCTGGCTGAAGCACACCCTGGTGTGGCGGGAGGGACCGGGCAGGTACCGGATGGAGGACAAACCTGTGGTGGTGACGCGGTTTCCGCCGCGGGAACGGAGCTACTGAGCCGCCCGCGGCAAAAGGAGGTGTCCTATGTTCGTGGTGATGAACCGGATCCCGGTGAAGCCGGAGTTCCGGGAGGCCTTCGAACAGCGTTTTCGCGCCCGGGCCCGGGAGGTGGACCGGATGCCGGGGTTCGTGCGGAACTGGGTGCTGCGGCCTGCGGACCCCGAAGACCCCTACGTGGTCCTCACGGTGTGGGAGTCCGAGGAGGCGTTCGAGGCCTGGACCCAGTCAGAGGCCTTCCGCCGCGGGCACGCCCAGTCCGGGACCCTGCCCCGGGACGCCTTCCGTGGGCCTTCGAAGCTGGAACGCTACGAGTTGTTCTTGGACTCGGGGGCGGAGAGCAAGGCACCCTGAACCACCCCAAAAGTCGCGGAGCGATTTTGGGGACCCCGGTCCCGTGCTCCCGGAGGACTTTCGGAACAGGGGTGCCAGCGCTTCGGCGACAGCGCGGGCCGGGTGGGCCTCGTGGGTTGGCCAGCCAGGGCGTGGTCCCGTATCCTGTTCGGGAGGGCGGAGGTCTGGAGGTGCGGCGTGGGTGAGCCGGTGATCGTGGATGCGGTCCGTACCCCCATCGGCAAGCGGGACGGAGTCCTGCGGGCGGTGCGGCCGGAGGTCCTGTACGCCAAGGTCCTGGACGCCCTCCTGGAGCGCTACGGACTCGCACCGGAGCTGGTGGACGACGTGATCACGGGCTGCGTGACCCAGGCCGGGGAGCAGGGGATGAACGTGGGCCGGCTGGCGGTGTTGTGTTCCTCCTTGGGCCACCGCGTGCCCGCGGTGACCCTCAGCCGCATGTGCGGTAGCAGCCAGCAGGCGGTGCACTTCGCGGCCCAGGCCATTGCCGCGGGCGACGCCCGCCTGGTCCTCGCGGGTGGGGTGGAGTCCATGACCCGCGTGCCCATGTTCCTGGACGTGGGAGACTGGAAGACCCTCAGCCCCGCGGCCCGGGAGAGGTACGAGCTCGTGCACCAGGGAGAGTCGGCGGAACGCATCGCGGAGAAGTACGGAATCTCCCGGCGGGAGCTGGACGAGTTCGGGTACCGCAGCCACCTGCGTGCGGCCCAGGCCACCCGGGAGGGCCGGTTCCGCCGGCACCTGGTGCCCGTGGAAGGCCTGGACGGGCAGGGTCGGCCGGTGCGGGTGGAACACGACGAGGGCATCCGGTTCGAACCGTCCCTGGAGCGCATGCTGCAGCTGCCGCCCGCCTTCCGGCCGGACGGCCGGGTGACCGCGGGGAACAGCTCTCAAATCTCGGACGGTGCCGCGGCGGTGCTGGTGGCGGACTCCGAGTTCGCCCGCGCCCACGGCCTGCCCGTGCGGGCCCGGTTCCGGGCGCGGGTGGTGGTGGCGGGCGACCCGACCCTGCAGCTGATGGAGGTGGTGCCCGCCACCCGGGCGGCTTTGGCGCGGGCCGGGCTCACGTTGAAGGACCTGGACGTGATCGAGATCAACGAAGCTTTCGCCAGCGTGGTGCTGGCCTGGGCCCGGGAGCTGGAGCCGGACCTGGAACGGGTGAACCCCAACGGGGGAGCCATCGCCCACGGCCACCCCCTGGGCGCCACGGGGGCGGTGCTCATGGCCAAGCTGGTGGACGAGCTGGAGCGCCGGGACGGACAGTTCGGGCTGCAGGTGATGTGCATCGGCCACGGCATGGCCACCGCCACCGTCCTAGAACGGGTGGGCTGACCTCGGACCATGGCAAACGGGAGCGGCGAGGCGCCGCAGGGACTGGCGGCCTTGTTCGCGCCCCGGGGCGTGGCGGTGGTGGGGGCTTCCGCGGAGCCGGGAAGCCCCGGCCACCAGATCGTGGCGCAGCTGCAGCAGACCCACTACGCGGGCGGCGTGTACCCGGTGAACCCCCGCGCTCAGGAGGTCCGGGGTCTGCCTTGCTATCCCGGCGTGCTGCAGGTACCCGGACCCGTAGACCTGGCGGTGGTGGTGGTTCCGGCCCCCGTGTGCCTGGTGGTGGCAGCGCAGCTGGCGAGCCGCAGACGGCAGCGGGGGGACGTGGCCGCGGCGGTGGTGGTCTCGGGCGGGTTCGCGGAGACCGGCCCCGAAGGCCGCAGGCTGCAGGAGGAGCTGGTCCGCACCTTGCGGGGCGCGGGCATTCGACTCGTGGGGCCCAACTGCCTGGGGGTGGCAGACGGGCACACGGGCCTGACCACCAGCTTTGACCTCGGCCCGTACCCGGCCGGAGGGGTGTCGCTCCTGAGCCAGAGCGGTGCCTTCGTGATGTCCTTCCTGCACTGGGCACGGCCCCTGAAGATGGTGGGACTGTGTAAGCTGGCGTCCGTGGGCAACATGGCGGACGTCACCCTCACGGAGCTGTTGGCGTACCTGGCGGACGACCCCTGCACCCGGGTGGTGGGGGTGTACCTGGAAGGGGTGCAGGACGCCCGCGCCTTCGTACAGGCCGCGGCGGAGGTCGCGGCCCGTAAGCCCGTGGTGGTCCTGAAACCCGGGAGGACCGAGCAGGGGGCGCGGGCCGCCCGAAGCCACACGGGGTCCGTGGCCAGCCCGGACGCCATCTACCACGGGGCCTTCCGCCAGGCGGGGGTGGTGCGGGCCCGCACGGTGTCGGAGTTCTACGGGACCGTGCGCGCCTTCGAGCGGTTGCCCCTCCCCCGCGGGGACCGGGTGGCGGTGCTGAGCGCGGTGGGCGGCCCGGGTACGGTGTGCGTGGACGAGGTGGCTTCTCAAGCCAACCTCCGTCTGGCGCGGTTCTCCCCGCCTACCTGCGCGCGGCTGCAGGCGGTGCTGTCGGACATCGCCGCCATCGGGCAGCCGGAGGGATACGTGGACATGACCGGCGCCCTCACCGCCCGGACCCACGGAGACGCCCTGCGGGCGTTGCTGGCGGACGAAGGAGTAGACGCGGTGGTCCTGCTGACCCCGCCCCCCACCTTCCTGGACGAGGAAGAGGTGGCACGGCACGTGGTGGAGGCCTACCAGGAGCAGCCCCCGGAGCTTCGCAAGCCGGTGCTGGTGGTGCTCACCTTCGGGGACGCGGCGTTGCGGGCGCGCCAGGTCCTGGAAAGCGCGGGGCTGTGCACCTTCGAGTTCCCGGAGGAGGCTGCGCAGGTCTTGGCCCGGATGGTGGAGTACGCACAGGCCCGCGCGCGCCTGGGAGCCTTTCCTGGAAAAGCCCCCGTGGGGAAGGCGGACCCGGGAACCTCGCGCGGCGGTCCTTGGGGTGCTCCCGTCCCATGAGCCACCCGGTGGTGCGGCGGGCTTTGGAGGAAGGCCGGGGGAGCCTGCTGGAGTGGGAGGCGTACGAGCTCTGCGCGGCTTACGGGATCCCCCACGCGCCGTGGGAGCTGGCCCAGGACGAGGAGGAAGCCGTGGCGGCCGCCCGCCGGCTGGGGAACCCCGTGGTCCTCAAGGTGGTCTCCCCGGACGTGCTCCACAAGTCCGAGGTGGGTGGGGTGTTGGTGGGGCTGGAAGGGGAGCTGGCGGTCCGGGAAGGCTTCCGGCGCCTTCGGGAAGAGCTCACCCGCAGGGCTCCCGGGGCCCGCTGGGCAGGTGTGCTGGTGCAGCCCCTGGTCAGGGGTTCGGTGGAGGTGGCGGTGGGAGGCCTGCGGGATCCGCAGTTCGGGCCCGTGGTGATGGTCGGGTCCGGCGGGGTGTGGGTGGAGGTCCTGCGGGACGTGGCCTTCCGCTTGGCGCCCTTGGACAGGGAAGAAGCCCTGCGCCAGATCCGGGAGACCCAGTGCTCCCGGCTGCTTCAGGGGGTGCGGGGGAGGCCGGCCGCGGACGTGGAGGCCCTGGCGGAGGTGGTGGTGCGGGTGGGGGACCTGGTGGCGGGAGAGCCCGAGGTGCAGGAGCTGGACCTGAACCCCGTGGTGGCGGGTCCCGAGGGCTGCTGCGCGGTGGACGCTCGGGCGGTGTTGCGGGCCGCGGCTCACACGTCGTAGTACAGGTAGAACTCCGAGGGGTGGGGCCGCAGGCGGATGTAGTCCACCTCCCGCTTGCGCTTGTAGTGGATCCACGTCTCGATGAGATCCTCCGTGAACACCCCGCCCCGGAGGAGGAAGTCGTGGTCTTCCTCCAGGGCCCGGAGAGACTCTTCCAGGGAACCGGGAACCTGCCGGACGTGCTTCGCCTCCTCCGGGGGAAGCTCGTACAGGTCCACGTCCATGGGAGGCCCCGGGTCGATGCGGTTCAGGATGCCGTCCAGCCCCGCCAGGAGCATGGCCGCGAAGGCCAAGTACGGGTTGCAGCTCGGGTCCGGTGGCCGGTACTCGATGCGCTTGGCCTTGGGGTTGGTGGAGTAGAGGGGGATCCGGATGGCGGCGCTGCGGTTGCGCTGGGAGTACACGAGGTTCACGGGCGCCTCGTAGCCGGGCACCAGGCGCCGGTACGAGTTGGTGGTCGGGGCGCAGAAGGCCAGCAGGGCGGGGGAGTGTTTCAACAGGCCTCCGATGTAGTACAGGGCGAGTTCACTGAGCTGGGCGTACCCGCGGGGATCGAAGAACAGGTTGCGGCCTTCGTGCCACAGGCTCTGGTGGGTGTGCATCCCGGAGCCGTTGTCGCCGAACAGCGGCTTGGGCATGAAGGTGGCGGTCTTGAGGTGTTCCCGGGCGAAGGTCTTCACCAGGTACTTGTACATCTGCACTCGGTCGGCCATGTCCGTGAGGGTGGAAAAGCGCATGTCGATTTCGCACTGCCCCGCGGTAGCCACCTCGTGGTGGTGAACCTCCACCTCCACGCCCGCCTCCCGCATCTTCCGGACCAGCTGGGAGCGGAACTCCTGCAGGCTGTCCGTGGGGGGCACGGGGAAGTAGCCTTCCTTGTAGCGGGGCTTGTAGCCGAGGTTCGGCCGCTCGTCCCGTCCCGTGTTCCAGGCCCCCTCCGCGGAGTCCACGAAGTAGTAGCCGCAGTGCACGTTCTGGTCAAAGCGCACGTCGTCGAACACGAAGAACTCCGCCTCGGGCCCCCAGTAGCTGGTGGTGGCGACCCCCGTGCGCACGAGGAACTCCTCCGCGCGCTGCGCGACCCCCCGGGGGTCACGGGTGTAGCGCTCCCGGGTCACGGGGTCGTACACGTCGCACACCAGGATCAGGGTGGGCGTCTTGCACATGGGGTCCACGCGTGCGGTACGGGGGTCCGGGACGAGGATCATGTCGCTCTCGTGAATGTCCTGGAAGCCCCGGATGCTGCTGCCGTCGAAGCCGACCCCCTCCGTGAACACGTCCTCGGACAGCTCCTCCACGGGCAGGGAGAAGTGTTGCCACCCGCCCACCAGGTCGGTGAAGCGCAGGTCCACCATCTGGATGCCCTTGCGCTCGCACAACTCCAGGACGTCCTGCGGTGTGGCCGCCGGCTGTTCCCGCACCCTCGGACGGACTGCCGCCATAGCCCCCTCCTTACGTCTGCGCCGCGGACGCCGGCTCCTCCGCGGGCCGGGGCTGGCGGCGGAGCTCGGGGATGCGTTCCAGCAGCTGCTCCAGCTTGACCCCGGTGAGGGACTCCACCACGGCGGGCAGCTGCGCCACCACCCGCGCCACGTCCGCCGGGATCCGGGCCACCCCTGCGCCGCTCGCGTCCGCGTTCACGACCACGATGCGCTCGGTCCTGGCCAAGGGCTCAGAAACCGCGCGCGCCAGCTCCGGCAGGACCCGGACGATGAGCTCTGTGATGGCGGCCTCGTTGTACTGGCTCCAGGACTCCGCCTTCTTCCGCATGGCCTCCGCCTCCGCCAGGCCCTTCATGCGGATCACCTCCGCCTCCGCAGCGCCGCGGGCCTTGATCTCCTCGGCCCGGCCTATCCCTTCCGCCTCCAGGCGGTAGCGCTCCGCCTCCGCCAGCACCTCGGTCCGCTGGCGCTCTACCTGGGCCGGCTTGAGCACCGTGGCCAGCAGCTCTCTTTCCTTTCGGGCCACCTCGCGTTCCTCTAGCTCCGCCAGCTTCTCCCGCTCTACGATGCCCACCTGGATCTCCTCCGCCTTCACCCGCTGGGCGATGCGGTAGCGGTGGAGGTCGTAGCTCAGGTCCGCTTCCGCGCGTTTGGCCTTCACCTCCGCCTCGTACTCGGCCTTCTTCAGCTCCATGTCCCGTTGGGCCTGGGCGATGGCGGTCTCGGCCTGGAAGCGGGCTTGCTGCGCCTCTTTCTCCGCCTCCGCTTCCCCCTTCACCGCATCCCGCTTCACCTGTGCGATCCGGGGCCGGGCCAGGGCCTCCAGGTACCCCTGGGTGTCCGCCACGTTGCGGATGGTGAGGGAGAGGATCTCCATGCCCATCTTGCGGAGGTCCTCCGCGGCCGCCTCCCGCACCCGGCGTGCCACCTCCTGCCGGCCGCGGTAGATCTCCTCCAGGGTGAGGGTCCCCAGCACCGCGCGCATGTGTCCCTCCACGGTCTGCAGGACGGTCTTCATCACGTCTTCCCGCGACCGGGAGAGGAACTGCTCCGCGGCCATGGCGATGCTCTCCTCGTCGCCCTTGATCTTCACCTGGGCCACCCCGTCCACGGTGACGGGCACCGCGTTCACCGTGTACACCTCCGGCGTCCGCACCTCCAGGGTCATGAGCTCCAAGGACATGCGCTGGACCTTCTCCTTGATGGGCCACACGAAGGTGCCGCCCCCGTGCACCAGCCGGTAGCCCACGGTCCTCCGCCGGCCGTCCGGACCCGTCACGGTCCGGCGGCGGCCGGAGATGATGAGCACCTCGTTGGGGCCCACCTTGGTGTACCGCACCGCCCACACCACCGCGGCGGCCACCACCAGCCCTGCCAGGACGACCCACCAGACCCACCACACGGTCACCACCTCCTCACGCGCTCGGAACTGCGCTCAAGCTGGCCGCGCTCCAGGAGGCCCGCGGTGCCGGGCCCGGGGATTCCTCCACGGCCAGCTCGGGCGGCCCCGCCACCGCCCAGGCCTCCGCCAGGTGGCGTCCCACCCCCTCCCGCAGGGTCCCAAGGTCCGGTGCCACGTGCAGGCAGCTCCGCTGTGGGCAGCTGGCGAACACCAGGTGTCCCAGCCGCCGGACGGCTAGGCGCACCCGGCCCGCCCCCGCTCCGTCAAGCCGGACGAACCGAAAGGCAAGCCCCGTGGGTGTGCTGGCCTGCATCAGGGCCCCGTGGCAGGCTTCGGAGACCTCCGCCAACCGCAGGGAGGCGGGGTCTGCCAGCTTGCCGCAGAGGGCCAGCTGGCGGGAGGCGGCCTCCCACAGGGAGAGCACCCCCGCAGGGCTGTGCGGGGCGGACCAGGTAGTCTGGCCGGGGCCGAAGGCCACGAGGGTGCCGTCCTCCGGGAACACCGGCGCCCACACACCGGGTCCTTCCAGCACCGCCTCCGGGCCGTGCACGTCCAGATCCGCGAAGGACAACAGGGCCACGGTGACGGGCCCGCCGGGGCCGCCGTTGCACGACGCCAGGTAGTAGGCGTACCGGTCCCGGAGTTCCTGTAGGTCCCGGCCCCACACGCGCGGCCCGTCCGTGAGGGCCTCGTACGTGCCCCCTTGCCAGTACACGGGGACAGCAGAGCTGTGGTGCAAAAGCCAGAAGCGCGGGGGCTGCCCGGGAGCTCCCAGCCGTGCCAGGGTGCCCCGGACCAGGTCCCCCAAGACCTGCAGGTTGCCCGCCTCCAGGGTCTGGCCCGCTACCCGAACCCGGTACGCTTCGCGGACCAACACGTCCCGGGAAGCGGGCCTGGGGTCCCAGTACACGGGCAGGCGGGCCTCGGAAGCCATCCCTGGGAGCCGTACCAGGTAGAAGTACCGGGGCGTCTCCTCCCCCGACCCGGGGTGGAAGGAGGGGTTGCGCACCAGTCTCACCTCCACCGGGCTCGACCACCGCGAAAACCGCGCCGGGATTCTTGGGAATTCCAGTCCCCTCTGTGCGAGGCCGTTCGCGGAGAGGCTCGCGGCAGCGGGTACGGCCGGAGCCCCTGGGGGTGGTGTCAGGGCCTGCACCACCTCCGCGGTGGGGGAAGCCCGGGCTGCGCCTTCCCCCCGCCTGCGCTGGAGGAATCTGCTGGGCAAGAGCGCCCAGGCCGCAAACAGCACCACGAAGGCCGCCAGGCCCAACCACGCCTCCAAGGTCACCGTCCTCACCTCCTGTTCTCCGTCCTGCGGGACCCCCTCAGGAGCCCGCGGCCACCCCAGGCATCGCCGCCACCAGCTCCTCCGGGTAACAAAGGGCGCCGTGTTCGGGTAGGTCCAGGCCGCTGAGCTCCTCCTCCCGCGGCGCCCTCAGGCCCACGGTCTTCTTGAGGGCCCAGAACATGAGGAACCCGGTGCCCAGGGACCAGGCGGTCACCGCGACCACCGCCACCAGCTGCGCCGCCAGCTGGCCCCACTGGCCCGTGATGAGGCCCGCCACGTTCCCGTAGGTGCCGTCCGCGAAGATCCCCACCGCCAGCATCCCCCAGAGCCCAGCGCCCGCGTGCACCGCCACCGCGCCCACGGGGTCGTCCACCTTCAGGACGCGCTCCACGAAGGCCGCGGTGAGCATCATCACGAAGGCCGCCACCGCGCCGATGACCACCGCGGCCCAGGGCGCCACGTACGCGCACGGTGCGGTGATTCCCACGAGCCCCGCCAGGGCCCCGTTGCACGCCAGAGCCAGGTCCGCCTTCCCCGTGCGGGCCAAGCTGTAGTACACTGCGGCCACCGCGCCCGCGGCCCCCGCCAGGAGGGTGTTCACCGCGATGGCCGCGATGCGAAGGTCCGTGGCCGCCAGGGTGCTGCCGGGGTTGAACCCGAACCAGCCGAAGAACAGGATGAAGGTCCCCGTCACCACGTACGCCATGTTGTGGCCGGGGATGGGGTTGGGCGTGCCGTCAGGGTTGAACTTGCCGATCCGAGGCCCCACCATGGCCGCGCCCGCCAGTCCCACGAGACCACCCAGGGCGTGGACCACGCTGGAGCCCGCGAAGTCGCGGGCGCCTGCGCCCAGGGGCAGATTCGCGAGCCAGCCGCCGCCCCACATCCAGTGGCCGTAGATGGGGTAGATGACCGCGCCCACCAGGAAGCTGTAGGCCAGGTACGCGGTGATGCGGGTGCGTTCCGCCACCGCACCGGCCACGATGGTGGCCGCGGTGGCCGCGAACACCATCTGGAAGAACCACAGCATCATGGTGCGCACGTCGTAGGCCTGCCCGGAGAGGAAAAACCCCGACCAGCCGAGGAGGGGATTGCCCTGTTCCAGGCCCGGAGCGGCGCCGGAGCCGCCGAACATCAGGGGGAACCCGAAGGCCCAGAAGGAGAGGGAAGCCATGCAGAAGTCCATGAAGCTCTTGGTCAGGTAGTTCACGGTGTTCTTGGACCGGATGAGGCCCGCGCCCAGCAGGGCGAATCCCGCCTGCATGAAGAACACCAGGAACCCGGCCACCAGGGTCCAGGTGAAGTTCACCGGAGCGGAGGGGTCGGCCTTCAGGGTGGCGGCCCCCGTGGGGTCTGCAGCCCACGCGGGCCCCGCAGCGTACCACACCACCACGGCCAGCAACAGAGTACGCACCGCTCTCATCCCGTCCCCCCGAAAAAGCAAGCGACGCCCGCCAGCGTGGCGGGCGTCGCGGCCCTACTGGTAACATAACGCGGCGTCCTACACTGTCAAGGGGACGGGCAACGTCCCGGGCGGCCTGTCCTCCCCGAGTCCTGGACAGCGGGAGAGAGCGCCTTGCCGCAGCCGGACGCGTTGGTTCTGGGAGCCGGAGCCGTTGGGCTGTGCTGTGCGTGCGCCCTGGCGGAACGTGGCCTCCGGGTGGCGGTCCTGGAACGGGACCGGCCCGGAGCCGGGGCATCCTGGGGCAACGCGGGCTGGGTAGTACCC
>Ga0197143_1002165_pt1 | contig 14983 bp, 11 predicted proteins | sample GBS70_MetaG_FD_148603 | JGI IMG/M metagenome (GOLD analysis project Ga0197143, IMG submission 148603) | Sediment microbial communities from Great Boiling Springs, Gerlach, Nevada, United States - GBS 70_MetaG | ecosystem: Environmental > Aquatic > Thermal springs > Hot (42-90C) > Sediment...
CCTCTTTCGCCCAACCAAGCAACCTATTTTCCGATTTGACGAGATACCAACCTCTACCATCGCCAAGAATGATTTCAGCCTCGCTACCTACCCTCAATGTCGCCAGCACCTGCTTAGTTTGTCGCGTTCGGTAGAGGGTCAAAGGCTTAAAGACCTTCCCAGTGACGCCGACATAGTAAAACTCTTGCGGCACCTCAACCAAGTTTCGGTCTTTGGTGAGGACATATTTGCGGGTTATTATCCAGAAACCCATCCAATCGTTCGCCAACACTATGCCGTTTCCGAGGAATTTAAGCCCTCGCATTAAGCGCCCCATCTTGCGAATTCGCTTCCCATCAAACCAAAAGAAGACATGCTCATGGTCATCGCTTGGACCGGGAGTGTAAACGACGACTTCACGATACTTGTCACTTTTGTCCACATCGGCGATGTAAAAGCCCTCTGCTTCGTCGCCGAGTATTCCTTCAACTGTGTCTTGGTTGATGTAAAGCCTGAACCTACCTGCTTCCAATTTGACCAAACGGATGGTCTCAGGCTTACCATCTCCATTAAGGTCTACTTTTGCGTTCCACATTAAGCGTTTCTCTTCCGCAAGCAAAATGACTGATAAAGCCAAGGCGATAATATAGACCAAAAGCGCCGTGACACTACGCATATCCATCGCCTCCCGCTAAATTTTGCTACTCCGACATTGTTTGTGGAATGCACTTGATAGTATTGGTCAACTTGTAGGTGAAAAGGACAATCCTTTTGTAGCGTCGCCCCTTGTGGGCGACGGTCGTTCAAAAGGATAATTGCCCTCGGGGGCAAGCCCCGACGCTACCTTTATCACCTACTTTTTGCCCACTACCCACTTGACTTTGAGTTAATCCGAACCTTTCGCTACCAAGCGTTTTCACTCTTCAACCCTGTGGACTTCGTAGAAAAGTTGGTAGTGGTAATCTCTCCCTCGGAAGTCAAGTGTGCCAGTGAACATCTTTGCCGTCCCAGTTCGTCTTTGCAGTTCAAGTGCTGTCCAGCCTAAATCGCGACGACCGAGGTTGTCTGGGTCACCACCTAACCAAGCAACTACAGTGCCGATTACATCAAACACTGCGTCCAAGATTTGACCCAACCAGCCATATCCGACTGCGCTGGCGATAGCGTTCGCGACATCACCGACTACACCGAGAAATTCCTGAGCAGCGTGGGCATCTCCTGAATCCCATTCGTAGAGCGTGGTGGCAACGGCTAAAGCGGCTCTTACCGTTCCAGCGCTACCGTTGGGCATGAAAACTGTTCGGTCACTGGCGTTATAGTTCCTTTCGTCGCCATCGTCTATGTCGCCATACTCTCCCGTTTGCTTCGTCCACAAGAATTCGTCGGCAGCGACAACCCAAACGGTGACAATCTCATCGCTTCCAGCCCATTCCGGATTCGTCTCATCAATGCACTTTAACTTGGTAAAGATAACCCTGTATTTGGGCGCTTTGATGGTGTAGACGGAGGAATCGCTGATGCCGACGCCAGTGATGTAGACGCGCATCGCATACCTTCCTGGCAAGACAAGCAATGGCAAGTTGACCGAGAGTTCTGTAGAACTACGGATAGTGGCTCTTGCAGATTGCGGCATTCCTGTCGGAGGCGGGAAATCCAATGGGTCCCAAACCAAGTGGGTTTCTTTGCCTGGGACAAAGTTTCTACCTTGGACAATTACTGTCCTGCCGGGATATTGGTCGGATGGACTTATTCGGGTAATGACAGGTTTCGGCGGTGGTGGGGTTTCAACGAAAAAGTCAATGGTATTGCTCTGCTTCCATGCCTCCTTCTCCTCATCGCCAATTTTCGTCAAGGACTCAACACGCAGGTAGTATTGCCCAGGGTTGAGTTTTGGCAGCGTTACCTTGAGCCCAGTGGAAGTGGCGATGGTTGGGGTCAAAGTTTGTAACGGTGCTTTCTCGCCATGAAAGTCAATGAGGATGTGAACCCTGTTCTTTGACCTATCAGGGGCAAACCTTTGCCCGATAATGTCAATAGTGTCGCCGGCACGGTAAGACCTACGCGAGTCAGGTTCAAGGCGGGTGATGGCAGGATTGGTTAAGGGACGCAGTTTACCTACTATGACAGGCTGAATCAAAGGAGAGGGTTGCTTGGCAACACTCAACTTCCTGACAGCGGTCGCAAGGGTTGAGATTTCCAACTTCCTCGTTACGCTCAAGTTTCTGAGTTGCACGGGTGTGATTCGCATCCTGATTGGTTCAGGGACTTGTTTGTAATCGTTCACGAACTTCTGAAGCATATCCCTGCTGACAACAGGGTGACGACGCAAAGATTCCTCTAACGCCCTGTCAATTTCGGATTTGTCGGTTGCCCCTTGCAAGTGACGCTCAATAGCGTGAACCAAGACAGGGATGAACGGGTTCTCCTTGTCCAATCTTTGCAAAGCGATGGTCATTCGCTCGGTAGGTGTTAAAGGTCTCTTTCTGCCCGGCATCACCCCTTCGGCGATGAAGATTTCGCCCTTGACATCCTTCCTCACTGAACGGTCGGAATAAGTCACTGTCATTTCCCACCCCGAAAGGGCGTTCGGGGAGGCAGTGAAGGTCAGCATCAGGATAGGTTGACCGGTTTTGAAGGGTGTGTCCGAAGTGATGGGGCTTGGCAAATCAGGTCCTTTGAGTGAGACAGTAAGTTGGACATCGCTTGGTGTCCAATGAACTGCCAATGTGACATGTCCAGGCTTAGAGACGGAAAATTTGTGGGTGAACTTAGGTTGATTGGTGGAGAGCGTGAAAGGCACAGAAGGTCGCGGCTTCACTTCTCCCCTAATTGCTCCGACCCCAGCGCTAACCTGTGCTGCGAGCCAACTTGAAGGAACGAGCAACAACACCAACAACATCCACGCTTTCTTCATCTTGTTTCGCCTCCTTGAAGTTTTTCCTGCCTGCGCCACGACAATTGCTTACCACCAACATCTCACTTCAATTCCTCAGCAAATCCCAATCCCTTAACAAAAGCATCAAAAGATTTGCTGAATTGATTGTTTGGGGGGAATTTATCCACTGCCAAGAAGAGAACTAAGCGAAAACCTCTTCCTGTCCTTGAAGTGGACTTTCCCCATTCACAATGTAGCACATTATTGCATTAAATATTACTTGCACTAATTCGTTGTTTGCGCTTTCTTTTCTGTGTTGACATCTGGCAATATTTCGCGAGGTATGAAGGGGAATTTTTTCAGTATTCTTTCAATGTATGTCTTGTTGTTCGCTGCATCATCATTTTCATCTTCACAACCATGTAACAGGAGTTCTCTTAACTTCCAGACAGTATGCTCCTTTTGCAGCAAGGCAGAGACAGGTTCAAACTGCCCCATCCCATCTGGCGTGCGTGGATGTGTTTCTATCCATGCCCAGTCCTGCTTTATATTGAGCCGACGCACGAGGAAAACAGCCTTTTCTAAGGGCACCACGCTCCGCAGCGTGCGAAGTATTCCTGCCCGCTCCGCATCTATCTCAGGAAACACCTCATGGGGGACGGTGGGAATCTTTTCCATAAACCTTCGGTAGAGGAAAGCGAATACATCAAGACATTCTATTTCACTCGGGCAAACGAAATAGGCGGGATTAACTATGCCCTTCACCTTCCACTGTCCTTCCTCCTTCTGTAACAGCGCAGTGATGTCAACAACATAGTTCTCGCCAGTGACCTCTATCCAAGCCCAACCGTCTCTCACCCCAAGGTAGTTCACGGTAAAAGTGAATTCAATATCTGAGGGCAACCGCACATCTTCCCTTTTATACGAAAATCCCAGCCCCATTGGGTCTTCGTCGGGAAACCGTTTCAATGCTTCTCGCAAGGCACGGAGTATTGCTTCTTGCTCCGACTGCTCTGCTCGTGCTGCGGAGGGAATTACCCGAACCGAAGATATTTTGCCTCCCCATCCCAGAGCATGGAGGTCAGGCACACTGTTTGTTATCCGCAGAGAACGCCCCTCAAAATGAGGGTGTTCATAAACCTCCAATGTCCATCCAGCAGGCACTTCAATAGAAGAGGCTTTGTCGTTGAAGTCAAATGCAGACAAATCAGAGTAGAAACCACATGTAGCAAGGTTTGGCAAGGTATCAAAAAGTTGCAGTGCCACACCCTGATAGTTTTTATCTGCCCACAACACAGCAAACTTGCTCAGGCTGGATGGTCGCTGCACCACCTTAATGGAGGAAATTTTATCCTCCCATCCCAGTGAGTGAAGGTCTGCTTCAGACCGTGTCAACCTCAGACTGGCACCACGATGGTCCGAGTGCTCATATACCTGCAGCGTCCATCCCTGCGGAGGTATCCAAATAGAAGAGGCTCTGTCATTGAACCTGTTTGCTGAAAGCATTCTTCGGTCGTTGAGAACGGGTAGACAAAGCCCATCATAATTCTTGTCCTCATACAGGAGTGGGTAGAGCGGCTGCTCCATAGAATCGCCCATGACCCAAATCTTGACATAAACTCTGGCGCGAAGGTCTCCCTCCCCATCACTCCTGATAAAATAACCTGAAGGAATTTGCCACACCCGGCATCCTGAAGGTGCACCGTAACTCTGCGTTGCCAGGTCAAACTCAAAGGCGAAATCTTTGCCTGTGCCCGGTCGGATGTCCATCTCCTCGTCCTTATGGTTCGTGGGGTCGCTCTCAAACATTCTGACTTGCAACCGCACCGGTCGGCTGTCCCAAAGTGGCTTCAGCACACCCCAAACCGGATAAGGATGGCTGTTGTCCACATACTCCGCCTCTGTGTATGGATGTTCCGTCTCGTTGTTCAGGATAAACATCACCCAGTAGTCGCTGGTTCCGCCCACCTCTTCATTGTTGACAACGAATGCCCCTTCCCCTGTATCCAAATCCTGCGCTTCGGGAATACGCACCCTTAACCATCGCACCCTGTTGTTGTAGTCCGAAGCGCACCCTGCCAAGAACGCGAAGGCGTCGCGAATTATGTTGTTATCCAGCGGGGGTAGTATAGACACCTCAGCATGAGTGACGCGCCGGTTCCTTGTATCTACGCTCTGCACTTGCTTGAAACCGCCGCTGGCTTTGGCTTCAAACATCTCCTTTGCCACCAGCGCACAGTTCGCAAACCACTCGTTGCCGAGAAAAGGATAACTTTGTGACATCTGTTCGGTGACGCCGATTCCAGGCACATTGGGTAAATCATCAGCAAGTATATCCGATCGGCTCCACCGTCTTGGTGTCTTCCAAGCACCCCCGTAGGTGCAAAGCCAGCGGATGGTGCCTTCGTCAAAACTGGTCAAGGTGTAAAGGTGATTCCGATTGCCAGTGAATTGGTATTGCAATAATTCGTTCCAGAGGTCGCGTCTGCCAAGGTCGTCCACTATCCACTTGCGTATCAGACGAAGCCATTGCAGTGACGCCTTGTAAGCACAGCGATAAGCCCAGTCAAAATACGGCTTACCCGCATGGTCTTTGTGCAGGGTTTCATGCCTGATCCCGATCGCCCCGTGGGTGAATAAGCCTCGTTGTCCATATACGGTAGTTGCTTGTATGGCTTTTTCCAGAACTTCCGGACGCACCTCAAAGTAGGTCGCATCCTTTACACCCGCATGTCGTGGGAGGTCAAGTTCTACCCAGTTGGAATGTGCATAGAAATCCTGCACCGTGTGCATCGTAACACCGATAATCATCAAAAGACCTAATCGGTCATTGGCTCGGGCTTTTTCGGTAACTGCATTGTAGGCATTGTGTATCAGTTGACGCCAGTAGCGGTCTATCTGTTGCTGGTCTTTCAGGCTGTCAAAGTGCAGAAAATCCACCAGTTGCCTGGAGACATTGCAGAAATTGTTGTCAATGACCAATTCTACGGTTTTCTCTTGAAAGATGTCCGTGTAAGAGTTAGCCGCTAAAGCGACAGAGAAAGCATCCTTGCCAAAACCTTCCTGCCGCATCACTTCCCGAATGAGGTCGTAGTGATAGCCCATAGAGAAGGCATAGCCATGTGACAAACCTTGGACAAGAAGTCCCAAGATAAAGAACCACTGGAACACGAATTGAAACTTTGCTCCTTTCCGGGTGAACATCTTCGGTCTCGTGACACGAAGGAGATTTTGCTTGTGTTTGCAAAGCGAAATTTTGGCTTTCACCTTGGCTCCCGCTGCAAGCCAACTTGAGGGAACGAGCAACAACACCAACAACATCCACGCTTTCCTCATCTTGTTTCGCCTCCTTGAAGTTTTTCCTGCCTGCGCTACACGCACCGTCAACTTCCCAAAATTACCGCCAGCAGATTTGATAAGCATTCGCGAATGGCAAAAAGTTCTGCTGGCTTTGAGTTTCGGGGGAGTTCAATCGCTGTGACGAAAGGAAGACCAAGCGGAAGCCTTTCCGTTCATCCTACAATGAACTTCCCCTCACCCGACCACAGTGTGGCATTCAACGATGTCAAGCGCCATATTTTTGGTTCGCAGCAAGTGACGCTGAAACTAACCTCTTGCCTTTTTTCCTTTGCGTGGCTATAATCAAAATGCCCTTTAAAGGGTGGCGGGCGTAGCTCAGGGGTTAGAGCGTCAGGCTGTGGCCCTGAAGGTCGCGGGTTCAAATCCCGCCGCTCGCCCCAATTTTTTTGTTTGCCCCCGCTCTCAATGAACCTTCCGAAACATTCGTTGCAACTCTCGCATCAAATCTTGTCCGATTTCAGGGTCATGGATAGCAGCATGTATGAAGGCAATGCAATAACTTGTGAAACTGCCAACATCAAATCGCTTCCTGTCTCCCAACCGCACACAAAAAACAATTTCGCCCCAGTCAATCAACTTCTGAATGGCATCAGTAAGTTGCCATTCACCGTCTTTTGGTCTAACCGCTTCAAGGGCTTCGTAAATTTTTGGTGTGAACAAATACCTTGCAGCGACAGCGTAATTGCTTGGTGCTTCCTCTGGTTTGGGCTTTTCCACGATGGCTTCAACCTTTGCCACATTACCCTTCCATCGCCTCACAGCGACGACACCGTATTTTTGGACCTCTGATTTAGAGATTTTTTGAACGGCTATGACTGCTGCGGGCTTAAATTGCTCGTATGCAGAAATCATTTCCCGCACTAACGAACCCTTGGGGCTTTCCCAAATGACGCAATCTCCGTAAGCGACAAGGAAAGGTTCGTTACCAGTGAAACTTGCTGCAAGGCTTACTGCGTGACCGCTCCCCAAGGGTTGGGGCTGTCGCATGTATGCCAAACTGACGCCGAGTTTCTCAGCGGTCGGAATTTTATCGGGGTCAAATTGGCGCAGGTCACCATCCTCGTCAAAGTAATCTTCAACGCTTCTCTTTCGCCTTCCCGTGATAAGGAGAATTCGGCAAATGTTTGCTCCCGCCAACTCCTCAACGACATAGTGGAGAACAGGTTTACGCCCCAAAGGTAGCATCTCTTTTGGCTGCGCTTTTGTCAATGGCAGAAGTCTTGAACCGATTCCCGCAGCGGGAACCACCGCAAGCCTGACAGACGGTGCGGAGTGCTGAATGTGAAGTGCTGTATTTTGAACTTCCTTCGTCATGCCTTTTCACCCCCTACACCGTAAATCACCAAGGCAACCATCTTCTAATCCTTCTCCACAAATTTTCCAGCCTTTGCCACCAAGGTGCTGTGATTTCGGCAGTGGAGCGATAGTGTTGAATCCCGTAAAGCACTAACCCCACAACCGTCGCATAAATAGGGCTTTTTAAATCTTGTGGCGCTCCAGGCGGCAAAGAAGGTTCACCAATTCGGACGGGGAGTTCAAAGACACTTTGGGCTAATTCCTCAACGCTGTCAAGTAGCGAACCCCCTCCAGTCAGGACAACCCCACCAGCGAGCAACGGCATCCAACCGTTTCTGCTCAACCTCTCCGCAGCCAATTCAAAGAGTTCGCGCATTCTGGGTTCAATGATTTCGGACAAAGCCCTTTTGGGGATAGGTCTCGGTCTGCCTCTACCAAGTTCCGTCACTTCAATAGTCTCGTCAGAACTAACTCGTTCTGGCAGAGCACAGCCGTAGGTAACTTTTAGCCTTTCCGCTTCCTCAAGGGGTGTCCTCAGACCTATGGCTAAATCTCTGGTCACATGGTTGCCACCGACTGGAAGGGCAAAAGTGTCAACGAGGGCGTTGTCTATGAAGACGGCGACATCGGTTGTCCCCCCGCCTATGTCAAGCAAAGCCGTTCCCAACTCCCTTTCGCTTTCCGTCAATACTGACATGCCCGCAGCAAGCGGTTCCAAAATTATGCCTTCAACATCTAAACCTGCTTGTCGGGCACATATCGTTAAGTTGCGGATGAAGGATGTAGTTGCAGTTACGACCAATGCCTGCATTTTAATTTCCCGTGCGGTAAGTCCCAAAGGTCTTCGTATCCCACTAACACCGTTAATAGCGAATTGGCGAGGTATTGCGTGCAGAACCAGATGATCATCGGGAATTGCTTTTGCTTTTCTTGCCCTCTCATTGAGTTCGTCTAAATGTTCTTGAGCGATCTGACCTTCATCGCCCGTTAAGTGTAATGTCACTTCCACTGGGTAGGCGCGAATATGGTGTCCAGTTATTCCAACCCAAACGGAACGAATCTCCATCCCGGCAGATTGTTCTGCCCTCTCAACACTGTTGGCAATTGCAGCGGTCGCTTCGTTCAGGTCAACGATTGTCGCTCTTTGAACGCCGCGCGACGGGACCGTTGCGAAACTGACCACATCCCAACCTTCTGGCAAAACCCTTGCTATGAGTGTGCAAACCTTTGTCGTCCCTACATCCAGTCCGACAACCGTTGGGGCAGTTGTGCGATACACTCTTTCTCACCCCACCCGCGTCATCCGCTGCCGCCATTGTTGAAGCAAAATGCGACGAATCACTGCCAAATTGTTGAAGATGCGAGTTCCGAAGGCTACAACTGCTGCCAGTGCCAAGTTTACACCAATTAAATCACCAATGTAAGCCAAAGACGCTGCAGCAATCATGTTGACAAAAAACCCGGAAAGAAATACGCCCGTGTCGTAAGTGCCTTCCATGTTCGCTCTCCATGCTCCTAAAGTTGCGTCAATAGCAGCCAACAAAGCCAATCCCAAGTAGTTTGGCAACTGCTGCTGCAAATTGGCAGGCAAAATGGCAATGGTGGGGAGCCAAAGTCCTAAAAGCAAACCAACGAGTAAAGCCAAAAATCCAAGCCACATTTCCCTCACCCCCTTATCATGGTTCTGTCGGACGAGCAAGTTCAATTTTAGGGGTTACGCTCAGCGACGGGATAATGACATCCTGACGCTGTTGGATTTGAATGGGTATGCCAAGCGCTTTTAGCCCTTCCACAATACCGCCAGGCATCATCAAACCCTCTTTCAACTTGTTCGGTTCTCCTATCGCAGCGATTTCATAGGGAGGGCTAATTGTGACGCCATTGACTGTTATGAGGTTTCCGACACAACGAATTGCCGTTGTAGCGACAACTCTTTGGTTGTTGATGGCTATGGCTTCTGCACCTGCATTGCGAAGTTCGTTGACAATCATGAGAAGGTCGGTATCGTGGACTATACCAGAAGATGGGTCTTCCATTGACGCTGGCTTGGGAGCATCCGTCAGCCAAACGATAACGCCAGGACCGCGAACTCTCGTCAAACCTGCCATAGCCCTTAACCGATTGAGTTCAGCAGTTATTCTCTCCGTCGCTGCTTTCCCCTCTGCCATCGCTTGCTCGTAATCTCGGATTTGCTGGCGAAGTTTGTCAACCTCTTCCCTCAACCGCTCAATTTCCTCCTGAGTCCTGAGCAACCTTTCCATCAAAACAGTTACACGGGATGAACCAATGTTGGCTTTTTGGAAACCCAATGTTCTGACCTGCAGACCTATCAGCAACCCTAAGGTTAAGCCAACCAACACGATGGCAAATTTTTGGTCCTGCAGAAACGCATGACGCATCTTATAGTCACCTTCTTTTCGGTTCCCCTAACTTCATCTCCCAAAGGCTTATAATTTTTGGCACGCTCAAGTCTGCCACAGCGTTAGGCGGAATTAGTTTGTTTTGTTGCAACAATTTTCCCAAACGGAGTTTTAGTGGCAAGGCTGTTGAATTGCCCAACTTGATCCAAACGCCTTCAGGCAGGTAAACTGCAGCCTCACCGAATTGGCTCAGCCAAACTGCTCGGACTGTAATCTCTTCCTGAGCACATAACTTTAAGACCTGTCCAACTGCCACCATACATTTTTGCACTGGGATATTGTCAGGTAACATGAGGAAGGGCAAACGAGTTGCCGAAAGGGAAATTCTTGTCCATTTATGTCCCTGTTCATCAACAACGATGCCTTCCGAACCTTTGGCGATAATGCCAGCCAATTGGGGTGGCTCCGCCACAATGACAACAGTGCGTGGCAACTTCTTGTGTATTTTCAACTCCCCAACCATTTCGCCTTCCAAACATTGACGAACCTGTTTTTCCGAAACGAGCCAGATAGGGCGACCGAGCAATTTCTCGTTTACTGCAACCACCTTATCAAACCCGATGGGTGCGCAACCTTCCCACAGAACTTGACGGACAGCAAGCCCTTTTACGGAGAAAATGGTTGTTCCTATGACCAAGCCAAATTTCAACAACTTCAACCAGCCCCGCCTCATCTTTGCTCACCAACTCCGCAATGGAGTTTGAAGGGCTTCCTCAAGCAATATCTCCACCAAAGCCTCAAAACTTATACCAGCAAATTTTGCAGCCTCTGGAACGAGTGAAACTTCTGTCATCCCGGGGATGGCGTTGAGTTCCAGCACAAAAATGTTTTCGTCGCTGTCAACCATCATGTCAGTTCTCGTGACTGCTCTGCAACCAAGCAAATTGTGGACTTTGACTGCAATCTCTTGAGCCCTTTTCTGAGCGTCTTCGGATATTGAAGGTGGGATGCGATGTTCTGCCATCCCCGGCGTGTATTTGGTCGTGAAGTCAAAGAAGTCGCTTGTCTTGGGAATGATTTCAATAACGGGCAAAGCCTTGGCATTTTCACCGCTACCCAACACAGCGACGGTGATTTCTTTGCCCACAATCTTTTGTTCAACTAAAGCCTCTGGGTCGTAGCGGAGGGCTTCCGCAAGGGCTTCCCTCAGGGCGTTTCTATCGGCTCGGTTCACGACACTTGCGCCGATGGTTGAGCCTTGAGACGAGGGCTTGACAACGCATGGGTATCCGACCGTTTGCTCCACATAGTCAATAGACCCTTCGTAGTCGCGCTCAAAACTGTTGCGCTCAACCACACAGTGCAAGGGGGTCAGAATTCCTTCGGCGATTAGCACCCGTTTGAACTGGACTTTATTCATTGCCAACTGACATGCCAAAGGCGGAGGCGAAGCATATGGGATGTGCAGTAATTCCAACATCGCTTGCAAAGTCCCATCTTCACCGTAACCCCCATGCAAAATCGGGAAGACGACATCGGGACGAACGGCTTCAAGCCATTGGGGGAGGGTCAACGGCGAGCAAGGGAGAGGGATTTCGGGATTTGGCAACGGAAGGGTGTCAGGAGGAAACGAATTCTCGTGTCGGTAAGAAATGTCCACTACCCAAACTTCATGCCTGTTCTTAGCCAGTGCCCTTGCGACCGCTCGTCCTGACCTCAAAGAAATTTCCCGTTCAGGGGCATCACCACCCATGAGAACGAGAACCCGAGCCATTTTTCTCCGTCACCTGTCCTTCTTCCAAGGGTGCCGAGTGCGAAGTGTTTCACTCGTCCTCCCCGACAATTTGCACCTCATATTCCAAAGTGATGCCGAATTTCTCTTCGACTATTTTCTGCATCAATTCAGCCAATGCCAGGACATCCTTTGCCTTTGCGTTGCCCAAATTGACAATGAAATTGGCATGGACGGTTGAAACTTGTGCATCGCCAATTCGGACACCTTTCAATCCGGCAATATCAAGCAACCTACCTGCCCGGTCACCTGGCGGGTTTTTGAAGATGCAACCAGCGCAAGGCATGTTCACAGGTTGAGTCTCCCAACGGTATCGCCAGCGTCGGTGAATTCGTTCCATTATCACCTTCGGTTCATCATGGCTCAAATTGAGCACAACGCCGACAACGACTAAACCCAGTTCCCTCAAGTTGCTACTGCGATAACCGAAACGCAATTCGTCCCTTTCAACCGTTCGTAAAATGCCATCATGAGATAGGACAATCACTCGTTCCACTCTATCGCCTATGAACTCTTCGGCTGTGCCAGCGTTTGAGATGAGAGCACCTCCAACTGTTCCCGGCACACCAGTGCAACATTCCAGACCGCTCAAACCCCTTTGCGCTGCTTTGACAAGCAAGTGGGGCAAGTATGTTCCGCCACCGACCTCAATTTCTTGGGTGTCAAAGTTGATGTGGGTGAGTTCACCGCTGAGCCGCAAAACGATTCCGCGAACCCCACCGTCTTTTACAATCAAGTTGCTCCCTTCGCCCAAGACCAGAATCGTCAAGTCCCGTTCAAGGGTAAACTGAACGACCTTTTGCAACTCTTCAAGGGTATGAACTGTCACCAATGCGTCGGCGGGTCCACCAACGCGCAAGGTTGTATGGTGGCGCATTGGCTCATTGAATTTCGGTGGCTCAGTTACAAGTCTCGTTAGGGTCTTGCGTTCCTGTTCCGTCATTTTCAGTTTCAACCTCCGTTGGCAAGGTGCGGGGCGAATCAAACGCCCAACGCCCTCGTCCCCTCCTCACTTTCCTGCTGCATTAGACAGTGCCATCAATAATTTTGCTGCGATTTTATAAATGTTGCCTGCGCCGACCACCAATATGGCATCGTGAGGTTGAACGAGCGTTATCAATTCGTCAACGATAGCGTCCCAATCACTTTCAAAACGAACCAGTTTATTCGGCTCGCATTCCAAAATTGCCTGCGCAATCAACTCTCCAGAAACACCTTCTATCGGTTGCTCTGAAGCAGCGAAAATTTCCGTTACCCAGACGCCTTCGGTTTCTTTAAAAGCGGCGCCGAACTCCCGCCACAGTTTAGCCGTTCTAGTGTATCGGTGAGGTTGGAAAATGACCCAAATCCTACCACCAAAAACTTTGCGTGCTGTTCGGAGCAAGGCTTGAATTTCTGTGGGGTGGTGAGCATAATCATCAACGACGGTGATGCTACTAACTTGTCCCACAATTTCAAACCTGCGTTTGATACCCCTGAAAGTTGAAAGGGCTTCAGCCAAGAAGGAAAAAGGAACGCCGAGAACCTCGTAACAAAAGACGATGGCAGCCATTGCGTTGGCGACATTGTGCTCGCCGGGAACTTTCAATCGGACTTCACCGAGAAACTTTGGACGCCTTTGAACTTGGAATAGCCATGAACCGTCGGGAAGCCTTTTTATCCCGTGAGCCTCATAATCGGCTTCGTTGCGAATACCGAAACTCATCCACCATACTGGCTGACTCAACTTGAAAGGCAACTTGGATGCCCGTGGGCAGTCAGCGTTGACAACCAATAACCCATCCTCGCTAAGCCGTTCGGTAAATTGGACAAAGGCGTTAAAGAAGGCTTCCTCATCGGGATAGTGGTCGGGATGGTCAAGTTCAATGTTAGTGATGACGATATGCGTCGGTGAGAATTTGAGAAACGAACCATCAGATTCGTCCGCCTCCGTCACAAACCACTCGCTCGTCCCTACCCTACAGTTGCTCCCAAAATCAATGACTTCAGCACCAACCAAAACTGTCGGGTCATAGCCCAATTGAGCGAGTATGTGCCCAATCATAGCCGTTGTCGTGCTTTTGCCGTGAGTTCCAGCAACCGCAACGCTGCATCTGCCTTCCATCAACAGGGCAAGGGCATCGGCTCGGTGCAAAGTTGTCAATCCACGCCTCTTGGCTTCAACCAGTTCGGGATTATCGTCAGGAATTGCACTGCTGACAATAACTGCTTCAGCGTCACCTAAGTTGTTTGGACTGTGCCCGATGAAAACGGTTCCACCTGCCTGTTGAACTCGTTCCGTGTAGGAAGATGGCTCCAAATCAGAACCTGTCACCATCACACCTTCAGCCAGTAAAGCCTGAGCGATAGCGCTCATTCCAGCACCGCCGATGCCAATCATGTGAACTTTGCGGAATGGAAACGGCATGAACTTTCGCCTCCATCATTGGCTATTATCCTCTGGCTCAATCCTCAAAAAGGCGTCAAACTTTGCTTGGAAAACTTTACCATCCGAAAGTTTAACAACGGAGCGAGGTGAAGAGACTATGGGCGAGCAAATTCGCATTCCTCCAAGGCAGAAGGTCGTTAAAACTTTCCCTGTCCTGTCCATAAACGGGACACCTGAGATTGACATAGCAAAGTGGCGGCTCAAGTTGTTTGGGCTCGTTGAGCAAGAATTTGAACTCAATTACGACCAAATTCGTTCGCTCCCCGTCGCCCGCAAAGAAGCAGATTTCCATTGTGTTACTGGATGGAGCAGATTGGGCGATGTCTGGGAGGGGGTCTGGGTTCGTGATGTGGTCGCACTCGCTCAGCCGAAACCTGAAGCCAAATTTGTCATGGTTCACTGCTATGACGGCTACACGACCAACTTAGACTTGCAAGTTCTCCTTGAAGAGGGAATGCTCGTTTGGGCTGTCAACGGTGAACCTCTTGCTCCCGAACACGGTTACCCATTGCGATTGATTGTCCCAAGCCGGTATGCTTGGAAAAGCGCCAAATGGGTCAATGCCCTTGAGTTTATGGCTGAGGACAAACCCGGCTATTGGGAGGAACGAGGCTACCACATGAGAGCCGATGTCTGGGCTGAAGAGCGATACGGCGAGAGACCAGTAAGACGGAGGACTTGACTAAAGTCGGTGACGGAGAACCTGAGCGCCGACTTTAGTCGGCGAAATCGTGGGAGGGCGAGGCTCCTGCCGAGCCAAAAACGGCAGCGAATGGCGAATAGTTTTTTCTGGAGGGCAGCACTGCCGAGAAATTTCAGTGCTCAACAATCGCACCCTGAACTCAGCACTCTACACCGAACATCACACTTTGCACTCAGCACCCCGCACTCAA
>Ga0197143_1002166_pt1 | contig 14979 bp, 14 predicted proteins | sample GBS70_MetaG_FD_148603 | JGI IMG/M metagenome (GOLD analysis project Ga0197143, IMG submission 148603) | Sediment microbial communities from Great Boiling Springs, Gerlach, Nevada, United States - GBS 70_MetaG | ecosystem: Environmental > Aquatic > Thermal springs > Hot (42-90C) > Sediment...
GAATTTACAAATCTTATTTTATCAATAAAAGGGAAAGCACCCTTTATTTTTTCTGCAAGTAAAATTTCCTTTTCAGTTGAAAGTCCATAGGAAAATCCCTTTTCACATGCTTTTTTGACTTCTTCAACAACTTCTGGATGGGAATGCCCTAAAATTAAAGGTCCCCATGATAAAATAAAATCAATATATTTGTTTCCATCAACATCATATAAAAATGGACCTTCTCCTTTTTCAATAAAAATCGGATCCAAATCAACTGCTTTAAAGGCTCTTACAGGTGATGAAACACCTCCTGGCATAATTTTTTTTGCCCTTTCAAAAAGTTTTTTTGATGTTAAATTTTCCATTTATGAACCTCCTTTATAATTTCTTTTAAAATTTCAATATCTGTTTCAGGTAAAACTCCGTGTCCTAAATTGAATATATATCCATAAAAATTTTTTCTTATCTTTTCAATTTTTTCAAGTTCTTTTTTTATCAAATCAAATTCAGAAAATAAAATTGCAGGGTCTAAATTTCCTTGAATTGAATGTTTTTTCCCTAAATAATCTATTGCAAAATCAAGAGGAATGCGCCAATCAATTCCAATAACTTCGCATGAATATTTATTTATTGTTTCAATTAAATGAGTTGATGAAATTGAAAAATAAATTCTTATTTTACCTTCAAGTGCTTTAAAAATTTTTTCTACATAAGGAAAAACCTTTTCTTTATAAATTTCATTAGAAATTGAACCAATCCATGAATCAAAAAGCATAACAGCATCGCATCCATTTTCCGATTGAAATTTCAAAAATTCTATTATTGAGGAACTCAATTTTTCCATAAGTAAATGCCATTTTAATGGTTCCTTATAAAGAAATATTCTTGTTTTTGGAAAATCCCTTTCATATTTTCCTTCAATAAGATAAGATAAAAGTGTAAAAGGAGAAGGTGCAAAGCCAATAATTGGAACAGAAAGTTCCCTTTTTAATATCTTTATTTCTTCTTCCATGAATTTAAATTTTAAAATTGAAAAATTTTTTAAATATTCAAAAGGTTCTTTAATTTTTAAAATCGGTCCTTCTTCAAATTCAAAATCAATATCAAATCCCCATAAAATAACAAGTAAATCTGAAAAAATTATTGCTGCATCCAAATCAAAATATTTAAAGGGCATAAGTGTAACCTTTACTGAAAGTGAAGGATTTCTTATAATTTCTTTCATTGAATATTTTTCTCTTAATTCCCTATATTCCTTTAAATATCTTCCTGCCTGTCTTAAAAACCATACAGGAACCCTTTCAGGTTTTTGTTTTAAACACGCCTTTATAAATGAATTTCTCATCTTACAAATATCATTGAAAGATAAATTATAATAAGCATAATTAAAAGGTTTAATCTTGCAATTAACATTGTTGATTTGTAATAAAAAGAAGGTTTTTCTTCTTTAGCACCTCTTGGTGCAAATAAAAAGTCATGTAAAATTTTTAAAATTAATAAAATTCCAAAAAGTATCAATTTGAAAAGCATAATATTATTTATTCCTCCCCATCTTTTTATAAGTAAATATGTTCCTGTTAAAATGAGTAAAATTACACAAATCCAACTTCCAACTCTAAAAGTTTTTCCAAGTGCCCTAAATCCAGGAGTTAAACTTTTATCTTTATAAATTTTTCTTATTGAATATCCAAAAGAAAAAAATAGCATATCTCCACCAACCCAATAAAGAGCAGAAAGTATATGAATATAAATTAAAATTAATTCAAGATTCATTTTTTAATAAATTTGTTACATCTTCTCTTTTTCCCCATCCAAAATGTTCTTCTGATAAAAGATAAATTTTTTCTATTTCAAATTCAAAAAAGTTAAATTCTTTCCTTTTCTCTATTATTTCCTTTAAAAAAGGCAATCTTTCCTTTACTCTTGGAAATTTTTTCATATAAATTTTTAAACCCCTTAAATTTTCCTTCCCTTTTAAAATTTTAATTTTTCCTTCCATTTGTATCCCTTTTAATGGTCTTAATTCTCTTAAAAATATTGATGCTGATGCATTTGAATTCTTAGATATATTTTCTGCATGTCTTGTTTTATTTCTTGATAAAAAATAAAATTTATTTTTTCCATCCCATGCATAAATCACTGGTGTTGCCCATGGTTTATCATTAAAGGAAGTAGCAAGAACCATTATTTTTTCATTGTTTAAAATATCCATTAAAACTTTTTTTATTTCTTCAGAAAATGCAGATTGGGTCTTCTTCAAGATAATCTCCTTTTAATGCATAAGCCCTTGCTCTTGCTCCACCACATATATTCTTATAAATACATTTTCCACATTTTCCCTTTAAAAGTTTTACATCTCTTAATTTTTTCATAATTTCATTATTTTTATAAACTTTTGATAATTTTTCTTTTTTAACATTTCCAACTTTTAAAGGTAAAAATCCTGATGGATATATATCTCCTTTATGGGATACAAAAACAACACCATTTCCATCTCTTACTCCAAAACCCATTTTTAAATTTGATATATCATTAAAATTTTTCTTTTCCCTTAAAAGATAAAAAACTCTATAAAAGGGGGCTTCTGTTGTTCCAATATGAAAGGGTGATGATTTTGATTTTTCATAAAGAAATTCAAAAATTTCTTTTATTTCATTAGAAGAAGGAAGAAAAAGATTTGTTCCTCTTCCAGTAGGAACAAGAAAAAATATGCTCCATCTTTTTACAACCTGTGAAAAATCTTTATATAAAATATCATAAACTTTTTTTACATCTTCTATCCTTTCTTTTGTAAAAATTGTATTCACTTGAACAGGAATATTTAATTCCTTTGCATAATTTAAAACATTTATTGAATTTTCAAAGGTTCCATTTACTCCCCTAAAATTATCATGACTTTCTTTATCACCATCAATACTTACACCAAGTGAAAATATTCCCTTTTCCTTCATCTTTTTTATTTTTTCAAATGTAGCAAGAGGTGAAGTTGTTGGAGTAACGGCAACAGGCAATTTTATTTCTTTTGCATAATCAAGTATTTCAAAAAGGTCTTCCCTTTTTAATGGATCTCCTCCTGAAATTATTAAATTTGAACCCATTTCTTTTATATCTTTTAAAAGTTCTTTTATCTCTTCTATATTAAGTTCTTCTTCGCTTCTTTGGGGGATTGCTTCTGCTCTACAATGTTTGCAATTTAAATCACATGCAATTGTTATTTCATAATAAACATTTATTGGTTTTTCATAAATAAAATTTTTTATTCTATCCATTTTACAGCATCCCTTGCATGATATGTTATTATTAAATCAGCACCAGCCCTTTTTATAGATGTTAAAATTTCAAGAACAATTTCCTTTTCATCTATCCATCCCTTTAAACTTGCTGCCTTTACCATTGAATATTCACCAGAAACATTATATGCGGCAACTGGCAAATTGAATCTTTCTTTAATTCTATAAATTATATCAAGATAGGAAAGTGCTGGTTTTACCATTAAAATGTCTGCACCTTCTTCAAAATCAAGTTCCGCTTCTAATATTGCTTCTCTTGCATTTGAATAATCCATTTGATAAGTTTTTCTATTTCCAAATTTTGGAGCAGATTCTGCTGCTTCTCTAAAAGGACCATAAAAAGAGGATGCATATTTAACTGAATAGGATAAAATTAATGTGTTTTTAAATCCATTTTCATCAAGTGCCTTTCTTATTGCTTTAACTTGTCCATCCATCATTCCAGAAGGTGCAACAACATCTGCTCCTGCTTTTGCTTGTGAAACAGCAATTTTTCCAAGATATTCAAGTGTTAAATCATTATCAACATCACCATTTTTTATAATTCCACAATGACCATGAGAAGTATATTCACACATGCATAAATCCGTTATTATAATAATATCCTTTTCATATTTTCTTATTTCTCTAACTGCTCTTTGAATTATTCCTTCTTCATCAAAACTTTCACTTCCATATTCATCCTTTTTTTCAGGAATTCCAAACAAAATTATCGCTTTTATTCCTTCCTCTTTAATCTTTTGAACTTCTTCACAAAGTAAATCAATTGAATACCTATATTGTCCTGGCATTGAATTTATTTCCTCTTTTTTATTTTTTCCAGGAATAACAAAAAGAGGATATACTAAATCATCCTTAGAAATTTTTGTTTCCTTAAAAATTTTTCTTAAATTTTCCTTTAATCTTTTTCTTCTTAATCTTAAATAAGGAAATTTATCCATTTTTTCCTCCTTTTAAAGAAGTAAAAATTTAATGAATTTTAATGAATAAGGAAAGCAAATTTCAAATTATAAAGAAGAGGAAAAATTTGTGTCCCATTCATTAAAGAATTTCACGGACACTCAATTTTGATCTAACAGGCCCCCTTGTTGAACATATACTAACCCATGTTTGACACTTGGAAATAAAAATGCTTGAAAATCAAGCACTTTCTTTCTATTTTATCTTCATCAGATACTTTATTCAATATCTCTTTTTTTATCCCAAATTTTGTCAAATATGAGTTAGGCATAGAGCGGGAATAGGAATTACAGAATTAACAGATGCAATATGCATAATAGTTTCAGAGGAAAAAAGAGAAATTTCGCTTTCTTTTAGTGGGAAACTTTTTAAAAATTTAGATAGAAGAAATTTGAAAGCAAACCTTATATCTCTTCTTACCTTTTAGTTATAAATTTATGGATAATTATTATTTTTTGCTTTGAACCATTCACAAAGTAATAATTACCCGGCTTTAATATTTTGGAATTAACCTGGCGGCCTAAAATATCAATTATTTGGAATCTTTTTCCTATATCTAATTTATAAAAAAGGACGCGCTTTTCTTTGATCCCTGTTAACCTTTTTGCATACTTTATTTTTCCTGTAAAATCAATATAAGTGATATGAGGATTACCTAAAGAATCAACTGCAATTGCAGGAAACATAACAAAATTACCTTCCTCCACTATCTCTATATTCCAGGTATTTTGATAAATTCTTTCTGCAAAAAATAGTTTTGTTCTATTTAAATTAAAAAATGTACAAAGAAATTTGTTTTGAAAACTCACTAAACCTTCTATCCCAGCATAAGCCGAATCTTTTATTATTTCAAAATTCCAACCAACAGATGTATCAAAGGCAAATATTAAAGGGTTATTTATTGTTGAGGAAGGATATAAAACATAAACCCGATTAGAATCCTGTGTTACAAGACTTGAAATAACTCCTCCTTCTGTAGTTATTTGTTCTTTAATCCAAGAACCACCTATTTTTTTAGCATGAACTAATCCAATAGGTGCTTGAAAAGAATAAAAAGTTAGATGAGGAATATTATACTGGTCAATAGAAAAACCAGCTCCATCCCCAGGTGCATATTTATGAACTGTATCCGTAATCCAAAATCCACTCTCTTTATAGGTACGAATTAATGAATAACTAATATTTGAAAAATAAATTATTTCAGGTCTTCCAAAACCAATATCAAGTGATATAGCGTCATGTGGGTCAAGATACAATCCTGTATTTTCTTTTATCCAATTAATACCATTATAAGATTTTGCCAAACATAACCTTGTGCCATCAGTATAGGCTAAAAAAAGAGAATCATTATTTCTTTTAAATGAAATTATACCTCCTGGAAGTGTATCTATATAATAAGTATTCCAGTTCGTTCCATTATAAATAGCACAAGAAAGAGAACAACTTGAATAGATGTCTCCTCCATAGGCGATTATAGGTAATTGGTTATTACCAACTTCAATAGAAGCAAACCTATAATCTCCACTATCAACAACTTCAACTAACCAAATTGAAATAAAGAAAAGAATAATCATGTTGGTAGAACAATGTCAGTAATTTGGATAACGATATCATCTATGTATTCTCTTATTTCAGTCGGTTCAGTATTCACAACTCTTATACCAACACCTATATAAACCTCTCCTTTAAATGGTCCTTCTATTTGTTTGGTATACGAATAATTATTCCATTCGCCAGGGTGTGGGCTGTCTATAGAGCCAACCCTAACAAAATCTTCATCTACCTCTGGAATGTAATTATCACAAAAAACCAATACTTTATTGCCACCAAACATTTGATTACCCTCTTTATGTTTTGCCCATAAACTTATCTTAATTTCTTTTGCTTGTCCCGAGGGAATATCTAATGGAATAGGTCTCCATATCCATTTTGAACCACTGTCGTGCGTACCATTAAAGAAGAACTCAAGGCATCTTGTACCTCCAGGAGTATGATTATCATCATTAGTTAATCTAATACCTATGAAAGATGGATTCTGAGGGGGGTGTGGTTCGTACTCGTGGGGCGGAGCAAATTGATAACTTATCAAATTCTCATCTCCATCTCGCCATTCCCCTTTTTCTGTGGCCTCAAAGTCTATTGTAAATACTCCAAAGTTATTTCTAATCCATAGGACTCTACTTGCAATATGTGTTCTATTTGAGATTTCTGGAAACATAAAATTTCTTCCCACAACTGCATAAATACGACGTCTGCATTCCAAAGGATAACCTAACCATGTAAATCTAGCAACCCCTTTACCACCAGGAGGAATTTCCGGTATAATTTGGGTACCAAGCAAATTCCCTCCATTGAAAGGTGAGCCATCCCACAGTTCTACATCAACATTAGAAGCTGTGGTTGCACCATTATTTAATACAGTAACTTCAGCTGATATTTGATTACCGGGCATTGGATTTTGTGGGGTAAATTTAATATTATCATTATAAACTACAAGTTGTGCTGGCAGGGGAGTACCTGTATAACTAATTTGGAGGCTGGGAGACCTCGCAGAAATAGGGGAAAGTGGTGACGAGATACGTACACTCGGACTTGTGATAAAAGATGAGATCCAAAGAAAAGTTAAAGTTTTATAAGTCAATATATAGTTTATTATGGAAGGATAATCGTGCAATCTTATGGTTCTAATGCCTTGAAAAGACGAGTCAAATTCATCAATCAAAATTGCATCTATTCCGGGACCAAAAGTAAAAAGGTCTTTGGGCTCGGTAAGATAATAAGAATAATTATCTCCGGGAATTTTATTTACTAATGCATAACAATATACAGTATTACCAGGCTGGTAAGATTTTTCAACGAAGTAATTAAAAATAATTCGAAGGTCAGTTGCATCAGGGGGAATACTTTGTAAATTAAAAGTTAATAAACACCGCGGCACAAGTGCACTACCTTTATATTTCCACACTGTTGGATATTTTACTGAACAAAAATCAATTACATTTTCTGAACATAATTTTAAAGTAGGCATTTTATTTTATATAATACAAGTTTTTTTATTAAAAAGTCAAGTGTTTGTATGATGCCATAGCATTTTGGACTTTTTGTTTATTTTTTATGTATTGGTTGAGTATAAATTCAAGGAGGAAACTTTTTAAGGGCAAAGTTTTGGACCAAATCGGAAAAGGGCATTATGTTAAAATAAATATTTCTTTTTCATACTTATTAAAAGTCTAAAATCTTTTTGAAATTTTTCAGAGTTTTTCCTCCTTTCAAAATTTCAATAATTCCTTCTTGAGTAAATTTTTCAGGAATTAAATCTACTTTAAATCCTTTATTTTTTATATAATTTGCAGTTATTTTTCCAATTGCTATTATTCTTTTATCTTTTAAAAAATTACTTGAAAATGCTTTTATGAAGACTTCTATATAATCAACTCATACCCTATTATTTTAATCCAGAAATTGCTATTGCAATACTTAAAATCATCATATATAATATAAAACTTAAAAGGAGGTCTAAGATGGCAAAAAAAGTTGTAGTAATAATAGTAGGATTTTATGCCCTTGGTTTTTCTTTTGAGGCTTCTTTTGATGTCTCAAATAAAACTGTTAGAACTTTGTTAAAAGAATATAATGGTTTTGAAGAAAATCTTGGTCAGGTGGGTGATTTTGAAGGAAATAAAGTAAATGATGTTATTTTCAGAACCATTTATAATAATCTTGGAATTTTCATACGAGATAAAGGTGTAAGTTATGTTATATATAGATCTGAGAAAGATGAAATTTCAGAATCAAAACTTCACTTTGCAAGGGTTGATGTTGAACTTTTAAATGCAGAGATTAAAAAGTCAAATATAGTATATGAAGATGAGGTTTCTGGATATACAAATTATTATCTTGCACATTGTCCTGAAGGGGTTCTTTTTGTTAAAAGTTTTAAAAAGGTTAAAATTAAGGAGATATATCCTGGTATTAACTGGGTATTTAAATATGAAAGTGGTAAGGTTCATCATGAATTTGAAATAAGTCCTTATGCTGATATAAATAATATAAAATTCAGGATAAAGTATGCTGATGTAGAAATAGAGGATGGTAAAAAACTTATAATTTCAACACCTATTGGAAAAATAAAGGATGGAAACATAATTGCTTATGAAGGAGAAAATTTTGTTGATGTCAAATACAAAAAAGAAGGTGATTTAATAACTTTTGATGTAAAGAATTGGTCAAAAAAACAGAAACTCATAATAGACCCACCACTTGCCCTTTTATGGGCAACATATTATGGGGGAAATGATGAAGATTGTGGTTTTTCAATTACAGCAGATGACTCAGGTAATATTTTTGTAACAGGATGGACTACTTCAATTAATTTTCCAACTTATAATCCAGGTGGCGGTTCCTATTATCAAGGAATAAACACAGGAGGTCATGATATTTTTATTTTGAAGTTTACAAATACAGGAGTAAGAAAATGGGCAACCTATTATGGAGGAAATGGCGCTGATTATCGTGGCTCAATTACAACAGACAACTTAGGTAATATTTTTGTAACAGGATGGACTACATCAACTCGTTTTCCTACTTATGATCCGGGCGGTGGAGCATATTATCAAGAACAAATTGCAGGTGTTGCTGACATTTTTATTTTGAAGTTTACAAATTTAGGTATAAGAGAATGGGCCACTTATTATGGAGGAAATAATGGTGATGGGGGCTACTCAATAACAACAGATGATTCAGGAAATGTTTTTATTACAGGAAAAGTTAGTTCAACTGACTTTCCGACCTATGATCCCGGAGGTGGTGCATACTATCAAGGACAAATAGGGGGCGGTTTAGCAGATGCCTTTATTTTGAAATTCACAAATACAGGGGTAAGAAAATGGGCAACCTATTACGGAGGAAACGGTTGGGATGAGGGCAATTCAATCATAACCGATGCTTCAGGTAATGTTTTTATTACAGGAGAAACTGCATCAACTGATTTTCCAATTTATTATTCAAGTGGTGCATACTATCAGGGACAAAATGCAGGTAATTATGATGCTTTTATTTTGAAGTTCACAAATACAGGGGTAAGAAAATGGGCAACCTATTACGGAGGAAATAATGAAGACACTGGTAACTCAATTACAATTGATGGTTCAGGTAATATTTTTATAACAGGAAAAACTATATCTACAAATTTTCCAACCCGGGATCCAGGTGGTGGTGCATATTACCAAGGACAAAAAGCAGGTGCAGTTGATGTCTTTATTTTGAAATTCACAAATACAGGGGTAAGAAAATGGGCAACTTATTATGGAGGAAATAATTCTGACTGGGGTAATTCAATTGTTACAGATTTTTCAGGTAATGTTTTTGTCACAGGAGGTACTGCCTCAACAGATTTTCCTACCTATGACCCTGGCGGAGGTGCATATTATCAGGGAGAAAATGCTGGAAGTGATGATGCTTTTATTTTGAAATTTACAAATTTAGGTATAAGAGAATGGGCAACTTATTATGGAGGAAGTAGTAGTGAGTATAGCTTTTCAATTGCAACAGATTTTTCAGGTAATATCTTTGTAACAGGAACAACTTGGTCAGTTAATTTCCCGACTCATGATCCGGGTGGTGGTGCATATTATCAAGGACAAAATGCAGGAGCTTGGGATATATTTATTTTAAAATTTGAGGGTTCAATTAATGTTGAAGAAAAAAATTATTTTGAACCTGAAATTCTACCCCTACCCACATTTTTTAAGGACGGAATCAATTTAAGATTCAAAAAATTTTCTACTTCTCCTTTAGTTATTTATCTTTACAATGTTTCAGGAAATCTTATTTATAAAAAAATATTTCCAACAACAATTTCAATTTATATAAATGATGAAGATTTAAAGAAATTAAAACAGGGAATTTATTTTTTAAAAATAAAATCAGGAAAAAAATTTGGAAAGTTTAAATTATTAAAAATAGAATAAAAAATATTCTTTGAATTAAAAAATCAAAGGAGAAAGGTAATAATAAAAGGGTTGAGAAAAGAATATTATTGCATTTGTTTTCTTTTTAAAATTTCAATAATTCCTTCTTGAGTAAATTTTTCAGGAATTAAATCTACTTTAAATCCTTTATTTTTTATATAATTTGCAGTTATTTTACCAATTGCTATTATTCTTTTATTTTTTAAAAATTTTCCAAATCCTCTTTTTAAAAAATTTTCAAAAATTTTTGAACTTGTAAATATAAAATCGGTTACATTTTTTAAAAATGGTAAAAAAATATTTATTTTTTCTTCATCTTCTTCTATCATCTTATAAATTTTTATCTCTTTTACATAAAATCCAAATTCTCTTAATTTCTTTATTAACAATTCCCTTCCTTCTGTTCTTAAAACTAAAACTTTACCTTTTTCTAAATTTTCAAAAATTTTTAAAATTCCTTCCTGTGTATATTCTTCTGGAATTATTGCTTTAAATCCTAAATTTTCAATTTCCTTTTTTGTTTCAGGCCCTATTGCTATTATTTTTTTATCCTTTAAAAATTCAAAAATTTCCTTTAAACAAAGGATTTCCTTTAAAGCAATTACCCCCCTTTTGCTTGTAAATATTAAATAAGAGAAATTTTCCTTTAAATTTTTAATTTTTGAAGAATTTATTATTTTCATTTTTAAAATTGGTAAAGGAATTGCTTTTCCTCCAAGTTTTTCAAGTTCATAGGAAAATAGAAGGGAATCTGGTAAGGGTCTTAAAACACAAAAAATTCTATCCCTTAATATTCCATTTCTTATTTTCCATTCACATGAAAATTCCCTAAAATTTATTTTATTTTTTTTAAAAAAATTTTTTAAATTTTCTTCATTTTTCTTTTCTCCAAAAATAAAAATTTTACTTTTATTATTTTCTTTAAATTCAAAATTTTCAAATCTTATCCATTTAGATTTATTTCCTGCCCATAAAATTCCAAGAGGTGATTTTTCATCAAAATATATTTCATCAAATTTTGAAATGAATTCCCATAAAGGAGGAAACAAAACAAAACTGTTTGTTTTAACATAAAAGATAAAAATATCATTTAAGGATTTCATAAACCCTTTCAATTAATTTTTCCTTATCCTTATCTCTTAAAAGCCCCTTTTTAACTTCATTATCCTTCACATACATAAATCTTAAAATTATTTCATCTCCATTTTTTTCTGCATAACATCCAAACGGAATTACACATCCACCACCAATTTTTTTTAATATTTCTCTTTCAATACTTACTTCAATTTCTGTCTTTTCATCATTTATTTTTCTTAAAATTTCATAAAATTCTGAATTTTTTAATGTTTCAACACATATTGCTCCTTGACCAGGTGGAGGAGGGAAGTCATCAATGTTTAGTTCAATATATGGTAAATTTAAATTTAACCTTTTTATTGCACATTTTGCCATTAAAATTGCATCAAATTCCCCATTTTCCCATTTTTTTATTCTTGTTTCAATATTCCCCCTTAAAGGTAAAAATATAAAATCTGGTCTTATTATCTTTAAAAAAATTTCTCTTCTTTTACTTCCTGTTCCTATTCTTGCCTTTTCTGGCAATTTTTCAATTGATTCATACTTACATATTAAAACATCATTTACTTCTTCCCTTTCAATATATGCTGCAATTGCAAGATTTTCTGGTATTTCTGTTGGAACATCCTTTGCACTATGAACAGCAATGTCAATTTCTTTTTTTAAAAGTGCTTCTTCAAGTGCTTTTACAAATATTCCCTTTTCCTTTATTTTATAAATTGGTGTTTCTTTATCAATATCACCTTTTGTTTTTATAGGAACAAATTCTACATCAAATCCCTTTTCTTTTAAGATTTTAATAACCTTTTCAGTTTGAACAATACTTAATTTTGAAGAACGGGCACCTACTTTTATTTTTTTAGCCATTTATCAATAAATTCCTCAACTGGTTTTGAACTTCTTATTGATTTAAGAATTGGATAGATTAAAAATTTTTTAATCTTTTGATAATCGTTTCCATTTTTCTTTATTATTTCTTCAATTCTTTTATCAACAAATTTTATAACTTCTAAAACCTTTTCCTCTTTTAAAACCCATTTTTCAAATTCTTTTCCTTCTCTTTTTGCTCTTAATTTAACATAATCTGCCATCGCCTCTTTTTCCTTTATCCTTTCTTCAATTATTTTCTTAAACTCATCTATTCCATGATATGTTATATCTTTAATTTTTAAAATATCTTTTGAAACATTTTCAGGAAATCCAAGGTCAATTATAATTTTTGTCCTTTTATTATCTTTAAAATTTTCAGGATAAATTAATGGTTTTTCATGATTTGTAACAAATATTACTGCATCAAATTCCTTTATTATAAATGGTATTGTTTTTTCATTGTATAAAATTACATCAAGTTTTGCATGCTTTTCAAGAAATTCTTTTCTTTCCTTATTTCTTGTTGCAATTTTAAAGGGAATTTTTTCTTTTACAAAATATCTTGAAATTGCTATTCCCATTTCACCTGTCCCAACAAGTAAAATTTTTAAATCATTCATTTTCTCTCTTATCTCTTTTATATAAAGGGATACTATTTTTGGTATTGAAAGAGAACCTTTATCAATTTCAATTTCATCCCTTATTTTTTTTGAAACAGAAATTGCCTTTTCAAAAAATTTACCAAGAAATTTACCTACCCATCCATTTTTCTTCGCTTCCAAAAAGCATCTTTTTACTTGACCTTGAACTTCTGGCTCACCTATTGCAGGTGAATCTGCTCCTGTGCATACAAGGACAAGATGTTCAAATAAAGAAGAGGGTGATGTTATTATTTCTGAATAATTTATTAAATCTTTTGGTATTAATTCATTTATTACCTTTTCTTTTTTATTTTTATCTATAAAAAGATAAGTTTCAACTCTATAACAGGTAACAACCAAAACTTTTTCTTTTATACATGGATTTTCCTCTTTAATTTTTCTTTCTAAAATTTTAAAAACTTCTTCTCTTACTTTAACAGGTGCTTTTCTGTGTGTAAAAAGAATTCCAATGAACATAAGAAATATATTTTATTGATAAAAAGTATTTTTTTTCAATATAATTCAACTATGAAAAAGATAATAATTCTTGTAGGACATGGAAATATCCCTAATGATTTTCCTGAAGAAAAATTAAAAGAATATTTTAAATTAAGGAATTTAAAAATAGAGGATAAAAAATTTAAGGAAATTGAAGAAAGTTTAAAAAAATGGGAAAGGAATGAAAATAATGATAGGCATTATTTTGATTTGAAAAAATTATCAGAAGAAATTGAAAGGGAAATTAAAATTAAGACAAGTTTTGCCTTTAATGAATTTTGCTATCCTGATATGTTTGAAAAATTTGAAGAAATTAAAGATGAATATGATGAAATTTATTTTGTTTCAACTTTTATATTTAAAGGAAAACATTCTGATGAAATAAAAGATAAAATTGAGGAATTAAAAAATAATTATAAAGATAAAAAAATTTTTTACATTCCTTTAAAAAAAGAATTTTTGAAGGAATTTTTTGTTAAAAATATAAAAAATTATTTAAAATTAGATAATGAGTATTGAGTTTTTCTAATCCTTTACATATAATTATAAACTCAATTAAAAATGGGAGGAAAAATGGATCGAATAACAATAGATCCAGATGTTATGGGTGGTGTTCCTTGTATTAGAGGACTACGTATTCCTGTTTCAATGATTATAAGACTTTTAGCATCTGGCAAATCCATAAAGGAAATACTTGAGGATTATCCAGAACTTGAAGAGGAAGATATATATCAGGCATTGGAATATGCAGCATGGGTGACTTCTGAACAAATATATAAAATAGAACTATAATTATGGAATTTCTTATGAATTTATGTATTTCACCTAAATTAATATCTAAACTTCGAGAACTTGGTCATAATGGGATAAGAGTAGATGAATTGGGGATGTCAAAATCCTCTGATTATGAGATTTTTGAATATGCAAGGCAGCATGACATGGTTATACTTACAGCAGATATGGATTTTACAAGGATACTGGCTTATACAAAATCAGGCAAACCATCTACTATTGTCTTTCATTTGAAAAATCCATCATATGAAAATATGATTAAATATTTACAAGAAGTATTAAGAAAATTTGAAACAAATCTTCAGAAAGGAGCAATTATTTTAGTTAAAGAGGGTAGGATAAGGGTACGTAATTTACCTCTTTAAATATTTTTATATATGTTCCCTTAAATAATTTTCAATTTCAATCTTAAATTCTTCCTCTGCTTTTTCAATATTAACATTTCTTAAAAATTTCCCATCCTTATAAATAACTGCTTTTTTTTCACCTATTCCAGGAAGGCAGAGTGCAATGTTTGAAAATTTTGCTTCACCAGGTCCATTTACAACACATCCCATTATCGCAATTTTCAATTCCTTAAAATGTGGATAAACTTTTTCCCATTCCTTTCTTTTAATTTTTAAATAGTTACTAATATTTTCAGCAATTTTTTTAAATATTTCTCCTTTTGTTCTTCCACATCCAGGACAACTTATAACTTCTGGATGAAAACTTCTTAAACCAATTACCTGTAAGATTTCCTTTGCGACCTCAACTTCTTTTTTTCTTGATTCCCCTTCCCTTTGTGTTAATGATACCCTTATTGTATCCCCAATACCTTCAATTAAAAGAAAACCTATTCCAATTGAAGAAGATACAATTCCTTTTAAGTCACCACCTGCTTCTGTTAATCCTATATGT
>Ga0197143_1002168_pt1 | contig 14975 bp, 15 predicted proteins | sample GBS70_MetaG_FD_148603 | JGI IMG/M metagenome (GOLD analysis project Ga0197143, IMG submission 148603) | Sediment microbial communities from Great Boiling Springs, Gerlach, Nevada, United States - GBS 70_MetaG | ecosystem: Environmental > Aquatic > Thermal springs > Hot (42-90C) > Sediment...
GACTTATCGATAACTTACACCGATAAACAATCAGGTTTAGCGATACCACTAGAATGTAGCTCTTCATCTGTTTCAGAAGTTGCTGGAATGTATCTAGTAACTAGCCTTCTATCAAAAGATAAATTGTTGATTGTTGAAGAGCCTGAAGCTCATCTACATCCACGGGGGCAGATGTGGGTTACTAGATACTTCGGTCAACTGGTCAGGAACGGTGTACAAGTCTTGGTTACGACTCATAGTGATTTAATGGCTCTTAAAGCCGCTCGTCTTGTTGGATTGAATAGCATAAATGAAGAAGAAAGAATTAGATTGGGTTACAGAAAAGGGGAATTCCTTAAAGAAGATGAGCTTTCGATATGTTTTCTTGAAATAACTGAGAAGGGGTCGACAGCTAAAGAAATAAAGGTTTCACCTACAGGTGAGATTGAGAATCTACCAACATACACCACAGTGTTGGAGGAGATGTATGGTGAAGCTCTCCAACTTTTCGAGATTCATAGAAAGATATCAGAACTGCCTTAAACATGAAACAAACGAGCTACAATTTTTTAAGTTTGAAGATTGTATAGTACAATCTACCATTAAAGCATGTGACTATGCGATAGTTTATAGAAAAAGAAAAGAATTGATTCTAATAGAATGTAAGCGAGGGAGTGTAAATCCTTCAGATTTCAATAAAGGAATAGAACAATTAGAAAATTCTATTGAGAAGATAGTTGAAGAATTCAACGATCCTCCCGACAGAGCTATCCTATGTTATGAGAAACTTTACCATACTGTTTTTTGGAAACTCAGGTACCTTAAAAAGCTCAAGCACGAAGTGCATTTCGAAGCTAAGAGAATTGGGTCAGAGCTGGAAATTGAGCCAGATTATTGTAGAATATGTTGATTACAGCCTATTAGGGGAGATCGAGTATATATAGCTGCATTGAAGCTCATTCTCCTCTCAATCTACTTAATGAATTTATCGTGTTTTGGCTCCTAGTCCTACTTGTTTTAGAGGAAAGCTTTTTAGAATGGATATCTCTCAATTGATCCGGCAGAGGGTATAGTTGATGTTTGACATTCTTCAGATTGGTGGTCAGCAAGACATTCTCTCTACTTTAATTTCTCTTATATGGCTACTCTTATTGATGACATTCTTCCTATATCCAGGGTTTAGCCAGAGGATCCAGCTATCATATATCTTGAGGGATTTAGAGAGGAAATTGAATAGGCTTAGGATGATTGATGATGATGTTAAAGAGAGAACATTGAAGACTCTTCAAGAATATGCTGAAGTAAATACTGATGTCAAGAATAATCTTGAGAGGCTTGTGGATTCCTTTGTAATCTCTCCAGAATCTATGGATCCATATGGTATAGTCTATAAGCTCGAACATATTGTGAATACTTGGGAAGATAGATTTGAAGAAGATGTAGCCAAGATCTGCTCTAAAGCAGACCCTGTAAAGGTTAAGACATTGACTAATCTTGTTGAAGTATCTAGAGGCGTACACTTTATCTACCGATTTGTCCGCCACTACTACTTACTTGGAAAAAGAACTCAAAACATCTATCTCGTCCTCCAGATGCAGATGCTTATGCCTCAGATAATGGAGATAACTGAAGCATATAGACAGGCAAGCTATGCATTCACTCAAGGTCAGCCGATAGGAGATGGTGTAGGAGTATTAGCAGTTGCAAAACTTGCTTATGGTAGAGAGAAGAAAACATATGAGATAACGAAAGATACATTAGTTCATGAACTAGATTTTGATGGAAGAAGACTCATAATCGTGAGGGCTGCTGGTCCAGGAGGAACAGTTGGTAGACCAGGTGAAGGGGTTAGAAAACTCGTTGAAAATGAGGGCGATAAGGTTAAGCTTATAATAACTATTGATGCAGGCTTAAAGCTTGAAGGAGAAGAATCAGGAAAAGTAGTTGAAGGAGTAGGTGTAGCAATAGGTGGAACAGGAGTGGATAAATATAAGATAGAAGAGATAGCTAGAGTAAAGGGGATACCATTATATGCAATAGTAATCTATGAATCGATTACAGAAGCTATAACACCTATGAGAGAAGCAATAGCGAAATCAGTAGATAAAATCGTCGAGAAAGTCAAGCAGATAATCACAGAGAAGATAGAGGAAGGAGGCACGGTTATCGTTGCAGGAATAGGAAACTCAGTAGGAATAGGAATAACATAGACATTTTTAACCACTTTATAAAAGAGCATAATCCAAAGTATATTAGTAGCCAAGTCTGTCTATGTAGAGAGTGTATGGGTAATGTTTCCACAGAGACCGCAATTTAGAGAATTTATCCAGCCGTTAACGCATCTAACGTGCTTCTCATGTAATACTGAGAACTCTAGACCATTTAGAGACGGAGACTATGTCTTCAAAGAAGTAGAAGAGAAATGCCCGAAATGCGGTTCAAGCAAGATGTTTATAACAGGAATATACGTGGAAGATAGACAACTAAAAGAAAGAGAGAAATAGTATCTCCAAGAATTACAGATCTGCAAAGAGGCGCATCTAAACACTATTTTATAATTAACATTTTTGCAGTCATCCGCTACTCTGGTGCAGAAAAGTAAAAACAATATTGTAAGGTAGCGTTAAGAATTTATATGTCTTAGCATATTGTATCTTATATTTGGAGGTATCAAAGATATACCATTGGGCGGAGTCTCTCGATAAGCATTTCTTTTCATCAGCATATAGAGCGACAACTGAAAATAGGGATGTAGAGTTTAAACCAGAGATTAGGCAAGGGCTGGGTGTAGTTTATGACTTATTCGGTATAGAAGTACCCGAGGAGAAGATGAAATACTATCTAGAAAGAGGCTACATAGAAGTAGTGAAAGATGTTTCTCTACCAGCATGCAATATATGTGAGGATGTCTGCATCCGACCATTGATAGTCTGCCCTGACTGCAGCTCAAACAACATTGAGAAGAAAGAGTTAATGGTACACTATGATTGTAACTATATGGGTTCAGAAGAAGAATTTATGCAGAGCCAGTCGAGGCTGTATAGATGCCCAAAATGTGGGAAAGAATTAAAGAGAGTTGGGATCGATTATGGTAGACCAGGCTTCGGCTATATCTGCAGAGATTGTAGATCGATCTTCCAGATACCGTTAATCTGGTTAATCTGTGAGAAAGGACATAAAAATAAAGTAGATGAATTAACGATTAAGAAATATCCAATCTACAAGTTATCGAATGAGATTAAGAAGCTACTGCCAATCTATAATGTTGTAGAAGACTTAGTTAGAGAACTTACATTACATGGTCTAAGAGCTGAAGGATTTAAGCACGTTAAAGGTATAAGTGGAACAACATACACCATACCGATATTTATTGATGGTAGCCCATCTATAATTGTAGAATTTGGCTTAAGTGGAGAAATAGATGAGAGATACCCATTCATGATGGTGATCGAAGCTGTAGACGTACCAAACTCAATTATGTTCTTAATTTTACCTTCTGATTTTAAACCTGAGCTTGAGAAGATACTGAATCCAGAGAAGATTAAAATAATAAAAATAGATGATTTAGAGAGTTCGAAAGATAAGATTATACGAGAGCTTACCTCTCTACATAGTGTAGTTATGAATGATGAGAACTAGACCCATAGTCTTCTTAGCCTCTGTCTCGATACTACTATTAGCCTTAATTATACTCCCTAAACCATCACTCCTATTTATTGCTTATAGCCTCACATTAATCTACACTTTATGGGGAGTTTACCACATCATAATTATAACATATGGGTTAAAGAGACCTTTTAATCCTGGAGTAAATCCACGGAGACATTCTAAGATTTCTCTCATACTACCAGCCAGGGATGAGCCGATCCTTTCTAGAACGATTGATGTCTGCTTAAACCATATAGAATATCCGAGAGATAGCAAGGAAATAGTAATTGTAACAGAGGATCCTGTAGGAGAGAGAATAGCAACATGGTACTCTCAGCTCTACCCAAGAAATGTTAAACCATTGGTTAGGAGAGCATACTTCGCCACAAAGCCTAGTGCATTAAACGATTCACTCTCTCTATGTACAGGGGAAATAATAGGTATCATAGATGTAGAAGATATACCTGAGCATGATACATTCTTGAAGGTTGCATCTGCAATTGAGAACTACAACATAGAATCTGTACAGGTAATCTTACGTATAAGTAACCAAGAAGATAACTGGATAACGAAGATGTTTTCAATGGAGTATGCAGGATGGTTTAGGGTGATGCTTAATGGAAGATCAAAACTAGGTTTATACACACCATTAGGTGGGACTGGAAACTACTTTAAAGCATCTCTGATAAGAGAAATCGGTAGATGGGATCCATTAAATCTAGCTGAAGACGCCGAGGTAGCAATAAGATTCTATCTATCTAAGAGGAGGACGATAGTCATAGATGCAAGACATTGGGAAGAAGCTCCTACAAATTTCAAGGCTTGGCTAAGACAGAGAACTAGATGGTTTAGAGGGTGGATACAGAGTCTCATAAAATATCTAATTATGCTTTCTGTACCTTCGGTAACAAGGAGGATAGGGTTCATCAATACTTTATCTATAATCTTTATGCTTATCGCTCCATTAATCGTTGTCTTAAATTGGGTTGCATACAGTATGACGATATACTGGTCACTTGAATATCTGGGTATAGTTCCTTTTAAACTAACAGTAGACCTTTTCCCATGGTGGGTAATACTTCCTCTCTCTTTTAATGTTATCTACTATTACACATGGATAGCTGGAGCAATATTGGAAAAAATAGGCACGGCGAAAACTTTGGTTAAGTATATCCCTCACATGATATACTACATGAATTTTATGATGCCGCTCGCAGCATTAAGAGCATTCTACCAAGAAATATTTAAAGAAGTTTTCTGGGAGAAGACGAAGCATTTAGGAAAAGGAGTTAAGTGGGCTATCCTAGAAAAACAAGAATAGCTAAATCTACTTATTTCTATGATCGACAAGTTCTAGGTTTAGGGGAGAAAGGTTCAATTGTCTAGGTAATGACCTCACATCCTTTTTCTGTGACTATTACTGTATGCTCAGCTTGAGATACAGGCCTACCTTTTCTTTCAACTAATACAGGATATGAATAGATCTTTCCCAGCCTAACAATCTTATCATGTATTTTACTAAGCTTCTCGAAGTCAGGTATCCATCTAGGCGTATATGGTAGACCGTTGAATCTTTCATAGATGAATTCTAGAAGCTTTCTTTCTTCTTCAAGCTTCTCAAGTTTAAACTTTCCAACATTTAATCTATAGATCGTAGTAGTATTTGATGAGACTACTTCTCCTCCACCATCACTCATTGTTGCAAAAGGCTCTATAGCGTATACATGGTTTAATTCGAGCTTCTCACCTCTCGCTATCTGGATATTAGGTATAGAGAGACCTGCATGTAGATTATATCTAGTAATCTCATGACCTGTTAGATTCCTTATAGGTTTAAATCCTCTACTAGTGATAACACGCTGGATAACCCCTCCTATAGTAGAGGTTTGCACACCAGGTTTAATGATCTTCACAGCTTCAAGTAATGCAGTGTTAACTGCTTCAACTATTGGCTGTAAATATGAATCCAGGGATATAGTTATAGCAGTATCAGCGATATAACCATCAACGCATACACCTATATCTATTTTAACAAGAGATCTAGGAGGAATTATTGATCTATCTCCTATTGTAGGTGTATAATGTGCAGCTACATCGTTTATACAGATATTACATGGGAAAGCTGGCTTAGCACCTTCATCTAGAATCAACCCTTCAAGAAGACTACATACATCGATCAAGCTTACACCTTCTCTAACAATACTTAGAGATTTTTCTCTAACTTTCCTTGCTATCCTACCAGCTCTTCTTAAAGCATCTAATCCAGCATCATCCATGACCTACCACTTATCCCGGTCAAAGGATCTATTACAGCCTTAAGTATTATAGATATCCCCGTAGTCACAGAGAAGATTAACATAAAAATATGAAATGATATACACATCTAAGATACATTTAAGACCAGTTTCTATACCTGCCATTAATGCTAGATATCCAGCTGCTGTTGGCTGGTTGAAAAATATACTCAGAGCGTAAAGATTAACGTGAAGTAGCTGGTCTACACTGAATGCTTTCTAGGCACGGACAGGCGCACCACACATTTCACAGAATCTTGCACCCTTCCGTAGCTTTGCTCCACATTTTTCGCAGAATCGAGGTGCGGATCTTCGCTGGACAGGTTGCTTAACCGTCGCACCGCAGGTCTCACAGATTTTATCCCCAGCTTTTATGGGTGCACCGCAAGAGGGGCATTTCTCTGTCTGGTCTGGGCCTTTACTTATATCCCCCAATAGCTCTTTTCTGATCATCTCTTTTACACTTTCTGGAAGCTGGCCGAGGTCGATCTGCTTGTATTTCTCGTTGTATCCGCATGTGGGGCAGTTCTCATATTTCCTTATCCATCTCATGCCGCAGTTAGGACATGACGGATATTTTTCTGAGATTGGTGGATAGACTAGAGCTCTCTTTCCGTCTGGAAGCATTATGCAGTAACCTTCCTCGATCATTTTCTCTATCATCTTTAAGGCGGCTGGAGTATTGTTTACTAGTTCTGCACCTAGTAGGAAGGCGCCTGCAGGGCTCAGTCCAAGATCTAGCATGAGGGATGCTACTGTGTAGTTTCCTGGAAGTTGTCTCGAGAGCATGCGGGGACTCGGCTGTCCCGCTTCAACTTTCGGCTTTCCAGCTGCGATGTATGCAAACATGTCTTCGGTCAGGGCTGGCGTAATGGCCATACGTCTTGCAGCGTCCCAGAGCATGGGTCCCTCGCTGTATCCAAGCTCTTTAAGCGCAGATGCTATCTTCCAGATCAGTTTCCTCGACTTTTCAGGAACCCATGAAGGGATCTGGTTTGCCTGCATGATATCACCTGCTACGCCCTTTCTTTGAAGGATGCTGTCTGGGAAGAATATCGGCCCCTTCCTTACCGAAAACAGTGTCAAAAATTTTATCGAGCTTTTTCTCAGCTTCTGTTTTGTTGAGCTTATTGAGAATTTCAAGCCCTTCCTTACCCCATACAACCTCAACAAGCTCTTCAAGCTTCTGCCGATATGCCGCCTTGTTGATCTTCTCTCGCATTATTCTGGCCATGTTTTCTGCATCCCTTTCCCAAAGCTGACCCGCATAGCGTACAGGATCATCACTGTGATGGATATAATTATCACAATTCTTCTTTAATGCGTCTATGTATTCTGGTGTGCCGCCGACTATCTTCTCAGGGGCGGTATGTTGGACATAATGCTGGAACTCATGGGTGACGACTCGGATCGCCTCAGCTGGACAGTTCATAGATTTAGGATTGATAAGAATTCTCGGAGGCTTGGAATTCCAGTCATATGCGGCACCATAATCTAACTCGGGATCGAGTTCTACTTTTATCTGTGGCATCCCCACTTGCTCCGCTAGATTGTCTGCAAACTTCTCCAAGACACTCCTCTGCTGGTCTCCGTCAAGCTTACGCCATGAGCCTAGAGTAAGTTTGTCGAGGAGCTCAGGGTTATTGCGTTTTATCAATGCCGTTATTCTGCTTGAAAACACTCTATGCTGCATATTGGGGACTGGTGTGGAGAATAGCTCTGCTAGTGGTTCAGTTGATGTACCTTTTACCCACTCAACAGGTATCGTGTAGTCAGGATTTATCGTGTTAGTCACATATTTGCCGTCAGGCGTGACATACCAGTAGCCAGGGTACACAGGGATATTCTCTATCCATCTCTTGACGTCAGGGTCGATCTCTGAATACGGTTGTTCTGCAAGTTGTACTTGGGGAGCCGCTTCGGCTGAGAATGGTGGTGGAGGTGGCGGCGGGTGAATCTGGGTTTTTGTCATGGAGCCTGTCTTCTTCCCTGAAACTAGGGATATCACGAAAAGACCTACTCCAGCGATCACCGTAACAAGTACAGTGAGACCCACAATAATCTCGAGGGGGAAGTCGTCTGATACACTGTCTTCACCGTCATAAGAGCTACCATCTTCACCATCATAAGAGCCATCGTCTTCACTACCGTCCGAATCCTTGGAATAGCACCACCACGCATAAACCTTATCCCCCCAATCTGGGTTGATAAACCATCCTGGCTTAAAACCCATGTTTGAGTATCCAGAAGCAACTACACCTACCATAGAGAATTTCCAATAATAATCTCCTTCATTCGAATCGTAAAAACGGTCAAGCGATCCGATAGGTCTGTCTCCATATACTTCCGCACCATACGAGCCTTCTTCCCAGTGTCCAATAAAAAGAACCTCATTGTAGATACAAACCTTCGGTCGAGGTGATGACACTTGAGTTACATTATGAACTCTCCTAATCTCATAACCTACGAGACCAGCATATAATTCTTCGTCTTCAGGTGAAAATTTTGGTTGTTTTAATTCGAGGAAGTACTCTTCGGCGGCGTTCTCTATAAAATCGTCGCTCGGCATAGGAGGACCATATTCATCGCTTATCGCACTTAAGATCAGAGTTGCAAAAATCGAGAGTACCAAGAAAACTTGGACTACTTTTCTCAATCTTAAACAGTGAACCATGGCCCCGGTCCTATATTAATATTCCTCCTAATCGGACGTAGCAATGTAAGGTTTATACATCTTCCTGTTGTGACTTCTCTCATGTTGATACTACGTCTCTCGTTGAGGGCATAGACATTTTTAAGAAGAATAAAGCTCCTCTGGAGCTTAAGATTCTTGGTTTAGCATTTTACATACAGCTTTGTATGTTGATGCTGGCCCCTCATACCTTATAATTATTCTTCTAAATGATTTTCGCCATCCGAAGAATCTATCTACAGCGCTTCTCATCTTCTTATATAGCTCAGTATTGTAGGTTACTGCTTCCTACCAATAGTAGGTATGTCTAGTATACCGTTCAAGACTATCCTATCATTAGCCCTAGTCCTACCAACCCTAGACTTAGGAGGTAGTAGATGCTTAATGATCTCCTACTCAAAATCACTAAGCTCAAATAACTCCATAAAGAAAGCCGGGAAAGAGAAGCCTAAACAGTTTTGAGATGACTTCATAGTGAAGGTTTTAGAAGAAGCTTATTAACAAGTTTTAGATAGTTTAGAGGGGAAGAAGATGGGTGAATATCTTTGGTTCAAGTAATAGAGAAGACTTTACAGTAACTCCATGGGTAGTTGAAGGAGAAGTAGACTATATTAAGCTTGTAGAAAGATTCGGGACAAACATAATAGATGATAAATTAATGGAGAGATTTATAAAATCAGCCGGGGAAAATCACCATCTATTAAGACGGAGGATATTCTTCTCCCACAGAGATCTAGATAAAGTTCTCGATGACTGGGAGAGCGATAGAGGATTCTTCCTATATACTGGGAGAGGACCAAGCGGGCCGATGCATATAGGGCATATCATTCCATTCTATTTCACTAAATGGCTACAGGATAGGTTTAAGGTAAATGTCTATATCCAGTTAACAGATGATGAAAAATATCTAGAAGAGAGTAGAGGATTAACTTTAGAAGATACCATCAAGTGGTCTTATGAGAATGCATTAGACATCATCGCTGTTGGATTCGATCCTGATAGAACATTCATCTTCCAAGATACTGAATATGTTAAGAATATGTATCCGATAGCTCTTAAAGTTGCTAGAAAGATTAACTTTAGCTGGGTTAGAGCAGTCTTCGGATTTACCCATGAAACAAATATTGGCTTAATCTTCTATCCAGCATTACAGATCGTTCCAGCACTATTCGAGAAGAAGAGATGCTTAATTCCTGCGGCAATCGACCAAGATCCATACTGGAGGATACAGAGAGATATAGCTGAATCTCTCGGATACTATAAGACAGCTGCAATACATAGTAAGTTTCTCCCCCCATTAACTGGGCCTACTGGAAAGATGAGTGCAAGTAAGCCTGAGTCTGCAATATATCTCCACGACGATGCTAAGACCATCAGGAAAAAGATCTGGCTAGCATATTCTGGAGGTCAGCCAACAGTTGAACTTCATAGAAAGCTAGGCGGAAATCCTGAAGTAGATGTTGCCTTCCAGTGGCTCCACTTCTTCTTTGAGCCTGATGATTCTAAGGTTAAGAAGCTCGAGGAAGATTATAGATCAGGAAAAATCCTTAGTGGAGAGATGAAGAATATATTAATCGAGAAGGTTACATCATTCCTAGAAGAACATCAGCAGAGAAGAATAGAAGCAGAAGAACTCCTCCATTTCTTTAAGTATGATGGAGAATTAGCTAGAGAAATGTGGAAGAAGATTCATGTATAAAATACTGAGTCAACTATCCATGCATGTTCTAAGAGAACTCTAACCTTCTCTAACTCTAAGATCTATAGATAGTTGGATAGGATGTTTAATGCTTAATTCATAACTTCCAGGTCTAGCCTTGACAGCCAGCATCACATGATAGTATATTTCCTTCTTCTCAACTGGTACGTCTAAGACCGCTTTAACAATTCCAGATTCAATCGAGGTTAACTCTAATCTAAACATCTTCACATCATCTCCGACAGTTTGGAAGACCCATACATATGCTTTAAATTCACCGAATCCCAAATCATCCGTAATAGCTTCTACCTTATCAACGAGGAGAGTATAAGATCTCGTTGAACCCTCTGCTGTAACCCAGTTCGACGTATCTCCTGGTTCACGAGACCCTAAACTTATCATGGATGCATCGTAAGCCCTAGGCGACAACATTAAGCTTACCTTTCCACTATCTCTGGCTTCTCTCCAACTAAGCTCGAATGTTAAGAGGTATCTCCCAGATTCTATGGTTAAAGGCGCATCATATCCAGGTATAATCATTGTTATTCTTGGACATGAAGAAGCAGGGAAAAGAATACATGGCATACTAATCTCATATGTTTTCTCACCTGATTCAAGCCTAACTCTTCCTGATAAGCTTAAAGATTCTAGCTTCTCAACTCTTGAATCAACAATTCTAAACAATAAAGAATCAACATCATCCACCTCTATGATAGCTATATCTTTAAATTCTCTCATGCCTTCACTACTCGTAATCTCTAATTCTAAGCTGACTAATGATGGATTAACTGTCACTGTCGCGGAAGTAGGCAACGTCGATGTAAGCATAGGATAGAAGATGACAAAGTAAAGATATGTAGAAAGTAAGCCAGCAACGATAATTACTAAGACAGCCAAACTAATTTTCTTAGAAATAAACCATGAAGACACGTCTATCATCCATATGTCTACATACGTCTATTTAACATATATCGATATTGGTTTAGAAAATTATGTTAATAGTGATTTTCTAAAAGACTTATATAGTGTTTAGACTGGTTGATTCTTGGATTGGAGAATTCGAAGATAGGTTTTGTAAAACTTGTCTCCTATAGACGTATTGGTAGAGTCTATAGTATAGAGATTCTAAGAAAGGTCGTGGAGGATTCAAAGAATGCCTATAAGGGTAAGAGTGAGGATTAAGAGTCTAAAAGGATTCAAAGTAGGAGAAATAATAGAGACAAGCTCCCTCTTAAACACGGGATACATTGGAACATCACCTGAAATAATAATACCAATCAAGCTAGCTGAAAACCTAGGCTTATGGCCTCCACCAAACGATGTAGTAGAATCAGTATATGATACTGCAGGTGGACCTATAAGATTCTATACAGTTAAACATGGCTCAACTATACAGTTAGTTGAAGAAGATACTAAATCAGATGAGCTACCAGTCGATGTAGTTATATCACCGATTGAAAGAGAAGTCTTACTAAGCGATTTCGTAATAGGAGAATTAGAAATAATCATACTAAATGCATACAAAGGATTATGGAGGCTCAACAACGACCCACGAGAAAAGATAAGATACAGTAAGAACCCAGAACTTTGGTAAAACAATATAAACTAGGATAGAAGTATCCCGCGGGCAGGATTTGAACCTGCGACCATCCGGTTTCTGTCAGCCTGGCCACTGTGACCATACCAACATGGGCATGGCTACAGCCGGACGCTCTACCAGGCTGAGCTACCGCGGGTTACAGCAGCCTCACTTAATGTTTATGTTATGGTTGTATTTAGATTTTGATTTTTAAATTTAAGTAGCTCATTTATTGAGTCTTTCCCGACACACTTCTATGCTTAACTTTCTGACTAGAGTTAGTTTGGAAATGTTTTAATTAAATGCTGAGCATGTTTCAAGCAGTCGATGGACGATGTCGAGGCAGACTGTAAGCGGGGTAAGTGAGGTTAGAAATGTTTTGAAGACTACTTTTAGCATCTGCCCTGAATGTAACATGGTTATTCCAGCTGAGATCGTAGAAAGAAGTGGTAAAATCTTCTTAGAGAAGGAATGTCCTATACATGGTGAAGTCGTCGAAGTATACTATGGTGATGCAGAGATCTACAAGAGATTCAGTAAATATTCTCACGATGGTAAAGGCACAGGAAGCACGAACATAAACATAGTTGGATATTCATGTCCAGCCAACTGCGGTCTCTGCCCAGGACATCTAAGCCATACAGCTTTGGCGAACCTCGTCGTAACAAATCGATGCGACCTATATTGCTGGTATTGTTTCTTCTTCGCCGAACGTGCTGGATACGTTTATGAGCCTTCTATTGAACAGATTAGAGAGATGGTTAGAGTTCTTAGAAGAGAGTATCCTGTTGCGGGGAACTCTATACAGCTTACTGGAGGTGAGCCCACGCTAAGAGATGATCTGCCAGAGATTATTAAAGTCATAAAAGAGGAGGGTGTCGACCATGTCCAGCTTAATACTAACGGTATTAGGCTTTCATACGACTTCGAGTTCTTCAAGAAGGTTAAGGAGGCAGGTGTAAGCAATCTATATCTTAGCTTTGATGGCGTTACATCTAGGACTAACCCGAAGAATCATTGGGAAGCACCTAAGGTTATTGAGAATGCTAGAAAGCTGGAGGTAGGTATAGTTCTAGTTCCCACAATAATCCGTGGGGTCAACGACCACGAGCTTGGAGACATTATTAGATTCGGCTTTAAGAATATTGATGTCATAAGGTCTGTTAACTTCCAGCCTGTATCGTTAACAGGTAGATTAACAAGTAAAGAGAGAGAAAAATATAGAATAACTATACCTGATTGTATAATTAAGATTGAGGAGCAGACTAATGGTGAGATATCTAGAGATGCATGGTTCCCTGTTCCAGCATGCACACCGCTTACACACATCATTGAGGCATTAGTCAAATCTCCTAAATATGAGCTTTCAACACATTTTGCATGTGGTGCAGGGACATATGTATTCAAAGATGGTGATAAACTAGTGCCAATAACTCAATTCATAGACATTGATGGATTGATAAAATATCTACAAGATAGAGCTGAAGAAATAGAGTCTGGTAAGAGTAAGCTTATAACTGCTGCTAAAATACTATGGGACTTCGGAAAATACATTAATGTAGATAAGCAGCCTCAAGGAGTAAACGTTAAGAGAATGATATATGAGATGATAATTAAGCATGATTATAAGAGTGTCGGAGACTGGCATAGGAAAAGCCTATTCATAGGTATGATGCATTTCCAAGACAAGTACAACTATGATGTTGAGAGAGTTATGAGATGTGGCATACATTACCTGATGCCTGATGGAAGAATAATACCCTTCTGTGCATTTAACGTTATACCTGAATGGTATAGAGACAGAGTCCAGAGATTATACGGAATACCAATAGAAGAATGGGAGAAGAAAACAGGTAAATCAGTAAAACAGTACTATAGGAGAGTACTTGAAGATAAATCATAAATTCAGACGGGTGCTTAACATCTAGGAATTATAAAAATATTTTTAAGGCATCCTGTACTAGTATTTTTCATGGAGGTTTTTGATGCAATACTATCTAGAATAGAGGTTAGAGAATATTCTAGTGAGAGTGTCCCAGATGATGTGAAACTTAAGATTCTAGAAGCTGCTAGAATGTCTCCGACAGGATTAAATCTACAACATTGGAGGTTCATACTAGTAGAAGATAAAAACAATATAAAGAAACTTGCAGAATTAAGCACTACCGGTAAATGGGTGGCTGGGGCAGATTTCGCAATCATAGTTTTAACAGATCCTAAATATCCATTCCACTTAGTAGATGCAGGTAGAGCTATCCAGAACATGCAGCTTACAGCATGGAGTATGGGTGTAGGGTCATGCATATACACAGGGGTAAGAGAAAGAGAAATGAAAAAAGAATATGGAATTCCTGAGAATCTAACAGTAGCTGCAGTAATAGGCTTCGGCTACCCTACGAGAAAGATAAAAGGCTTGAAGAATAGAAAGAAGTTAATCGAGATCGTTTTCTCAGAAAGATTCGGTGAAAAACTTAGATTGATATAACTGCTTCAATGATTTGAAGCTTTCTACCATCAGCTGCTGGAAGGATAAAGGTAACATTCTGTGAAGATCCATAGAATAAAGTAGCTACTTCTTCTCCTAGTCTTACCTCACCTTCTAAATAATTTAAAATACATTCCTCACATGTAGATGCTTCTATCACCATACCTCTAAGATTATCTACTAGAAGCTCTCCAGGAGAGGCTATTAAGAAGGTTACTGAACCATGGTTTGAATGAAGATGCATATGTGGCTCAGCTTTAAATTTCTCTTTAATCTTCTTTACAGTCTTTTTTAAATTCTTCACAAAGGGTGTCTCAACATATGCTTCTTTTTCTTCAGCCTCCTCTTCTCCCTTAATAGATGGAGAAGAAAATCTAAAAACAGCTACTAGAACTGCTTCTTCTTCTCCAATTATCCTACCCATCTCCTTCTTCAATGTATCCCAAGTATTCTCTACTAGGTGGAAGCCTATCTTCTTACTAGATTTATCTTCTATCATTACTTCACGACCCTTTGGTTACACTATCAACTAATATTAGGTTAAATAAAACATTATCCATCTTAACCATTTTAGGTCTTGATCTCGCTATGCTATTATT